>Ga0126307_10000299_pt1 | contig 31914 bp, 33 predicted proteins | sample Plot28_FD_89955 | JGI IMG/M metagenome (GOLD analysis project Ga0126307, IMG submission 89955) | Serpentine soil microbial communities from UC McLaughlin Reserve, CA, USA - Plot28 | ecosystem: Environmental > Terrestrial > Soil > Grasslands | place: USA: UC McLaughlin Reserve, Lake County... | reverse complement strand
GAACTTGCGCTCGATCTCCACCGGTCAGCGCAGCGCCGGGGCCACGTCCTCGCCCAGGCGCCGGATGAAGCCGAGCGGGTCGTCCTCGCGCACCGCGACGAGGATCGTGTCGAAGCCGAGCTCGGCGACGCGCTCGAGCTGGCCGGCCCAGCTGCCCGCTTCGCCGGAGAGGCCCATCGCGTTCGCGACCCGCCGCACGGCAGCGGGGTCGCGCCCGGCCCGCTTCGCGGCGTCGTCGATGCGCGTCTGCATTGCCGGGACATCGCGAGGGTCGGCGTAATGGCTGCCGACGCTCGGCAGCCAGCCATCCGCGAGCCGCCCGGTGAGCGCGAGCATCCGGGGCCCGTAGGCGCCAACCCAGATCCCGATCGGGTGCGCGGGCTGCGGCCCCGGCTTCGCCCCATTCACCCGGTAGTGCTCGCCCTCCACGCGAACGGAGCGGTCGCCGGACCAGAAAGCGCGCAGGATCGCGATCGCCTCCGCGAGCGCGGTCACCGACTCGCCTGGCGTCCGCCGCGGCCCGCCCATCGCCTCGACAGCGTCCCAGAAGGAGCCGGCCCCGATCCCGAGCTCGAACCTTCCCCCTGAGAGGACGTCGAGCGAGGCGGCCGCCTTCGCGAGCACCGCGGGCAGGCGCAGCGGCAGGTTGACGACATCGGTCGCGAGCCGCAGCCGCTGGGTGCGCCCGGCGAGATACGCGAGCAGGGTCCAGGTGTCGAGGTAACGGCGCTGGTAGGGGTGATCCTGGACGCCGATCAGCTCGAGTCCCGCCTCCTCGGCGACCAGCGCCTGCCGGATCGTGAGCTCGGGGTGCTCGGCGGAGGGTACGACAAGATCCCGATCTCGGTCACCGAATTTGAGGCTACAGGCGCCGCGCGGGTGTAAGGTCGGCAGGGCACGGAAGGAAGGAGGCGACGAGGAATGGCTCGCCGATCACAGCGCACGGAACGCGTTCAGCGCCGCGACCGCCCCGCGTACCTGCCGCTCTTCGCGGCGACCCAGCCGCGGCAGTACCTGGCCTGGGTTGAGGGAGCGCACGACGCCCGGCACGCGCAGCTGCGGCCGGACCAGGTCACCCGGAGGCAAAGCGGATAGCGGTTCGCTAGTCCTCGAGCAGCGCGGCCGCGAACTCGCGCGGGTCGAACGGCCGCAGGTCCTCGAGCCCCTCGCCGACCCCGATCAGCTTCACCGGGATCCCGAGCTCCGCCGCGATCGCAAGCGCGATTCCGCCCTTCGCGGTCCCGTCTAGCTTCGTCAGCACGACGCCGGAGACGTGGACGGCGTCCGCGAACGCCCGCGCCTGGCGAAGGCCGTTCTGCCCGGTCGTCGCGTCGATCACGATCAGCGTCTCGTGGGGAGCGCCCTCGAGGCGCTTCCCCGCCACGCGGCGGACCTTGGCGAGCTCGTCCATCAGGTTCGCGTGCGTGTGCAGGCGCCCGGCGGTGTCGGCGATGACGACGTCTGCGCCCCGCGACTCCGCGGCGGCGATCGCGTCGAAGACGACGGCGCCCGCGTCGCCCCCGGGGCTGCCGCGGACGAGCTCGACCTGGGCGCGCTCGGCCCAGGTCTCGAGCTGCTCGATCGCGGCGGCGCGATACGTGTCGGCTGCGGCGACGACAACGGAGAGCCCGAAGCGCTCGCGCAGCACCTGGGCGAGCTTGCCGATCGTGGTCGTCTTCCCGGTGCCGTTGACCCCGACGACCATGATCACCGCCGGCGTTGCCGAGAGGTCGAGCCGCGGCGGTTCGCTCGCGGCGAGCTCCGCCATCAGCTCGACCAGCCGCGAGCGGATTTCCTCGGCGCCACTCACGTCGCCCGCATCCACCTCCGCCTCGAGCTTGGCGACGATCCGCGCGGTCGCCTGCGCGCCGACGTCGGCGAGGATCAGGACCTCCTCGAGCCGCTCCCAGGTCTCCTCGTCGATGCGCTCGAAGAGGCTCGCGGAGAGCTCCGCGGTGAGCGCCTGGCGGCTCTTGGAAAGCCGCTCGCGCAGGCGCATGAACCGACCGCCGCGCTCCGGCTCAGGCTCCGCGGGCGCCGCGACTGCAACGGGACCGTTGCGCTGTACGAGCTCCTCCCACTCCATTGGAGTGGGACCCTAGCCATCCGGGCCGTCAGCCCGCTCAGGCTGCCTCTGGGGCGGCATCGGCGAGCGCACTCTGCTCGGGCTCGAACCGCCGCGAGACGACCTTCGTCACCCCGCCCCTCCCCATCGAAACGCCGTAGAGAACCTCGGCCGCGTCCATCGTCCGCTTCTGGTGGGTGACGATGATGAACTGGGCGCGGTCGGAGAAGCGATTCACGAGCTGGAGGAAGCGGTCGATGTTGGCGTCGTCGAGCGCCGCCTCGACCTCGTCGAGGATGTAGAAGGGCGAGGGGCGGGCGAGGAAGACGCTGAAGACGAAGGCGAGCGCGACGAGCGCCTTCTCGCCTCCGGAAAGGAGCGAGAGCCGGCGTGTGGCCTTGCCGGCGGGCGTGACCTCGATCTCCACGCCCTGGCTGCTGAACTCATCGGAGTCGGAATCACTGCCCACCGGGTCCGCTTCAGGTTCGGCTCCGCCAAGTATGGGCTTCGGCCCCCGATCCTCGTCGACCAGCCGCAACCGCCCGCGGCCGCCGGGGAAGAGGTGCTCGACCAGCTCCTCGAAGTTTTCCTCCGTCGCCGCGAACGTCTCCTCGAACGCCGCGTGGATCTTGCGATCGGTCTCGCGGATCAGCCCCTGGAGCTCCGCCAGCGCCGTTTCGAGGTCGGTCCGCTGAGCCTCGAGGCTCTCGACGTGGGCGAGTGCCTCCTCGTACTCGCGCTCGGCGAGCGGGTTCACCGGGCCGAGCTGCTCGCGGCGGCGGGCGAGCCGCTCGAGCTTCGCCTCGACTTCGGCGCGCTCATCGTCGCCGAGCCGCTCCCCCGCGGCGCCAATCTCGCGCCCCAGCATCGCGGCGACGCGCTCGAGCTCGGCCGCCGCCTCGGCCCGACGATCGTCCAGGTGGGCCACGCGGACCTCGGCCTGCGTCACGGCCTCGCCGGCCGCCCGGAGCGTGGTCTGGATCTCGGCCTCTTCGCGCGAGCAGGCGCGGAGCTGGTCCGCCGCTTCGTCGGCGCCTCCCTCGCCCAGCATGCGCCGCTCGAGGAGCGTCGCGCGCTCACCGGCGGCGTCGCGAGCATCCGCGGTCGCCTCGCAGAGGGCGCCGAGAGCCGCGAGGAGCTCGCCTTCGCGCTCGAGGCGGTACGCCAGCGAGTCCTGGCGACGGCTACCGAGCATCTCCTCGAGCCGCCGCGCCATCCTAGTCGCGGCCTCCGAGGCAGCGCGGACGCGGCCGATCTCCTTCGCGCGCTCGCCGTCCCCGGCCGCCTCGCGGGCGGCCTCGAGCGACTCCCGCGCGGCGTCGAGCGACTCACCGATCCGGTCGAGCCCGACGCCGACCGGATCGTCCCCGGAGCGGGCGCCCGTCGCCTCGGCGAACTCGGCCGCCAGGGTCCCGAGCGTCTCGCGACGACGCTCGATCGCGCGCAGGAGCTCACCGCGCCTGGCCGCCAGCGCCTCGCCCCGAACCGTGAGCCGCTCGTGCGCCGCGCGCACCGCCGTCAGCCTGCCCCAGGCCTCGGTTCGCTCGCGGTCGCGCTCGGCGAGCCGCTCCTCGATCGCGGTCCGGCGGCGGTTGACCTCGGCGAGATCGCCGTCGAATTTCGCCCGCGCCTCACGGGCGCGCGTCGCCTCCGCCTCGGCGGCGGCGAGCTCGGTCTCCTGGCCCGAGAGCTCGGACGCGAGCAGCCGCGCGCGCAGCTCCGCCGCATCGCGTTCGAGCCGCGCATGGATGTCGGCCGCCTGCGCTTGGCGCTTCAGCGGCCGCAGCCGGGTGCGGGCCTCGCGCTCGACGTCGAGCGCCCGGTCGAGGTTGTCGTGCGTGCGCTCGAGCTTCAGCTGGGCGCGCCGGCGGCGCTTGCGGTGCTTGCCGAGCCCGGCCGCCTCCTCGATTAGGAGCCGGCGTTCGCGTGGCGCCGAGAGCACGATCTCCTCGACCCTGCCCTGGCTGATCACGGAATGCATCTCGCGCCCGAGGTTGGCGTCGGAGAGAACCTCGATCACATCGGCGAGCCGCGCCCGGGCGCCGTTCAGGCGGTAGGTGCCCTCGCCGCCGCGTTCGAGCCGGCGCGCGACCGAGATCTCGGACCGCTCGCCTTCCCCCCCGTCGTTGTCGAGCACGACCTCGACCTCGGCGTAGCGGCTCGGGCCGACGCCCTCGCCGCCGGCGTAGATCATGTCCTGCATCGACTGGCCGCGGACGCTCAGCGGGCTCTGCTCGCCGAGCGCCCACAGCACCGCGTCCGTGACGTTCGACTTCCCGCAGCCGTTCGGCCCGACGATCACGCTGACGCCGGGCGAGAAGACGAGCTTGGTGCGCTCCGGGAAGGACTTGAAGCCCTTGATGGTGATCGAGCTCAGGTGCATAGATCTGACGCCGCGCGCCTCCGGAAGCCTCGCGCCACGCCCGGACGAAACTTCGGCGCCGCTACCGAAGGCCCTCCAAGGCTTGTTCGGCGGCCGCCTGCTCGGCCGCTTTCTTGGAGCGGCCCGAGCCATGCCCGAGGACCTGGCCGTTGACGCTCGCGTCCACCTCGAACACACGGTCATGCGGAGGACCGGATTCACCGGTGACCTCATACCTTACGCGGGCTCCGTCCCGTGCGAGGCGCTCCTGGAGCGCCGACTTGAAGTCCAGCAGGCGCTCGGAGGCGAGCTCGATCTCCATCGTGAACGCCGCCAGCGTCGCCTCGGCGGTCGCCTCGAACCCGTGGTGCAGATAGCAGGCGCCGATCACCGCCTCGCAGACCGAGGCGAGGGCGCGTTCGGAGGCGAGCAGCGCATCGACCTCGATGCCGCCGTCGATCTTCCCCGGCCACGCCTCGCGAAGGAGTTCGGGCACGCCGAGCGCCTGCGCCACCTCGGCGCAGGCGCGCCCCGAGACCGCCTGCCCATGCATCTTCGTCAGCCGCCCGATGTCGGCGTGCGGGAATCGGCGGAACAGGTGCTCGGCCATCGCGAGGCCGAGGACGCTGTCGCCGAGGAAGGCGAGCCGCCCGTACGAGTCGGCGCGGTGCTCGACCCACGAGGCGTGGGTGAGCGCCTGGCGGCGCAGCGTCAGCGGCAGGCCGTCGAGGAGCTCACGCAGGCGCGCGGGCCCCGCAGGCACGCGGCGGCTTCGGCCCCCTCGCCCGAGCCTGCGGATGCCGCGCGCCATGGCCTACGCCGGGAGTCTGGTGACCACGAAGTCGACCGCGTCGCCAACCGTCTTGATCCGGGCGGCCTCCTCCTCGGACACCCGGATCCCGTAGGAGTCCTCGAGCTCCATGACGAGCTCGTAGAGATCGAGCGAGTCGGCGTCGAGGTCCTCCTTGAAGCTCGTCGAGTCGTTGATCGAGTCGGCCTCCACCTCGAGCTCGTTCGCAAGGTGCTCGCGCACCTTCGCCAACACGTCGTCCCTGTCCATGCTCATGTGCGTCCTTCCTTCCTATCACGCATCGCGCCGCGGGTTGCACCGGATGCGTCGAGGAGCTCGGCCGTCCGCTCCACGGCACGCTCCTCGACTGCGCGCGCCGCGAGCCGCACCGCGTTCGCGATCCCCTCCGGTCCGGCGCTCCCGTGGCCGACCACCGCAACGCCCCGGAGCCCGAGCAGGATGGCGCCACCGGTGGCGTCCGGGTCCATGCGGCGCCTGAGCCCGCCGAGCGCCGGGCGCAGCAGAAGGCCGCCGAGCGTCGCGATCGGCCCGGAGCGCGCTGCGTCGCGAACCGCATCGGCGACGGCGCGGGCGGTTCCCTCGATCGTCTTCAGCGCCACGTTGCCCGTGAAGCCGTCGGTGACGACGACGTCGGCGATCCCGGCGAGCAGATCGCGGCCTTCGAGGTGCCGCGGAAGTCGATCGCGTCCGCCCGCGCGAGCTCGTCGTGGGCCTCGACCACGTCGGCCGTCCCCTTCTTCGGCTCCTCGCCGACCGAGAGCAGCGCGACACGCGGCCGCTCGACCCCGAGCACCGCGCGGCTGAAGGCCGCACCCAGGTAGGCGAACTGGACCAGGTCGCCCGGCCGCACCTCGGCGTTCGCGCCGGCGTCGAGGAGGACGAGCGGGGGCCCGTCGCGGCCGGGAACCTGGATCTGGACGGCGAGCGCCGGGCGGCGGACCCCGCGCGAGCGCTTGATCGCGAAGAGCGCCGCGGTCATCGTCGCCCCAGTCGGTCCGGAGCTCGCGAGCGCCTGCGAGCGCCCCGCGGCGACGTCGGCTGCGGCCAGCACCACGGAGGCCCCCGGGTTCGCGCGAACCGCGGCGACTGGATCGTCGTCGTTCGTGATCGCGCCCGGCGCGGCGACGAGCTCGGCGTCGTCGATGTCGCGCAGCTGCGCGAGCTCGGCCTCGTCGCCGAACACCCGTACGCCGATCCCGTCGGCCACCGCGAGGCGGACGCCGGCGATCACCGCGTCGGCTCCCCGCTCGGCCCCGCGGCCGTCGAGGGCGACGATTGTCAAGGGATCAGGCCTCCGAGCCGCCGGAGTCGGCCTCGCCGATCTCGTGCGAGATCACCTCGCGTCCGGCGTAGGTTCCGCACACCGGGCAGACGCGGTGCGGGAGCCGGGGGCTGTGGCAGCGCGGGCACTCGTTGAGCCGCGGCTTGGCCGCCCGGTGCGTGGCGCGGCGCTTGTCGCGCCGCTGGGCCGATGTCCTCTTCTTCGGAACCGCCATCGAGGCGCGGAATGGTAGCTACCGCAGCTCGTCGAGCTTCGCCCAGCGCGGGTCCCGAGCGGCGGCGTGCTCGTGCTCGGCGGGGTCGGCGTCGTTGAGCGAGGCGCCGCAGACGGCGCAGAGTCCCGCGCAGTCCGGCCGGCAGAGCAGCTTCGCCGGCAGCGCGAGCGCGACCGCGTCGTGCGCCCAGTTGGCGACGTCGAGCAGCCCCTCCGAGACGTACGGGCTGGTCAGGTCCTCATCGGCGGTACCGGCCTGGTCGACTTCGCGCGCCTCGACCTCGACCGAGAGCTCGGCCGGTTCGAGGCAGCGCATGCAGGGTCCGCCGACGTCTCCCTCGAACGCGAGGCGCATCGCATGGCCGGCGGCGGTCCGCGAGAGATCGAGCCGGCCGGCGACCGTGCCGAGGGCGAACCTGTACTCCTGGCCGCCCAGCTCAAGCGGTCCCGGATCGACCTCGACATCGATCCGGCGACCCTCCCCCGGGCTCAGCGCCATGCGGTCCAGATCGATGATTTGATGGGTCGCCATCCCGCCGATCGAGGTTAGCGCCGCGATGAGCCAGCCAGAACAGCTCTCGGGCCAGTTCCACATGAACCCCGAGACCTACCTCGACGAGATCCGCGGCGAGCTCCCGCTGTACGACGAGCTTCAGGCTGCGGCGGTCGACGCGATCCCGTTCCCGCCTCGGCGCGTGCTCGAGCTCGGGGTCGGAACCGGCGAGACGACGCGGCGCCTGCTCGAGCGCTATCCGGACGCCGGGGTGACCGGCCTCGACTCGCAACCGGAGATGGTCTTCCACGCCCGCGAGCTCGGGATCGAGGTCCGCCTAGCGCGGATGGAGGACCCGCTCCCGGACGGTCCGTGGGACCTCGTGATCGCGGTGCTCTCGGTCCACCACCTTCCGGGGACCGAAAGCGCGACCTCTTCCGCCGCGTCCGCTCCGAATCGCGGGCGCTCGTGCTCGGCGACGTCGTCGAGGTCGACGAGCAGACGGTGTCGCTCGAGCCCGGGTTCGACCTGCCGTCGCGGGCGGAGGATCAGGCTCGGTGGGCGGGCGGCGAGGTCGTCTGGGAGCGCGGCGAGTTCGCCGTGATCAGGGCCGTCTACGACTGAGGCCGCGAGAGCGGCTCAGCCGACCTCGGCCGGCTCTTCCTCGCGCCCGGCGAGGCGGTCGCGGCCGCGCTGAACGGCCGCGAGGAACTTCTCGAGGTTGACCTCGAGGGTGGAGAGGATCTCGTCGGCGTAGTCCTCGGCGCCGAGGCGGATCTGGCGCTCGGTCTCGCGCGCGTCCTCGATGATCTCCTCGGCCGCGCGCTCGGCCTGGCGGTAGACCTCCTCGTCGGAGATCAGCCGCTCCTGTTGGTCGCGGGCCTCCTTGACGACGCGCTCGGCCTCGCGCTTCGCCTCGGCGAGCATCTCCTGGCGCTCCTTGACGATCCAGCGCGCCTGCTTGATCTCCTCGGGGATCGTCGCCCGCATCTGGTCGAGCAGGTCGTAGATCTCCTCGCGGTCGACGCGTACCTGATCCGTCAACGGCACCGGACGTGCGTTGTGGATCAGATCGTCGAGTTTGTCTATGAGGACCAGGACGTCCATCAGAAGTCGTAAAAGCTTACGCGGCTGGCCCCTGAGCGGCCGCTACAGGCGGGTTTCGGCGCCCCGTTGCAAGCTCCTGCCCAACGCTAGCTTCGCTGCGCCCGTTCGGAGAGCGCGTCGGCGACCGGAGCGGGGACGAGGTCGCGCACGTCGCCGCCGAAGGTCGCCATCTCCTTGACGCCGGTCGAGGAGAGAAAGCTGTATTCGGGCGAGGCGAAGACGTAGATCGACTCGATCTCAGGCGCGAGCTTGCGGTTGAGCTGGTTCATCTCGAGCTCGTACTCGAAGTCGGAGATCGCGCGCAGGCCCTTCACGATCGCCGAGGCGCCGCGCTCCTGGGCGAACGCGACGACTAGGCTGCGAAAGATCTCGACCTCGACGTTGTCGATCCCGTTTTCGGTCAGTGCCTGCTCCAGGAACCGCTTGCGCTCCTCCGGGGTGAACATGTGACCCGACTTGCGCGGCGCACTGCCGACCACGCCGACGATCACCTTGTCGAAGACGCGCGACGTGCGACGGATGATGTCGATGTGCCCGTTCGTGACCGGGTCGTAGCTGCCCGGGCAGATGGCTATGCGTCCGTCGCCCATCAGCTCCTGCGGTACACCCTGATCAGCGCCTCTCCGATGCGGCGCTCCGCCTCGAGGTCGAGTCTTCGCAGCTCGAGCTCGAGCGGCTCACGCGCCGAGCTCTCGACGACCAGGCGCCCGAAGCGCGCGACGTGGGGCGGCAGGTGTTCGGAAAGCGCCGGGGCAACGGGGCCGGCGAGTCTATAGGGCGGGTCGCAGAGGATCAGCCCAAACCTCACCTCGGTCCCCTTCAGGTAGCGGATCGCGTCGGAGCGCACCACCTCGCAGCGCCGCCCGACCGTGAGTGCCTCGACGTTGCGGCGCGCGATCGCCGGGTCGGTGTCGACGAGCACCGCGGAGTCCGCGCCGCGCGAGACCGCCTCGATCCCGAGCGCGCCGGTGCCGCAGAAGAGGTCGAGGACGCTGAGGTCGGTGAGGTCGCCGAGGATCGAGAACAGGCTCTCGCGGGCGCGGTCCGACGTCGGCCGCACGGCGCGCGACCGCGACGGGGGCGAGATCAGCTTTCGGCCGCCGAGCTCGCCGGCGACGACCCTCACGCGTGAATCCCCTCGGCGCGCTCGTCGCCGAACCGGGCCCGGGCGGCGTCGGCGAGCAGCGCCGCCTGCGGCTCGCTGAGCGCGGGGTCGGAGCGCAGCATCGTGACGAGCTCGCGCCGCGCCTCGGCGAGCAGCTCGCCGTCCGCGGGCAGCTCGGCAACGCGGAAGCGCGGCAGCCCGTGCTGGCGGGTACCGAGGATCTCGCCCTCTCCGCGGAGCGTCAGGTCGACCTCCGCGAGCTCGAAGCCGTCCGAGATCGTCGCTATCGCCTCCATCCGGCGCCGCGCGAGCTCCGACTCGGGGTCGGCGAAGAGGATGCAGTGGCTGGAATGCTCACCGCGGCCGACGCGGCCCCGGAGCTGGTGAAGCTGGGAGAGCCCGTAGCGCTCGGCGCCCTCGATCAGCATCACGGTCGCGTTGGCGACGTCGATCCCCACCTCGATCACCGTCGTCGCCACGAGCACGTCGGCGCGCCCGGAGGCAAACGCCTCCATCGCGGCCGCCTTGTCGGCCGAGCTCATCTGCCCGTGAAGGAGCGCGACCTCGAACTCGCGGAACTCGCCGGCGCGCAGCCGCTCGGCCTCGACCCCGGCCGCCTTCGCCTGGAGCTTCTCCGACTCGGCGACAAGCGGGCAGACGACGTAGGCGTGGCGGCCCTCGCGCAGCCGCTCACGGATGAACTCGTAGGCGCCCGCGCGCTTCTCCTCCCCCACCACCCACGTCCGCACGGGCCGCCGTCCCGCCGGCAACTCGCGGATCGTCGTCGTGTCGAGGTCGCCGTAGGCGGTCAGCGAGAGCGTCCTCGGGATCGGCGTGGCGGTCATGTGGAGGACGTGCGGCGCCGCCTCGCCCGGCCCCTTGCGATCGAGCGCCGCCCGCTGCGCGACCCCGAACCGGTGCTGCTCGTCGACGACGCAGACGGCGAGGCTCCGGAACTCCACGTCGGGCTCGATCAGGGCATGGGTGCCGACCACGAGACCGAGCTCGGCCGAGCGCAGCCGCGCCAGCGTCTCGCGCCGGCGCGCCGCCGGCGTCGCCCCGGTTAGCAGGCCGAAGGGCACCGCCTCGGTGGAGAGCAGGCGGTCCAGTGTCGCGGCGTGCTGCTCGGCAAGCGTCTCGGTAGGCGCCATGAGCGCGGCCTGGTGCCCGGCCTCGAGCGCCCGCAGCATCGCGTACAGGCAGACCACGGTCTTTCCGGAGCCGACCTCTCCCATGACCAGGCGCTGCATAGGGCGGCCGCTCGCGAGGTCGCCGTCGAGCTCGGCGAAGGCGCGGCGCTGATCGCCCGTCAGCTCGAACGGAAGCGAGGCGAGCCACCGCTCCACCAGGCCGGCCGCCACGGGCTCGATCGGAATCCCGGGACGCTCGCGCTCGCGGCCACGGCGGCGAAGGGCGAGCGCCACCTGGTGAAGGAGGAGCTCCTCGAAGGCCAGGCGGCGGCGGGCGAGCTCGGCCTCGCCTCGGTTCTCGGGGAAGTGGACGGCACGCAGAGCGTCGGCCTCGACCGGCAGCGCCCGGCGCGCTCGCAGCTCCCCCGGCAGCGGCTCCGGCGCCAGCCCGGCCGCATCGATCGCCCGCCAGGCCCACTCGCGAATTCGATTCGCCTTGAGGCGCTCGGAGGCCGGATGCATCGGCACGAGTCCGGTCGTGTGGACGCCGCCCGCCGCTCCGTCCTCGGAGAGGATCTCGTGGGCGGCGACCTTGAACGTCCCGCGCTCGAGCATCCCGTTGAGGAGCAGGCGCGTCCCGGGCGCGAGCCGCTCGGCGAGCCAGGCCTGGTTGAACCAGATCGCCTTCGTCGGCCCACTCGCGTCGGCGACCGTCGCCTCGAGGATCCGCAGCCGCCGCCGGCGCGTCGGTCGCACCCTCGCGGAGCGCACCTCGACCATCACGGTCGCCTCCTCGCCGATCCGCAGGTCGGCCACCTCGCGCACCGGCGCGCGCTCGCGATATCCGCGCGGCACCCACAGCAGCAGGTCGCCGACGGTCTCGATGCCGAGCTCCGCGGCCGCCGCGGCCAGCTTCGGCCCGACTCCGTCAAGCGCCGTGAGCGGTGCCCCCAGAAGGCTCGGGCGTGGCAGGCCGCGCAGCGGCGCGGTGCGCAGAAGCTCTCGATCCTGCTCGGCGCCGCTGCCGAGCGCGCGCGGCGGCCGACCGGCGCTCACCCGTTCCGGGACCGCGACCTGGCTCATGTGGGAGAACGTTAGGCTCCGCGGGAGATGGGACGGGTCGCGGAGAGGCTTTCGGAGCTCGAGCTCGAGCTGCCGAAGCCGATGTCCGCGCCGCAGGGGATCGAGCTTCCGTTCGACCTCGTCAGGGTCAGCGGCGGCCAGGCGTACGTGTCCGGCCACGTGCCGATGGACGGCGACGAGGTGCTGGTGCGCGGGCGGGTTGGCGGCGAGCTCGATGTCGAGGCCGGCTACGAGGCGGCGCGGCCGACGGCGCTCTCGATCTTCGCCTCACTCGAGCGGGAGCTCGGCGACCTCGACCGCGTGACGCGCTGGGTGAAGGCGCTCGGGCTCGTGCAGTGTGCGGAGGGGTTCGACAGGCCGCCGGCCGTGATCAACGGATTCACCGACCTCGTGATCGAGCTCTGGGGTCCGGAGGCGGGTGGCCACGCGCGCTCGGCGATTGGCGCCGCGCAGCTTCCGTTCGACGTCCCGGTCGAAGTCGAGGCGATCGTCGAGCTCGGCTAGGCCGGGCGCCCTATTGCGCCGCGATCAACCAGGCGTAGTTGGGCGTTCCGCCGCGCTGGAGCTCGAGCGCGGCGCCGTTCGGCAGCGTTAGATCGAGCTCCTCGAGCCGGAGCCCGGGCGGCGCCTCGGCGCCCTCGATCACCGTCACGATCTCGGCGCCAGCGGCCAGCGCGTTCACCGTCTCCGCCAGGGTCGTCCCAGCGCCGCCCCACGCGACGATGTGCTCACCCACGAATCCGACCGCGTCGCCGCGGCGGAAGCGGCCGTCGGCGTCGTCGCGCGCGGCGGGAGCCACGGCGCCCGTGCGCACGCCCTCGAGCCCCTCGGCGATCCGCGCGGCGTTCGCCGCGACATCGGCCTCGGCGTCGAACTCGACCAGGGCAGCGAGCGCCGCCTGCTGCGAGGTCGAGGGCACGACGTGCACGTCCTTTTGCGAGAGCCGCGCCGCCTCCTCGGCCGCCATCGTGACGTTGCGCGAGTTTGGGAGCACGATCACGTGCTCGGCGGCGCAGGCCTCGATCGCGGCCAGCAGGTCCTTGGTCGGCGGATTGAGCGTCGGGCCGCCGTCCACGGTGACGGCGCCGAGCTCGCGGAACAGCTCGCGGATCCCGTCGCCGCTCGCAACCGCGACCACCGCCGAGCGGCCGGAGCCGAGGCGCGCCCGATGCTCGGCGACCTGCTCGTGCATGTCGGCGATGTCCTCCCGCTCGACGGCGCCGGCGTCCGCGAACAGCGCCTTGGCGGCGTCCGGTTCGTCGGTGTGGACGTGGACCTTGAGCGTCGCCTCGTCGCCGACGACGAGCACCGAGTCGCCGAGCTCCTCGAGCCGCGGCACGAACGACTCCCCATTGAGGCCGTCGCCCGTGACGATGAAGTTGGTGCAGTAGCGGTAGCGCGAGTCCGCGTGGTGGACCTGGTCGAGGCGCGCCGCTGCGTAGTGCGGGATCTCCGGCAGGTGGACCTGCTCGCCGGCGAGGCCGGCGATCATTCCGCGGATGATCACCACGAGGCCGAGGGCGCCCGCGTCGACGACCCCGGCCTGGGCGAGCACGTCCAGCTGCTCAGGAGTGTGCCGGACCGCCTCCTCGCCGGTGAACAGCGCCGCCGCGAGCATCTCGGCGAGCAGGGCGTTCTGCTCCGCGGCGGTCGCGTCCGGAGCGAGCCCCTGGCGCAGCCACTCCGCGCGGCGCTCGGCCACGGCGTCGGCCATCGCCCGGATCACGGTCAGCATCGTCCCCTCGGCCGGCTCGCGAACCGAGGCGTAGGCGCGGTCGGCGGCGTGGGTGAGCGCTGCCTCGATCAGCTCCGGATCGATCAGCCGCCCGGGCGGCGTCGCGACCTTCTCGGCCGCGCCGCGGACGATCTGGCTGAGGATCACGCCGGAGTTCCCGCGGGCGCCCATCAGCGCTGCGCGGGCGACCTCGCGGACGATCTCGGTGCGTTCGGGATTGCCGTTCGTGCGCTCGAGCTCGTCGAGCTGCTCGAGCACATGGCGCATCGTGAGCGCCATGTTGTCGCCGGTATCGCCGTCGGCGACCGGGAACACGTTCAGGTCGTTGATCTCCTCGCGCCTCTCCTCCAGATGCGCGAGCGCGACCCCGACGACGTGACGGAAACGGACGATCGATGAGTCCGGCACGCGGGGCAGCCTAGAACACAACCGGGGACGTTCCGCATCCGGGCGTGCCGGGGCGCCGGATCGCCGCTCGGCCTACGCGTACTTGGTGACCTTGTTGGCCTTGAGGCAGCGAGTGCAGACGTAGACGCGCCGCGGCCTGCCGCCGTCATCGATCCGGACCTTCTGCAGGTTCGGGTTGAATCGGCGCCGGGTGGCGACCATCGAGTGGCTCCGCGAGTTTCCGAACGCGGGCGCCTTGCCGCAGCTGTGGCAGACCTTGGCCATGGGGGCGGAATGGTAGCGGGAGGCAGGGCAGCTCAACGAGACCGCACTTGCGGACGAATAGCGTCCTAAACGGCGGTCTCGCCGCGAGACGCGAGCGACGCGCGCAGCTCCGCCGAGCGCAGCACCGCCTCGGCAGCGTTGCGGCCCTGATCGCGCTTGTCGCCACCCGCGCGCGCCTCGGCCTGCTCGCGGGTGTCGCAGGTGACGACTCCGAACGCGCACGGGACGCCGGTCGCGAGCTGCACGTCCTGGATCCCACGCGCCGCCTCGGAGCAGACCAAGTCGTAGTGGTCGGTCTCGCCGCGGATCACGACGCCGAGGCACGCGACCCCGTCGAAGCGCCCCGACTCCGCGCAGAGCTTCGCCGCGTACGGCAGCTCGAACGCCCCGGGCACCTCGAACGTGTGGACCGAGGAGGGTGCCACGTCATGCTCGGCGAACGCCTCGGTGGCCCCGTTCACGAGGCGCTCGGCGAGGTCGTCGTAGAAGGTCGCGACGCAGATCGCGAACTCGCCGCTGCGGTCAGCCATTCCGGCGCTCGTCGCGCTCGTGCTCGTCGTGCAGGAGCTCCTCGTCGAGCGGGAGCCCCTGGTGGTGGAGGACGTGGCCGAGCTTCTCGCGCTTCGCCCGCAGGTAGGCCTCGTTGTGCGGGTTGGGGATCGACTCGATCGGGACCTGCTCGCTGACCGAGAGGCCGTAGCCCTCGAGGCCGTGGATCTTCTTCGGGTTGTTGGTGAGGATGCGGATGCTCGAGAGGCCGAGGTCGACGAGGATCTGGGCGCCGATGCCGTAGTCGCGCAGGTCGACCGGGAGGCCGAGCTTGAGGTTGGCGTCGACCGTGTCGAGGCCGTCCTCCTGGAGCTTGTAGGCACGCAGCTTGTTGAGGAGCCCGATCCCTCGCCCCTCCTGGGCGAGGTAGAGCAACACCCCCGTGCCGTCGCGCTCGATCATCGCCAGCGCCGCCTCGAGCTGCTCACCGCAGTCGCAGCGAAGCGAGTGGAACACGTCCCCCGTCAAGCACTCGGAGTGAACCCGGACGAGCACGTCCTCGGCGCCCGCGACCTCACCCTTGACCATCGCCACGTGGTGCTTGTCATCGAGGAGCGAGCGGTAGCCGACCGCGGTGAATTCGCCGAACGCGGTCGGCAGCTTCGTCGCCACCACGCGCTCGACGAGCTTCTCGGTGCGCCGCCGGTAGGCGATCAGGTCCGCGACGGTGACCATCTTCAGCTCGTGGCGCTCGCAGTACGGGATCAGGTCGCGGACCCGGGCCATGGTCCCGTCGTCGTTCATGATCTCGCAGATCACGCCGGCGGGGATCAGGCCCGCGAGCCGCGCGAGGTCGACGCTGGCCTCGGTCTGGCCGGCCCGCTCGAGCACCCCGCCATCCTTGGCCTTGAGCGGGAACACGTGGCCCGGCTGGACGAGCGACTCCGGCGTCGAGGTCGGATCGATCGCGACCTGGATCGTATGCGCGCGGTCGGCCGCCGAGATCCCTGTGGTGACCCCTTCGCGCGCCTCGACCGAGACGGTGAACGCGGTCTGAAGTGGCGCCTCGTTCTTGGCCGCCATCAGGTTGAGGCCGAGCTGGTCGCAGCGGTCGGAGGTGAGCGCGAGGCAGATCAGGCCCCGTCCCTCCTTGGCCATGAAGTTGATCGCCTCCGGAGTCGCGAACTGCGCCGCAAGCGTGAGGTCGCCCTCGTTCTCGCGGTTCTCGTCGTCGCAGACGACGACCATCCTGCCGCGCCGGATGTCGTCGATCGCCTCCTCGATCGTCGCGAACGGCGTTTGAGTGGTGGTCGACATCAATCGCTCCCTTCTCCTCTGAAGCGTAGATGGCCGACCGCGCGGCCCGCGCGTGACCGGGAGCGCGCCTGACCGAGCAGCTCCGGAACGCAGGGTGCGAAGCGTGGCGGTGCCACGCGAGCACCCGAGGACGCAGAGATGCGAAGCGACAGGCGCGTCATCCGGGTGCGCGGGCGCCGGCGGTCGGCCATCTCAGAAGGCGCTCGACGTAGCGGGCGAGGACGTCGAACTCGAGGTTGACCCGGTCTCCCTCGGCGACCGAGCCGAGCGTCGTGCGCTCGAGCGTCTCGGGGATCAGGCTGGCCTCGAACCAGTCGTCGCCGAGCGCGGAGACCGTGAGGCTGACGCCGGAGACGGCGACCGATCCGTGTTCGACCAGGTAGCGCCCGAGGCCGTTCGGGACTCGCACGCGGACCCGCTTCGCGATCCCGTCCTCGTTCACCGTGGCCACGTCACCGACGCCGTCGACGTGCCCCTGGACTACGTGCCCGCCGAGCGGCTCGCCGGCGCGAAGCGGCGGCTCCAGGTTGACGCGCGCTCCGGGCTCGAGGTCGCCGAGCGTCGTCACGGAGAGCGTCTGGTTCATCACGTCCGCGGCAAAGCCCTCAGTCGTGACCGCGGCCACCGTCAGGCACGTCCCCTCGACCGCGACGGAATCGCCCTCGCGAAGCTCGGGCGCGAGCCGCGCGCGCACGGTGATCCTCGCGCCCCCGGCCTCGCGGTCGACCCGCTCCACGGTTCCGAGCTCGCTGACGATCCCCGTGAACATCACCACTCCCGCAGCCGCGCTCGCACCAGCATGTCCTCTCCCGAGGGCTCCCAGTCGACCGCGATCGGCCGCACGGCGTCGACGATCGCTCCGGGGCCCTCACCGGCGGCGAGCGGTCGTCCACCGCCGAGCACGATCGGGGCGAAAAAGAGCCGCAGCTCGTCGACCTCGCCCGCCGTCAGGAAGCTTGCAGCGAGCGTCCCTCCGCCCTCGAGGAGCACCGAGGTGATCCCGCGGCCGCCGAGCTCGCCGATGGCTGCGCGAATCCGCTCGCCGGGGAAGCCCGAGAGCTGCAGCACCTCCGCCCCGGCGTCGCGAAGCGCGGCGACACGCGCCGCGCCGGCGTCGGCGGCCGCGACGACGAATACGGGTGCCTGGCCGATCGAGCGCACGAGGGCCGAATCGAGCGGCAGTCGGGCGGCGGAGTCGAAGACCACGCGAGTCGGCTGGCGCGGCCGCGGGTCGTCGGTGTCGCGCGCGGTGAGCAGCGGGTCGTCGGCGAGCGCGGTGCCGATGCCGACCGCCACCGCGTCCGCCTCGGCGCGCCAGCGGTGAACGAGCGCCCGGCTCTCATGACCGGAGATCCACTTCGAATCGCCGCTCGACGTCGCCGTCAAGCCGTCGAGGCTGAGAGCCGACTTGAGCGTCACGAGCGGTCGCCCGGTGCGCGCATGCTTGCGGAACGGCTGAATCAGGAGGCGAGCGGCGGCCGCCTCGGCGCCGTCCGCGAACGAGACGTCGACGCCGCCGTCGCGCAGGATGCCCGGGCCGCGGCCGTTGGCCTTCTCGCTCGGATCGTCGCAGCCGATCACGACGCGGGCGATGCCCGCCGCCAGGATCGCGTCCGTGCATGGCGGCTGGCGGCCGTGATGGGCGCAGGGCTCGAGCGAGATGTACATCGTCGCGCCGGATGGGTCGTTGCCGCGCGCCGCGCAGTCGGCGAGCGCGGCGACCTCGGCGTGGATCTCACCCACGGCCGCGTGGTGTCCCTCGCCGATCGCCTCGCCGCCCGCCACAATCAGGGCCCCCACCAGCGGGTTCGGGCTCACCCGTCCCCGCCCCCCCTCCGCAAGCTCGAGCGCCTTGCGCAGGTGAGCACGATCGCGATCTGTGGAGAGCGCCGCCACTTTGACTGACCAGTCAATCAAGATCATACGCACCGGCCGCACCGATATTTTCCGCGGATGAGGGCGCCGGAGGGATCAGCGCGCGGGTTCGGCCGGCAGGCGGGGTTGCTCTCTGCCGGGGTGGGCGCCGCCGGCGTGCTCACCTACGCGTACTTCGCGTTCGCGGCGCACCAGCTAGACGGCACCAGCTACGGCGAGATCGTCGTCCTGTGGACGGCGGTCTTCGTCTCGGTCTCGATCCTCTACCGCCCGGTCGAGCAGCTGCTCTCGCGGACGATCGCCGACCGGCGGGCGCGCGGCGTCGAGATCGGCAGCGCCCTGCGTGTCGCGGCGACGATCCAGCTCGGGATCGCCGCCGCCTGCGCGATCGCGATGCTCGCCCTGCGGGGGCCGCTCCAGGACGGCCTCTTCTCGGGCTCTCGAGACCTCTACTGGGTGATGTTCGGGGCGGTGATCGTCTTCGGGGCAAGCTTCTACGCCCGCGGCTACCTCGCCGGCCGGCGGCGGTTCGCGCTCCTCGCGGGGCTGCTCGTATGTGAGAGCGCCTCCCGCGCGGCGTTCGCGCTCGCGGTGGCGATCGGCATCGCATCGGGCCAGACGGCGGTCGCACTCGGCGTGTTCGCCGCGCCATGCTTCAGCCTCGTCGTCGTCCCGCTCGCGTTCGGGCGGCGTGCCATCGAAGAGCCGGTCGCCGCGGCGGCGCCGGGCGACGGGCGTGTGTCGCTCGCCTCCGGCGGTGGCTTCGCCGCGGCGGTCTTCGTGATCATGCTGAGCGAGCAGACGCTGCTGAACGCGGGGCCGCTTCTCGCGCGCGCCTTCGAGGGCGCCGCGGAGGCCGGCTTCGTCTTCAACGTGCTGATGCTGGCGCGGGCGCCGCTGCTCGTCTTCCAGGGCGTGGCGACAAGCCTTCTCCCCCACCTGACGCGTCTGCGCGCCCGCGGCGAGGCCGGCGCCGACGAGTTCGCGCGCTCGATCCACGGCACCCTGCGCGGGGTCGCGGCGTTCACGCTCGTCGTCGCCGTCGTCGTCCTCGTCGCCGGCCCGGCCCTGATGCAGCTCGCCTTCTCGAGCCGCTTCGAGTACGACCGCGCTGGGCTCCTGCTCGTCACGCTTGGCATGGGCCTGTACCTGGCGGCGACGACGCTCAACCAGTCGGCGCTCGCGCGCGGGAGGGCGCGGGCGGCGGCGGCCTGCTGGGCGGCGTGCGCCGCGGGCTTCCTCGCGTGGGGGCTCCTCCCGGTGTTCGACGAGGCGCGACGCATCGAGATCGGCTTCGCCGCCGCAGCGCTCTGCCTGGCACTCGCGCTGTGGCTGGTGAACCGCGTGGTCGTGCCGCCCGGGCGCGACCTCGCCCCGGGCTCTGCGGACGAGGTCGAGGCGCGGGTCGCGATGGCCGACGAGGCCTCCTGACGTGACCGACGCCGACCTGATCCTCGTCGGTGGCCTACTGCTCGCCGCCGGACTCGCCGCCGCCAAGGTGGCCGACCGCGTCCGGGTGCCCGGCCTCCTGCTCTTCCTGGCGCTGGGAATGCTGGTCGGCTCGGAGGGGTTCGGCGGGATCGAGTTCACCGACGCGGAGCTGACCCGCACGCTGGGGACGATCGGGCTCGTCCTGATCCTCTTCGAGGGCGGCCTGACCGCCGGCTGGGGCGAGATCAGGCCGGTCCTCGGGACTGCGATCTCGCTCGCCTCGGTCGGAACGATCGTCACCGCGCTCCTCGCGGGCTTCGCCGCTGCCGAGATCTTCGACCTCTCGACCCTCGAGGGGCTGATCGTGGGCTCGGCGGTCGCCGCGACCGACAGCGCGGCGATCTTCGCCGTGCTGCGCGGATCGCGGCTGCGGCGGCGGCTCGCCCGCACGCTGGAGGGCGAATCGGGCATGAACGACCCGGTCGCGCTGCTGCTCGTCACCGGGTTCATCGACTGGCTCGACCTGCCCGACTACGGCGCGATCGACATGGTCGGCACGTTGGCGGGCAAGCTCGCGCTCGGGGTCGCGATCGGATTCGCGATCGGTCAGGGCGCGCGCTGGGCCTTCCGAAACCTCGACCTGCCGAGCCCCGGGCTCTACCCCGTCGCCTCGATCGCCACCGCCGCGCTCGCCTACGGCGTCGCCGAGGTCGCCCACGGCTCCGGGTTCCTCTCCGTCTACATCGCCGCGCTCATCCTCGGGACCGGGCCCGTGCCGGCGCGGCCCACGGTCGTCGCCTTCCACCAGGGCCTCTCGTGGGTCTCGCAGATCTCGCTGTTCGCCCTCCTTGGGCTGCTCGTCTTCCCGAGCGGCCTCTGGGACGTGGCCGCCGAGGGCCTCCTGCTGTCAGCGATCCTGATGCTGGTAGCGCGACCGTTCGCCGCGTTCGTCGCCAGCGCCCTGTCGCCGTTCGACGCCCGCGAGCGGCTGATGCTCGGCTGGGCGGGCCTGCGCGGCGCAATCCCGATCTGGCTCGCCACCTTCCCCGTGATCGCCGGGATCGGGTCGGGGGAGCTGATCTTCAACGCGATCTTCTTCGTCGTCGTCACCTCGACGCTGATCCAGGGCGCGACGTTCGAGCGCCTCGCACGACGGCTCGGGGTGACCAGCGACGAGCCCTCGCTGCCGCCGCCGCTGATCGAGACCGGGATCATCCGCGAGCTCGGGGGCGAGACATTCGTGTGGCGGATTGCCCGCAGCGACGCCGCGGCCGGGCACATGGTCAAGGAGCTGGGCCTGCCGCGTGAGGCGCTCGTCAACCTGATCGTCCGCGACGGCGCCGCGATCCCGCCGCGCGGTTCCACGGAGCTCGAGGCGGGCGACGAGATCCACATCGTCGTCCGAATCGACCAGCTCGAGGACGTCCAGCGGCTCACCGAGCGCTGGCAGCGCGGCCCGCTGGGTGAGCCGGAGATCCCGGCGCTGCCGCCGCGCGGCGCGCCGCAGGTGTTCTCGGTCCGCAGGTGGCGCGAGAGCGACGGCAATCCCGCGCACCCCGATGAGATCGAGGGCGCCGCGGTAATCGGCCACCTGCGGGTCCGCCGCGACGACACCGGCTCCCTGGTGGCGCTCGCGGACGGCCGCTACGCGCTCACGTCGCCGGAGCTGCTCGCGGTTGGCGGCCGCCGCGCGGTCGCCGCCTGGTGCGCGCGGCGCATCGAGCGGGCGGGAATCACGCCGGTCGAGCGCGCCTGGCTTCAGGAGGCGGCCGGGGCACTCGCCGCCCGTTCGGCCCCGCGCCACGGCCCGACGCCTGCGTGAGCGGCTACTCGGCGCCCGCGGCGGCGGCGATCGCGCGGTAGGCCGCGGCCGGCTCCGGCGCTCCGAAGATCGCCGAGCCCGCGACGAAGAACGTGGCGCCCGCCTCGGCGACCGAGCCGACCGTCTCGGCGTCGATCCCGCCGTCGACCTCGACCGCGGCATCGGGCGCAAGCTCGCGGAGCCTGCCGACTTTGCCCGGTGTCGAGGCGATGAACGGCTGCCCGCCCCAGCCGGGGTTGACGCTCATACAGAGGACGATGTCCGCGACGCCTTCCAGCTCGGAGATCGCGTCGGCGGGCGTACCCGGGTTGACGGCGAGCCCGGCCAGGCAACCGGCCTCGCGGATCGCATTCAGGGTGCGATTCGTGTGCGGCGTCGCCTCGAAATGGATCGTGATCGAGTCGGCGCCCGCGCTCGCGAACGCCTCGATCTGGCCCTCTGGCCGCTCGATCATCAGGTGGACGTCGATCGCCCCGCCCGCGTCGTGGACCTGGTCGGCGATCGCGCCCGCGATCAGCGGACCGATCGTGATCGGCGGGACGAAGTGCCCGTCCATGACGTCGACGTGGATCACGCGCGCGCCGGCGTCCATCACCTCGGCGACCTGCGAGCCGAGGCGCGAGAAGTCCGCGGAGAGGATCGAGGGCGCGACGCGACGGCCGCGATACGCGTCACGCGCGCTCATACGGGCTTCAGCATCGATGTCCCGCAGTTCTGGCAGCGGAGGTCCTCGTCGGCCGACATGCGGACGATCGTCTGGTGCTCGCCGCACTCCGGGCACGCGGAGACGAGCTCATAGCGGCGCAGGCAGTAGACGCAGCGGTAACGGCCCGGGAGCTGGGTCGGGCGCAGCCAGGGCTCCCCGCAACCCGGGCAGGCGGGGCGGCGGATGGCCGGCTGCTCGCGCGAGGTCTCGGCCATCACGCCTCCGCGCGCCTGAAGCGCGCGGCGAAGAAGCCGGTGGTGCGATCGCGCTCGGGCAGGAGCTGCAGGAAGCGCGCGTCCGCTCGTGACGTGAGCCGCGGGTGCTCGGAGCCGAGGTGGTCGGCGGCGACCCCGGCCGCGTACTGCTCGACCGACGCGGCCACCGCCTCGTTCTCCGCGTGCGAGATCGTGCAGGTGGAGTAGACGAGCGTTCCGTCCGGGGCGAGCGCCCGCGCGGCGCGCACCAGCAACCGGCGCTGGAGCGCGGCGAGGCGCTCGACGAGCTCAGGCGACTTGCGCCAGCGCGCGTCCGGCCGCGAGGCGAGCGTTCCGAGGTCCGAGCACGGCGGGTCCAAGAGGATGCGATCGTAGCCCGAGCCGAGGTCGGCCTCGGCCGCATCCGCAATCTCGATCTGCGCGCAGGAGACGCCGGCGCGGCCGCAGAGCTCGCCGATCTCCGCCGCGCGGCGCGGATCGATCTCGACCGACACGATCGCACCCTCGTCGCCCATGCGCGCCGCGATCGCGGTCGTCTTGATCCCGGGGCCGGCGCACAGATCGAGGACGCGCTCGCCCGGGCGCGGGTCGAGAAGCGCGACGATCGCCTGCGACCCGCGCGACTGCGGGATCAGCTCGCCGGTCGCGACGCGGGTCGCAAGTCGCGCGTCCGCGGGGCGGACGACGAGCGCGTCCGGCGGGTCGAGGAGCCCCTCCCCCGCTCCAGCCGAGACCTCGAGCCCGGCGCCCGTGAGCTCCACCGCCATCGCGTCTGGCCGCGCCCGCAGTGCGTTGACGCGGAAGGCGGGTTCGGCGGCCTCGTTCATCGCCGCCATCGCGAGCCGCGCCTCGGCGGGCCCGAGCTCCTTCCACCACAGCCGGGCGAGCCACTCCGGATATGAATGTGCGACGGCGGCGCCCTCAGGGCTCGAGTCGTCGAGGGAGGCCAGGATGTCGGCGCGCTCGGCGGCGGCGCGGCGAAGCAGCGCGTTCACGAACCCGGAGGCGGCCCGCGCCCGGCCGGCAGGCGCGCCCGAGCGCCGCACGCCGGCCTTCGCCAGCTCGACCGCCTGATCGACCGCGGCGTGCTCCGGCGTCTCCGAGAAGAGGAGCTCGTAGAGGCCGAGGCGAAGCGCGGCGAGGGCCGCGTCGTCGATCTTGCCGCCGCGGCGCCCGGCGAGCAGCCCGACCACGTGATCGCTCGTCGCCCGCCGCTGGACCGCGCCGTAGGCGAGCCGCCGAGCCTGGGCGAGATCGCGACCGCCGAGCTCGGCCCGCGCGGCCGCGGCGGTGAAGGCGCGGTCGGTCCAGGCACCGTCCTCGAACGTCCGGCGGATCACCTCGTAGGCCACCCGCCTGGCGACGCCAACGTCGGTCACGCCGCGAGCCGCGGCACCCGGTGGCCGCGCAGATACGCGCCGGCATCCATCGCCCTACCCCCCGGCGGGCGCACCTCGACCAGCCGCAGGGATCCCTCGCCGCATCCGAGCAGCAGCCCGTCCGACGCCGTGAGCTCGCCCGGCGCCGGACCGCGGGGCTCGGCTCGTGCCCGCAGCACGCCGAGCCGCTCGCCGCCGACGAGCTCGAGGTGGGCGCCGATGTGCGGCGAGAGCGCGCGGACGACTCGCTCGAGCTCCGCCGCCGGGCGCGCCGGGTCGAGCCGGCGGTCGGACCGACCGATCTTCTCGGCGTACGTCGCGAGCGTCTCGTCCTGCTCGCTGAGCTCGAGCTCGCCGCGCTCGCGCAGATCGAGGGCCCGGACGAGGAGCTCGCCGCCGAGCTCGGCAAGCCGTGCGGCGAGTGTCCCGTACGTGTCGTCAGACGCGATCGGGAGCCTCTCGCGGAGCGCCACCGGGCCCTCGTCGAGGCCGGCGCTGACGCGGATGATCGTGACGCCTGTCTCCGTGTCGCCCGCGATGATCGCCCGCTCGATCGGCGCCGCGCCGCGCCACCGCGGGATCAGCGACGGATGCACGTTGAGCATCTCGAGCTCGGAGAGGAGCGGCTCGCGCAGGAGCTGGCCGAAGGCGCAGACCACGCCGATCTCCGGCTTCGCGGCGCGGATGCGGGCAAGCGCGTCGGTGCGTTCGCTGGCGTCGGCCCGCAGCACGTCAACGCCGAGCTCCTCGGCGACGAGCGCCGTCGGCGTCGGGCTCAGCCTTCTCCCGCGGCCCCGCGGGCGGTCCGGCGGCGTGACGACCAGGCGTGGAACGTGTCGCGACTCGGCGAGCCGCCGCAGGACGGAGGCGGCGAACTCCGAGGTGCCGAAGTAGACCGTCCTCACCCGTCGTCGGGCGAAGGTTCCGGCTCGCGCGAGGGGCTGTAGGACGCGCCCTCCCGCAGGGCCCGCAGCGCTCCCTTGCGCTGCTCGCGATCGGCGCGGTCGAGGATGAGGACCCCGTCGAGATGGTCGATCTCGTGCTGGAGGACGCGCGCCTCGAGCCCCGAGGCCTCCAGCAGGAGGGGCTCGCCCCGCACGTTCTGGCCGCGCACGCGCGCATGGAGCGAGCGCTCGACGTCGAGCCCGACGCCCGGCAGGCTGAGGCAGCCCTCCTCGGCGACCGCCATCTCATCCGAGAGCCACTCGACCTCCGGGTTCGCGACCGCGGTCGGCGTCGCGTCGGGGGCCGCCTGAAACACGAGCAGCCGGCGCAGGAGGCCGAGCTGGGTGGCGGCGAGCCCGACGCCCATCGCATCGCGCATGATGCTCACCATCCGATCCGCTTCACCGGCGAGTTCCTCGCCGAAGTCCGTGATCTCGGATGCGGTGGAGCGCAGCACGGGGTCGCCGAAGGTCCGCACCTCCGCCAGCGCCCTGCCGCGGCGCTCGCGCTCCTCGTCGCTGAGCGCGTGGTCGAGGGTCTCCTCGACCTCGGTCGTCCCCTCGAGCTGCTTCTCGGCCGTCTCGCTCATCGGTTCGAGTGTATTTCGATTCACTGGGCGTCCACGTCCACCGCGACCGCGATCCCGCGCAGCCGTCGCGCCCGCCCCTCGGCCTCGATCGCCTCGCGAACCGCGGCGACCGCGGGCGCGCGCTCGGGCGCCTTGACGAGGAGCTGGCGCCGCTCGCGCTCCCGGAGCCGGAAGCGCGGCGCCGGTCCGAGCACGCTGGCGCCTCGCGGAAGGCCGGCATCGAGCGCCGCGCGCAGCCGGCCGGCCAACGCCTGCACCCGCCGGCCATCGGGCGCGGCGAGCTCGATCTTGATCAGATGCGAGAACGGCGGGTAGGCGAGCTCGCGCCGCCGATCCAGCTCGGCCGCCAGGAATCCGGGCGCATCGTGGTCCGATGCGTGACGGATCGCGGCCGCGCCGGGCGCGCGGGTCTGGACAAGCACCCTGCCGCCGGCCGATCCGCGACCGCTGCGCCCGGCGAGCTGCGCAACGAGCGCGAAGGTCCGCTCCTCGGCCCTGAAGTCGGGGAAGCGGAGGGTCGCGTCGGCGTCGAGGACGACCCCGAGCACGACGTCCGGAAAGTCGTGGCCCTTGGCGACCATCTGCGTTCCGACCAGGACGCCGGCATCCGCCCGCTGGAACCGCTCGAGGATCTCGAGGTGCCCACCCGCTCCGGCGCTCGTATCGGCGTCGAGCCGGAGGACCGGCAGCGGCGCGGCCGCCTCCGCGATCACGGCCTCCACCCTCTCCGTGCCCGCGCCCGCGCGGGCCAGCGCCACCGAGCCGCACTCCGGGCACTGCTCGGGGAGCGGCTCGGCGTGACCGCAGTGGTGGCAGCGGAGCGACGAACCGGCGCGGTGCACGACGAGCGAGACGTCGCAGCGCGGGCAGCCGAAGGCCCGGCCGCAGGAGCGGCATTCCACGTACGGTGCCCAGCCGCGGCGGTTGATGAGCACGATCGCCTTGCCGCCATCCGCGGCGAGGTCGGCGAGCGCCCGCCGGGTGCGCTCGTGGAGCGGCCCTGCCCGGCCGTCGCCGCCGCGCATGTCGAGCACCTCGACTGGCGGCAGGGCGCGTCCGGACACGCGACTCGGGAGCTCGATCCGCTCGAGCTCGTGCCAGCTCTCCGGCCGCGGGGTGGCCGAGCCGAGGACGAGCGCCGCGCCGGCATCGCTCGCGCGCCGCCTCGCCACCTCGCGCGCGTCGTAGCGCGGATCGCCCTCCTGCTTGTAGGAGGAGTCGTGCTCCTCGTCGACGACGATCAGCCCGAGGCCGCGAATCGGCGCGAAGACGGCTGAGCGAGGACCGACGCAGATCCGCGCCTCGCCCTTGGCGAGCCGGTGCCACTCGTCGCGGCGCTCGCCGGCCGCGAGCCGCGAGTGGAGCACCGCGACGCGGTCGCCGAACCGCGCGGTGAAGCGCGCGAGGGCCTGCGGAGTCATCCCGATCTCCGGCACCAGGATGATCGCGCCGCGGCCCCGCGCCAGAGCCGCCTCGACGGCGGCGAGGTAGACCTCGGTCTTGCCCGAGCCGGTCACCCCCCAGAGCAGGAGCTCGCCACCGTGCCCGTCGAGCGCCGCCACGACCCGGTCGACGGCCGCGCGCTGCGCCGCGTCGAGCTCGACCGCGGCCGCGGGGGCTCCGATGTCGGCGCTCGGCGGCCTCCTGCGAACCTGGCGGTTCGAGGTGCGGACGAGGCCCCGCGCCTCGAGGCGCTTGAGGGCGTCGCGGCCGACCCCGGCCTCAGCGAGCTCCGCAGCCCCGAGCTCGCCCTCGGCGGCGGCCAGCAGCTCGAGCGCTCGCCGCTGGACTCGGCCGAGGCGCGCCTCGGCGAGCGCCTCGCGACCCGCAGGCGTGACGGTCGCGACGAGCTCGGTGCGAGCGGCGAGCTGCCCGCGCGCCGTCGCCGTCCCCGGCGGGAGCACGAGCTCGAGGCCACGCGCCGGGGTCGAGCAGTACTCGCGCGCCACCCACAGCCCGAGGCGGACGAGCTCCGGCGATGCGCCGGCGTCGAGCGCGGCGATCGGCTCCGCCAGGCGGTCCGGGGGAAGCGAGCTTCGCTCAGCGAGCTCGACGACCACGCCCAGAACGCGGCGGGGCCCGAACGGCACCTCGAGCACGGTGCCGACGCCAACGCCTGCGAGGCGCTCGGGCAGGCGGTAGTCGAACGGCCCCCGGAGGGCCCGTGCGGTCGTCAGCGGCTCCACCTTGGCGATCGGGCCGGGCATCGACCCTGAGGCTAGTCAGGCGCCCGGTCGCCGCCCGCAGCCAGGGATAGACTGCCCCCGTGGCGCCGAAGCTCCACCCGGGCGAGCGGACCCTCTACGAGGGACACCCTTCCTGGCGATCGATCCTCGACTTCTACATCAAGGGACTCCTGGTCACGGCGCTCATCTGCCTGATCGTCGCGCTCGCCACCGGGTTCATCGGCGACGAGACCGACACGAGTCTCGTCGTGGTGATCGCCCTCGTAGGGGCGGCCGTGACCATCCTCGCCGGCTTCATCAAGCGCGTCGCGACCAACTACACGATCACCAACCGGCGCCTGCACATCAAGCGCGGGATCGTTTCGCGGACGATCCAGGAGACGCGCCTCGAGCGAGTCCAGAACGTGAACTACAACCAGTCGATCGTCCAGCGCATGCTCCAGATCGGCGACGTCGACTTCGACACCGCTGCCGGCGACGACTACAACTTCGTCTTCACAGGGGTCGCCGACCCCGGCGATGTCGTCCACATGGTCGACGAGGCGACCGGCGTCGGTGCCCCCGTCGGCCTCGGCGACGAGCCCGCGACCGAGCAGCAGCCCCAGCGCTGATCCTTCAGGCCCGGGAGCCAGCGCGGGTCAGGAGACCGCGGGCTCGGCGTTGGCGACGCCGAGGCCGGCCGCATCGCGGAGCGCCGCCGCGCGGTCGGTGCGCTCCCAGGTGAAGTCGTGATCGTCGCGGCCGAAGTGGCCGTAGGCGGCGGTCTTCTGGTAGATCGGCCGGTGCAGCCGCAGCTCCCTGCGGAAGGCGCCGGGCCGCAGGTCGAACAGCTCGAAGATGAGCTCGATGATCTTCGAGCGCGAGACCTTCTCGGTTCCGAACGTCTCGATCATCACCGAGACCGGGTGGGCGACGCCGATCGCGTAGGCGACCTGTAGCTCGCAACGGTCGGCGAGCCCGGCGGCGACGAGGTTCTTGGCCACCCAGCGGGCGGCGTACGCGGCCGACCTGTCGACCTTCGACGGGTCCTTGCCCGAGAAGGCGCCGCCTCCGTGGCGCGCCATGCCGCCGTAGGTGTCGACGATGATCTTGCGCCCGGTGAGGCCGGCATCGCCGACGGGGCCTCCGATCACGAAGCGCCCGGTCGGGTTGACGAGGAGGTTGGTCTTCGTGTTCAGCTTGCGCTCGTCGTAGAGCTCCGCCGGGAGGATCGGGTGAAGGACGTGCTCCCAGAGGTCCGGGCGGATCAGCGTGTCGGGGTCGAGCCCGTCCTTGTGCTGGGTCGAGATCAGCACCTTTTCGATCTCGATCGGCCGCCCGTTCTCGTACCGAACGGTCACCTGCGTCTTGCCGTCCGGCCGCAGGTAGGGCATCACGTCGCCCTTGCGGACCTCCGCGAGGCGGTGGGCGAGCTTGTGCGCGAGGGAGATCGGCAGCGGCATCAGCTCCGGCGTCTCCCGCGTCGCGTAGCCGAACATCATCCCCTGATCGCCGGCACCGGCGGCGTCGAGCTCGTCGTCGTCCGCCGGGTCGGTGCGCGACTCGAGCGCCTGATCGACCCCCTGGGCGATGTCCGGGGACTGCTTGTCGATCGCGTTGATGACCGCGCACGAGTCCGCCGAGAACCCGAGATCGGCGTCGGTGTAGCCGATCCTGCGAATCGTCTCGCGGGCGATGTCCGGGATGTCGACGTAGGTCTCGGTCGAGATCTCGCCGGAGACGACGACGAGGCCGGTGTTGACGAGCGTCTCGCAGGCGACCCGCCCCTGTGGATCGGCGGCGAGCACCGCGTCGAGGACACCGTCGGAGATCTGGTCGGCGACCTTGTCCGGGTGCCCCTCCGTCACCGACTCGGAGGTGAACAGGTACTCGTTGTCCGCGAGGCTCTCGTCGTGCATCGCGGAGTAGGTTAGCCCGCGACCTGGAGGCGCACATCGGTCGACAGCTCGTCCTCCGAGCTCGTCACGGCGAGCCCAAGCGCCTCGAGGCTCCGGAAGTCGCCGGCGAAGGTCGCGTAGAGCGGGTCCTCGGCCAGCCCCATCCGCTCGCCGATCGCGACGAGGTCGTGGAGGTCGAGATACGCGAGCAGCGAGATGTCGTCCGGGAGCTCGTCGGTGGCGGCGTCGAAGCGATCCGCCTCGTCGAGGCCGCCGTTGTCGGAGGCGAGGTCGGCGATCCCCTGCGGATCGGTCGCGATCGCCGCGACGCCGTCGAAGACAGCGTAGGTGAGGTCGATCGTCGGCGAGAGCTGCAGGCTGTGGGCCTCCACCCCCTCGACGTCCTGCTGCTCGAAGACCGGCGCCTGCACGTCCCGGGACGCGGCCGCGGCCAGCGGCGCCTGCAGGGCCGCCAGCGCGCGCCGCGCCGCCTCGTCGTCGACATCGTCGGCGACGAGCTCGACGAACGGGAGCCCCAGCTGCTCCTGCTCCTGGGCGCGCGGCAGGATCGAGAGCGCCGCCTCGCCATCGAGCGCGTCGAGCAGGTCCCCTTCGACGTCGACGCCGCCCTCCTTGCGCAGCCGCCGCACCAGCGCCTCGAAGCCGCCCGCGATCCCGGGCGCCTGTGCGCTCGCCTGGGTCAGCAGGGCGCGGATCGTCCGCCCGGGGTCGTCGAAGCCCAGATAGCCGAGTGTGTCGGCGGGCAGGCGCTCGGCCAGCTGTGGCTCGAAGCTCGGGAAGGCCGCGAAGAACCCCGGTGTGGCACTCGCGCGCTCCGCGTTGAGCGTGCTGCGGATCGCAACCGCGTAACCGTCCTCGTCGAAACCGAGGGACGCCGCGACGCCTTCCGTCGCTCCCGGGCTGATGAGCGGGGTGAGCGTCGCGAGCTGCCCGCGGGAGGCGGCGACCAGCTGCTGAGCGCCTTCCGGGGAGATCCAAGCTTCGGCGAACCGTTCCGCCGGCAGCCGGTCGCGCGCCTCGGTGGCGGTTGCATCGGCCGAGAGCGGCTCGCCGCCGCCGTTCGCCGCGCCGGTCACCGCGCGTATGCCATCGCCGGAGCCGAGCACCAGGAAGCCTCCGACTTCTTCGCTCGCGACGCCACGGCCGACGCCGGCCGCAAACCGGCTCGCGCCCTCGGAGTCAGAGGCCTCGATCAGGACGACGCGCTCGGGTCCGCGGGGCCCGCCGAGGATCGCGACGGCGAGCTCGTCGCCGAACCACGGGCGGACCTCCGAGTCGAACTGCGCCGGGGTGTCGGCAAGGCCGGGCAGCAGCGCAAGCGCCCGCGAGACGAGCTGCTCGCTCAGCACTGGGGTCGCATCGGCGACGTCGCCCGCCAGCTCCATCTGGTCGGAGTCGGGATCGAGATCGACGTGGACGTAGGCGAGCGCGTCCGCGGGGACGAGCTCGGCGGCGTGGTCCTCGGGCGCGCACGCGTCGCCGCCGGGGAACTCGCACGGGAGCTGCGGGACTGCCAAGGCCAGGAAGAGCAGGATGACGACGGCCGCCCCGAGCGCGGCGAGCAGCCGGCGACGCTCGATGACCGTGAGCCGATTCCAGAAGTCGCCAAACCCGCGTCCGAGCGAACGCGGGATCCGGCCGAGCGCGCGCCCGATCACGTACGCGAGGTCGGCGAGCGCGTAGCGCGCACTCTTCAGGCGCTCTCTCACCGACGCGTTATATCGCGGCGCTTCGGGACGAGGTCGATGACGAGCGGCACCCCCTCGAGCTCGTACGCCTCGCGAAGGCGGTTCTCCAGGTGGTAGGCCCAGTCGCGGGTGATGAGGCGCCGGTCGTTCACCTGGATCGCGATCCGCGGCGGCCGCGTGCCCACCTGGGCCGCGTAGTAGAGGCGCAGTCGCTTGCCGCGCCGCTGCGGCGGCGGGCGCTTGGCGACCACGTCCGCGACCATGCGGTTGAGCTCCGGGGTCGGAATCCGCTCGGCGCGCTTGTCGGCGAGCTCGATCGCCGTGGCGAGCAGCTTCGGGACGGCGCGGCCGGTCTTCGCCGATGCCGCGATCACCGGCGGTCGCTGGCGGATCCTCTTCGCGAGCCGGGCCCTCGACGTGCGAAGGAGCTCTTCCGGCTCCTCCGCGAGGTCCCACTTGTTGAGCGCGGCGACCGTCGCGCAGCCGCTTCGCATCGCGAGCTCGGCGATCCGCAGGTCCTCCGACGTCACGCCCTCGCCCGCATCGCAGACGAGGATCGCCACGTCGGCGCGCTCTGCAGCGCGCTCTGACCGAAGCTGCGCGTAGTAGTCGATCGTGCCGGCGACCTTGGTTCGCCTGCGGATCCCGGCGGTGTCGATCAGGGTCACGCCGCGGCCGTCGAACTCGAGCGCCGTGTCGATCGAGTCCCTCGTCGTGCCCGGGATCTCCGAAACGATCACGCGCTCCGCGCCCAGGAGCGCGTTCACGAGCGTCGACTTGCCGACGTTCGGACGGCCGATCACGGCCACGGCGACCGGCTCGTCGCCCTCCTCCGGCAGCTCGACCGCAGCCCCGCGCGCGAGCTCCGCCAGCCGGTCGAGGAGGTCGCCGGTGCCCCGACCATGGGTCGCCGAGACCGGGAGCGGCTCACCGAGGCCGAGTGCGTAGAGCTCGGCGACCAGCGGCTCCTCGGCGTCGGAGTCGGCCTTGTTCGCGACCACGACCACCGGGCGCTCCGTGCGCCTCAGGATCTCCGCGACCTCCGCGTCGCCCTGCCGCAGCCCGGCCCGGGCGTCGAGGACGAGCGCCACCGCGTCGGCGTCGGTGATCGCCTCGCGGGCCTGGCGCTGAACGGCCCGCGAGAGGGAGTCCCCGGCCTCGAGATCGACGCCGCCGGTGTCGACGAGCTCGAAGCGGACGCCGTTCCACTCGCACTCGAGCATCTTGCGGTCCCTCGTCACGCCCGCCTCTCGGTGCACGACAGCCTCGCGCCCGCCGACCAGCCGGTTGATGAGCGTGGACTTGCCGACGTTGGG
>Ga0126307_10000298_pt1 | contig 32059 bp, 31 predicted proteins | sample Plot28_FD_89955 | JGI IMG/M metagenome (GOLD analysis project Ga0126307, IMG submission 89955) | Serpentine soil microbial communities from UC McLaughlin Reserve, CA, USA - Plot28 | ecosystem: Environmental > Terrestrial > Soil > Grasslands | place: USA: UC McLaughlin Reserve, Lake County... | reverse complement strand
GCGGATGCACTTGCGGATGCACTTGCGGATGCACTTGCGGATGCACTTGCGGATGCACTTGCGGATGCACTTGCGGATGCACTTGCGGATGCACTTGCGGATGCACTCTCGGCGGCCTGTTCCGCGGCGGCCTCCTCTGCGGCTGCGGCACTCGCCAAAGCGTTAGCCTCATCTCTGGCCACCTGCCTGGCCTCGGCCGCGAGTTTGGCGGCCTCCCGCTCGGCGGCGGCCTGTTCCGCGGCGGCCTCCTCCGCCGCGGCTCGCCTGGCTGCGAGCTCGGCCTCACGCTCTGCCTCCTGCCTCGCGGCCTGCCTCTCGGCGGCACGTTGGGCGGCGAGCTCGGCCTGCCTCTGGGCCTCTTCTCTGGCCTCCTGCCTGGTCGCGGCTGCCAGCCTGGCGGCCTGCCTCTGGGCGGCGGCCTGTTCTGCGGCCCGCTCAGCCGCCTTCCTGGCGGCCTCGCGTTCGGCGGCGCGCTGTTCTGCGAGCCGCTTCGACTCGGCGGCGGCGGCCTGTGCGGCCGCCTCGCGCTCGGCGACAGCCTGCTCGGATTGCAGGTCGGGCTTCGGCACCTGAGGCTGTTCGACCTGGGAGACCTGTACCTCCGGTGTCGGCTCGGGCCCTTCGACAGGAACGGGCTCTGTAGCCGGCGCGTCCTCCGGAGCCGGCGCTTTATCGACCACCGCAGCGATGGCGGCGCGAGCCTGTTCGGCCTGCCGATCCTGCGCGGCTTGGATCGCATCCCTTAGCTCGGCGGTGAGGGAGTTCAGATAAGCCTCGGCCTGCGCCTCGGCCTTGTCGGCGCGCTTCTTCTGGGCGATAGCCTTCTCGACAGCGTCGATCCTCTGTTCACGCTCGGCTGCCAGCCTGTCCCTGCGCGCCGCCAGCTCATTTCTGGCCTCACGAAACTCCAGGAACTCGGTCCTCTCCCTATCGAGCAGCCTTACCCAAAGATCCAGCCTCGATGCGAACTCGGAGAAGTTATCCACCCCGACGAGAACGTCCATGAAGGCTACGTTCCCGCTCTTGTAGACCTGCGCGGCACGCTCTTCCAGATTCTCTTTGGCCTCGGTGACCCGCTTCTTGGCGGCATCGAGATCGTCCCTCGTCCTGGCCATCTGCCCGTTTAGCTGGTTCATCTCGTAGAGCGCGTTGTTGTAAGACGCCTGGGCCGCGCTCGCCTCCATGCGAATCTCCATCAAACGATCCTGGGCAGCGGCGACATCCGCCTTCTTCTCCCGGACACTACCCTCCGGCTCAGCCCCAGCAGAGATGCCCGTCACGAACACGAGCGCAATAGCAAGACCGAGAAACACGAACACACCCGCCCTTCGAGGCATACGCCCAGGCTCCTTCTACTAGCTTATGAAACTGTGTAAGGGATCCTGCTGGAGAGAATCCCCCCTCCTAAGGCGCGCACTTTAGAAGAAGGCCAAATGTTGCGCAATACACCCCGTCGTCGCCAGGACCCGGTGTTGTTTATGAAAGTGGCTTAAGTATGGGGAATCCGTGTTTCCTATACGAAATAAATAATTAACAAAACTTAATACTCGTAACGTGCCTGAAAGGCTTCATCTATGAAACACGGTTGGGGTAGATTCTGCGGGTTTGCGGGAGGATCACGGGTCGTATCCGAGATCTCTCAGGGTCAAGAAGGCCAGCCAGAAGCGTCGCTTGGCCCCTTCGTCATCCAGCGCTGGCGTGAGGGCGGGGATGCTGAGGCCAGCCGTGCCTTTGGTCCAGGGGAACCACACGCCCGGTTCTGCCTGGGAGAAGGGTTCTTTGAGGAGTGGGAAGTCGAGGGCGTCGATATCGCGGGCGGCGCCGGCACCTATCGCCACGAGGACTTGGGGGCCTGCGGCCTGAATCTCCTGTGCGAGCAGCCCGGTCGACTCGCAGGTCACGTAGGCTCTGTGCAGTCCGACTGACTGCAGGCTGAGTTTCAGGGCTTCCAGGGTACGGGGACCTGAGGGCTGCTCGAGCACGACCACGACCCCTGAGGTGGGATCTCCGAGTGGGGCGGGATGTCCTCCCTCTTTCATGCGGGCCGAGAGGCGGGAGATTTCATAAATCGTCTTCTGGTTGTAGTCACCGGCCGCGTCGCGGGTCTTTCTATCCACGGGTCGCACGGCGGACGTGGAGGATGCGCTGGGCTGTGGTTACGAGGGCGCCCGCCGCGAGTAGGCCGAGGCCGACCGTCGGCAGGCCGAGGATCGAGAAGACCGAGAGGATCACGATCCTACCGGCGCGTTCTAGCAGTCCGACCTCGCAGTCTATGCCCAAGCCTTCGGCGCGGGAGCGGGCATAGGAGGTGAGGAGGGAGAACGTCATCGCGAGACCGGCGAGCAGAGTCTCGTACGGGCGGGCCGCGCTTGCGTAGAAGAAGAGCAGGCCGACGAAGATCGCCGACTCCGAGAGCCGGTCCAGGGTCGAGTCCAGAAAGGCGCCGAAGGAGCTCATCCTGTTAGACTCGCGGGCGACGGCGCCGTCGAGCGCGTCGAAGAGGCCTCCGAGGAGCATCACCACGCCGGCGATCCTCGCGTATCCCAAACCGAACAGTACGGCGGAGCAGAGCGCCAGGGTCCAGCCGATAACCGTGAGCGTATCGGGGCGAACTCGCATGATGGAGAGCCACCGGACGAGCGGACGCAGAACGAGAAGAAGTGCGTTCTTGGAAGCTTCCCTAAAGCTGGGCTTATGGGGCTCGCGATGGGGGATGGTCATTAGTCGTCCTCCTTCCTGACCTCGTGGGCGCCATCAACACTGGCAACCGGCGAGTCCTTCTCCTCCTCAGCCGGCTTGACAGGCGGTTTCCCCCAGCGTTCGAAGAGAAGCGTCCCGCGCAGGTAGCGCAGCGTCGCCGCCACGATGGCGACTATGGGGACGGCGAAGACCGCGCCGATCAGACCGTAGAGCGCCGTCCCGGCCAGCGTGGCGAAAAGCACCCATAGTGGATGCACCCCAACCGAGCCGCCCTGTATCCTCGGCACCAGTAGGTTGCCTTCGATCTGCTGGGCTACGAGGAAAAGGCCGGCTACCAGCAGGGCCTTGAAGAACCCGCCGCCGGGGACGAAAAGCGCGATGGCGACCGCGGGCACGGCCCCGAGGAAGGCTCCTATGACGGGGATGATCTCCGTCGCCGCCACCCAGGCCCCGACCGGAAGGGCATACTTCCCGATGGTGAAGAACATTATCGTTGCCCCGAGGACGCCCATGATCGCGCACAGCAGTAGCTGCCCCCTCAGGTACCTGACGAGCGTCTGCTCGACCGCGTAGAACAGCTCCAGGCTCTGGTCGCGGATCGTCTCGGGAATCGTACCGAGCAGAGCGCGGGTGATCTTCTCCCGCTCGAGCAGCAGGTACACGGAGACAAGTACCATCAAGAGCAGGTTGAGAATGGTTCCGAAGACCCCGAACACCCCACCGATGACGCCCGTCGCAACGTTCGCCACCTGTTCGGCCGATGGCGCGTTTTGCTTCAGCAGTTGCAGGATTCTATCCTGGTCCAACCCGGCCATGTACCGGCCGATGTAGGGAATGTTCTGGAGCCGATTGACCTGGGCGATGACCCGGTCGACGAGATCTTGCGGGTTGCGGACCACGATCTGTACCTGGCCGACCGATGGGACGATGATCAAGAGCATCGTCACACCGACGACCAGGATCAAGACGAGGAACACCCCGATCACGGCCAGGGGCCTCGGCACCCGCAACCCCTCGAGTCGCCGCACGAGGGGGTTCAAGGCATAGGCAAGGACGCCGGCAGCCAAGAAGGTCAGCAGCACGCCGCTGATCTGGCGCACAAAGGACACCAGCAGCACGACCCCCACCGCGAGCGCGATGTACTGTAGGTATGTCGAGACGACCAGTTTTCTGGCTGACACCGGGCCTCCGATCGGATCTCCTCGATACGAAATATACCAGCCTCGGACCACGCGGCGCGCGAGTTTACACTCCCCATACCCCTCTGTATAATCCCCGCCCAGTATGAGAGGGGTAAACACACAGAGGGCCCAATATCTTGCGGATCGGCGGGAAGCTCTGGGCCCCCGGCGGACCACCGGAAAGGCTACACGGAAGGGCAGGACGGGTACTCGCACCGGAAGCAACTTCCTCGAGCTGCGCGAGGCCAGAAAGGCGAAGCAGGGCGAGGTATACAAGAGACGGCGTCTGATGGCCGTCTCCCTGCTGGTGCTCGGCGCGGTCGCGCTGGTCTTCGCGGTCTTCGTCCAGACCAAGGCCTCGGACACGGCGGAGCGTGCGGTCCCCATCGACCCGAACAACGCGGGTCCCGACACGGTGCTGGCTGAGGCCGCCGGGGTCAGTATCTCCACCCCGATCCGTCCGGCGAGCCTCACCGGGCTCGGCTACCATCCTGAGGGAGAGAGCCTCGCCGCGATGAAGCCGCGGGGCAAGAACCTCTCGGCCAACGCGTTCCTCGGCCTCCTCTCCAGGGGAGAGACACCCGAGAGGATCCACTATTACATCATGGACCCCGCAGGGCGCGGGGGACCTCAGACTGGCGCCATAGACGTCGGCGCCATGACGGGTACGACCGTCTACGCCCCGGTGCCCGGCACGATCACGGCGATCCGTCCCGACCCCATGGTTCAGAACGCGAATATCATAGAGATAAAACCGGACGCCAATCCGGACGTCCGCGTCAACGTCGCCCTGGTGCGTAGCGACGGCGAAGCAGGCGTGAACGACTATGTGACGGCCGGTACAACCGAACTAGGCACCGTTGCCGATTCGGCGGAGGTCCTGGATCCCCAACTCTCCTCTTACACCACCGACGCCGGCAACCACGTCACCGTCTCAGTCTCGAAGTCCGGCTAGAGAGCGATTGTAGGGGCGGTTCGCGAACCGCCCTGGTCAGCACGCTCAAGCCTGCGGCTTTCGCTTGTCAGCTGGTCAGGTATTGGTTTCTTGCTGAATTGCTGACAAGCCGCGAAGCGGCGTGCTGACTTGCTGAAGTGCTAACATACGAGCATCCATGTTCTTGTACTTCTTTCAATCTAACCCCTCCGCTGCGGTGGCTTTCCTCCTTGGTCTGGTCATAGGGACAACGGTGCACGAGGCTTCCCACGCGACCTCAGCGTATCTACTTGGCGATGACACGGCCTACCGCGACGGAAGGGTGACCCTCAACCCCCTCTCGCACCTCGACGTGATGGGAAGCCTGATGTTCCTGATGGCGGGCTTCGGATGGGGCAGGCCGACGCCCGTGGTACCCTCCAAGCTAAGGGGTGGCGTGTTCGGACCCGTGGCCGTCGCGCTCGCAGGACCCGTCTCGAACCTCCTGATCGTGGCCGTCTGCGCCGCCCTGTACCTGCTACCACCATTCCAAGACCGGGGCGGCTACCTGTTCATACTCGTGATCATGGTCGCCTTCACGAACGCTCTGCTCTTCGTCTTCAACCTGATCCCGATCCCACCGCTCGACGGCTCGAAGGTGATCTTCCCTTTCCTCCCCCGCGCCTTGGACGGCTTCGTAATGTTCATGAACCAGTACGGACCCATGATATTGCTCGGTCTTATCCTGGTCTCGTTCTTGACGAACCTCCCCGTCTTCAACATCCTGCTCGCCCCCGTACGACCACTCCTTAACTTCTTTGGGCTGCCCGTAATTTTCTGAAGGTAGGGGCGCTTCGCGAAGCACCCCTACCTTCAGGCATCAGGCTCCAGCGGTTTCCCAAGGCGTCGCCAGAACAACCTGATGCCTACTTAAACGGGGCAACACGGGCCGTAGGGAGGGGGGAGAATCTACGGATACCATGTTGCCCCACGCATATTCTACCCTCAAAGCCGCTAAAGCGTGAGCTAAACCTCAGGTAGAGACTAAAGAGGGCGGCTTCCGTTGGCACCGGGCGCGTCTGGCGCCAGTGGGAGTAGAACAGAGAATATGCTACCGGCGTCGGGACGGCTGTGGACCTGGATCTCACCTCCGAGGTGGTCGGTGATCTCATGGGCGAGGGCGAGCCCGAGGCCTGTGCCATCGGCGCGAGAGGATCCCTGGGCCCGGTAGAAGCGGTCGAAGATGTGGGGTATCTCGGATTCCGGGATGCCGCACCCGCGGTCTGTTACGCTGATAATGACTCGTCCATCTTCGCGGGAGAGCCCGAGGTCGACGGGCGAACCCTCGTCTGAGTACTTGAGGGCGTTGTCCACGAGGATGGCGATAGCCCTGTGTAGCTGGTTCGGGTCGGTCTCCACGGGCGGCACGTCCTCCTCGGCCCTGATGTTCAGTGAACGCCCCGTATAGCCGAAGTCCCTGCGCAGCCCGTGGAGCAGGTCTTCGAGGTCGACCTGCTCCGTCCTGAACGTGACGGCGTTGGCGTCGATGCGCGAGAGGTCGAGCAGGGTACGTGCCAGGCTCTGCAGGCGCGTGGTCTGGGCGCGCATGTCGTTCAGGAACTCCGCCCTGACCCGCTCATCCTCCTCGTCCTCGAGCATCTCCAGGTAGCCGGAGAGGGCCGTCAGCGGTGTCTTGAGCTCGTGGGAAGCGTTGGCGATAAACTCGGCCTTGACGCGCTGCATGTGGCGCTCCTCCGTAACGTCGCGCAGGATGGCTAGCGCCCCGTCCTCGAGGGGGGCGGCCCGGATCTCGATGACCCTGTCCCCGGCCTTCGCCTCGGACTCCGTCACGGGACCGCTGTAGCGGGTCTTGGCGAGCACCTCCTGCAGGCGGTTGTGGAAGGCATGGTCGGAAGACTCGAGGAGCTTCCTTGCGCGGGGGTTCAGGAAGACGGGGTTAAGGTCTCTGTCGACGCCTACGACCGCGTCCGTCATGCCGTCGAGTATCGCGCTCCCGCGCTCCTTCTCCTGCTCTATCTGGTCGAAAGCTCCTTTGAGGGAGACTGCCATAGCGTTGAACGTCGCGCCAAGAGAGCCGACCTCATCCTCGACGCGCGTCGTTATCCTCGCGTCGAAGTTACCGGCGGCCAGGTGCTCGGCGGCCAGCCCCAGACGGCGGACGCGCCGGGAGATCAATACCGCTGCGAAGTATCCTGCGAGCCCCGCGATGAGCAGCGCCAGGACGCCGGCCAGCAGGGCCAACCGCTCTATGTTGTTTAAGGCCGACCGCACGTTCTCGACGTCGTTCTCCGTGAAGAACTTGACGAAGACTATAGCCCGAGGCTGAGGCTCGGCCTTGCCTTCGACATCAACGTTAATGGGGTAGGCGTATGTGGCCTGCAGCTGTCCTTTGTGGACGCCCGTCTCGATCTGTTCCATATCGTCGCTCGGCCTTCTTGGCTCCTCTACGGCACGCCTTACCGCCCCGGGGGACCACTCATCCAGGTTCCCTCGCTCCTGGACGCCACCGCCCTTTACGATCCCCCACTGCAACCCGTGGGAGCGGGCGAACGCGCTGATGCGCTGCTCTGTCACGGATTCGCCGCGTTCCCTCAAGCGTAGCATCTGGTCTTCGAACTGGTCTCCGACCTGGTTGAAGGCGGCTTCGCTGGAGCGATTGAGGGTGTCGTAGAGGATCGGATGCACGATCTGGTAGGCCGTTATAGCCGCGAAGGCGGTCACGAGCACGAAGAGCGCCGTGAGCCAGATACGCATGCTCAGGCGGGGCCTGAACTCGCTCCCCGTATCCGAGGCGAGCAGCTTCCTGGCCTTTCGCCAGGGGTCTAGGTCCGTGCCCTTTCCCGAGGACCGCCTCTTAGCGGAAAACATATCCGACACCCCGCGCGGTGTGGATGAATTCGGGGTTCCTCGGGTCGCGTTCTATCTTCTCGCGGAGGTGGCGGATGTGGACGTCCACCGTGCGTTCGTCGCGGAACTCGTCGCCCCACACCCTGCGCAACAGCGCGCTGCGCGAGAACACCCTGCCGGGACTGGAGGCGAGGGTCACAAGGAGCTCGAACTCGGTGTAGGTGAGGTCGACCTCTTCACCGTCGGCCGACACCCTGCGACTCGGCAGGTTGATCCTGAGCCTGTCGTAGTTCAGCTCGTCAGGGCGCTGGCCCGCCGGTACCGCCGCCCTGCGCATGATCGCCCTGACGCGGGCCACGAGCTCCCTGACGGCGAAAGGCTTGGTGACGTAGTCGTCCGCCCCGAGCTCGAGCCCGACGACCCTGTCTATCTCGTCGTCGCGGGCGGTCAGCATGATGACGGGCACGTCGCTCTGCGCCCGAATCCTCCTTATGACCTCCGTGCCGTCGAGCTTGGGGAGCATGATGTCGAGCACGATCAGGTGCGGTTCATAAGTCTTGAAAGCATCTAAGGCTGCCTCGCCATCACCGGCTACCTGTACCTGGAACCCCTCGCGCTCGAGGGCATGCGTGAGCATCTTCTGGAGCGACGGTTCGTCGTCGACCAGAAGGATCTTGCGCGTCACACCCTGTAGATCCTGTACCATCCCCGGCTAAACCTTCTTCTTACACACCGGAACAGATGATTCGCCTTACATATTTTAACATGAGAGAGTACACAACCTCCTGATCCGAGGGGTTCTCACGCCAGCGGGGACGCCGCCTCGGCGACCCGTTGGGCCACCTTTATGAGATCCCGCGCTTCTTTCAAGCTCACGGCCTCGACCACCGCCTGCCTGCGCCTGAGATAAGCCGCGACGATTCGGGCCTCGTTCGAGCCTTCCTTCTCGATACGGGTCCCGTTCTCCTGAGGCCTCGCAAGCACCTCGTCGGCGAAGCGTGCGAGACCGGCCGCGTCATCCGGCTCGAAGCCGCGGTGGGCGACCAGACGGCCGGCGCACAGGATGAAGACCTCGATCACACCCGGCTCCGTCGAGGGGGCGACGACGGCCTGCACACCCTCCGCGTCTACTACTGTCCTGGAGAGGCGTATCCGTTCTATGCCGGAGATCAGATCCCGCAGCCTGGCCGCGGCCTCGAACTCTAGCCCGGCGGCCAGCCTTTCGCGCTCACTGACGAGCGCCCTCAGGTGCTCCTCGCCGCCCTCGCCGCGCAGGAGCGCGACCACCTCGTCTACCACCTCCCGGCGGTATTCCTGCTCGCCCATGCCCAGGCACGGCGCGCAGCGTCCCATCTGTCCGTAGAGGCAGACCTCCCCATCGCCCGAGCACCTCTTGAGCGGGAAGATCCTGCCGAGAGCCTCGATGCAGGTGTCCAGGACGCCGGCGCTCCTGTAAGGGCCGAGGTGGATGAGGCCGTTCTCGGAGGGGTTCGCGGAGACCCGCTCGGGGACAGGGAAGGTCTCGCCAAGATCGAGCCTTATGTACCAGCTCGCCTTGTCGTCCCTGCCGACGGAGTTGTAGCGCGGCAACAGGCGTTTTATCTCCCTGGCCTCGAGGATGAGGGCGTGTAGCTCGCTCTCGGTCTCCCTTACGCGTACCTCGGCGACCTCCTCGACGAGACGCCCGACCTTGCGGCGCCCGTCCCCGCCGTTGAAGTAGGTCCGGACGCGGGCCTTCAGGTCCTTCGCCTTGCCGACATAGAGGGTGGTGCCATGCTTGTCGACGAAGTAGTAGATGCCCGGCGTGTTGGGCACCCCGCTTGCCAGGTGCTGCTTCTGGGGTTTGACGCGGCCCCTTCCCCCGCGGATGGTGAGCGCTTCCCCAACGCTCTTTATACCCGCGGAGCCGAGGAGCTTCAGCAGTCTCCTGAACACCTCCGTCGTCGCCGCTGCGTCGGAGAGGGCCCTGTGGTTGGGCGCCTGGCGCACACCGAAGTGGCCGACTAGCGCGCTCAGACGGTAGCGTTTGAGACCGGGTAGCAGGCAACGGGCGAGTTTCAGGGTGTCCAAAACCTCGTTGGGGAGTGGTTTGCCGCCTCTTGCGGCCGTGACGAAGGAGCAGTCGAAGTGGATGTTGTGCCCGACAAGGACACACCCTTCCACAAACTCCTCGAAGCGAGGCATAACCTCGGAGATCGAAGGCGCATCAGATACCATTCGGTCCGTTATACCGGTAAGGCGCACGACGAAGGGGTCGATCGGACGCCCCGGGTTGACGAGCGTCGTGAACTCGTCGATCACCTCCCCACCCACGAGCTTGAGGGCGCCGAACTCCGTGATAGCACCGCCCTTCCCGGCCGCGGGCCCGGTGGTCTCCACGTCGAAGACGACGTAAGGGGCCTCCTCGAGCGCGAGCGAGCCGGCGTGCGCGGTTCTCAATCCCTCGTCCTCCCAGACGAACCTCGGGTCGCCTTCGACGAGCCTCTCGACGAGGGCTCGGGCATCGCCGTTCGGGCTCGTCAAAGAGAGGAACTCTGTGGAGATCTCTTCCGGGCTGACGGGCTCGTGGTCTTTCACGAAGCCGTAGAGACTAGCCGACACGAACCTCCGTCCGCGCCGCCCCGGGCGAAGCTAGAACAGGACCCTCTTTCGCGGCCTCGATCCTCGCGGCCCCGGCGATGGTCCTGGCCTGTGCCTCCGTGATGCCGGGGATGGCAATGAGGCTCTCGTACGTATACTCGTCATCGAGTAGCCCGCTCGCGAGGACCCTGGCCCGCGTCTTCATCCCGACGCCGGCCATCTTGGTGGTGTGGAAGAGCTTGCCGCGCTGGATGCGTAGGGCGTCGACACCGGCCAGCCTCTCCCCGTCCACGAGGACCTGTCTACACCTGTCGGCGAAGAGCTCGACCTGCTCGGGGTAGTAGACGCCCCGACTCATGAGCGAAGGCATCATCGGGAGCGGGTGCGTGAGGTTCGCGTTGCGAACGGTGGTGTGGCCGGGAGGCTCCTCGGGCCCGAGTGGGTCGGAGTCTCCCAGCCTTCGCGCACGCACAGTGTGGTCCCACACCTGCTCTTCGAGGTCTCTCCCGAAGTCTAGCTCCGTGATCACCGGCTTGCCCCGGAAACGGTCGTTGCGGTTGGCCGTATACAGGAAGCGCCGGTCACTCCTCTCGTTCTCGTAGAATTCGACGACGGCACGGGCCCGTCTCTCGCCCATGCCAGGCAGCCGCGCCAGCGTCTTGAAATCACCTTTGGCCAACAGCTCTGACAACTCTTCAGGGCTCAGAGCCTCGGCCGTCTTCGCGGCAGCCCGCTTGTCCACACCGCGTACCCTCTCGAGCATGCCCTGCACGCCCTCCGGGCAGACGCCGCGTCTGAGGTGGTTGATCTTGCGCACCGCCGTGAAGGCGTTGTGGCCCTCCCAGTGCCAGACGTACTCGCGGACCCGCTCGACGGCCGCAGCGTCATCGGGGACGAACTCGATGGTGACAGCATCCCCGATGTAGCGGCCATTGGCCCCAGGGAGATTCTCGGCAGGGGACATCACCTGTACCTTGACCGAGGGCGAATAAAAAGAGAAGTGAACCGGAACCCCCGGTACAACTTCCTTCATCAGCCGCCTGCGGAAGACGTTATCCTCGAGATCTGACTCCAACATCGGAAGCTAATTTTAGCACTTCGTTTAGCACTTCAGCACTTCAGCATTTCAGCTACTCAGCACATAAAGTGGACGAGAACACATATGCACACACCACTCATCGAAGATACAAGACTCCGTGTCCACTGGAATAAACTTCCTGCAAACAGCCGAAAAGCTGACTAGCTGAGGTGCTGACTAGCTGACTAGCTTCTCTTGCCTGAGCACTATGGCCTCGATGGGCTCTCCGGCGGGGATGCCCTCGGAGGCTGGGCCGATGAGGGCGAGGGCGTCGGCTTTGGTCAGCGAGCTGACGAGTCCCGAGCCCTGGGCCCCGACGGACTCGGCCAGCCAGCCTTTCTCCGTCCGCTTCAGGCTGACCCTCATGGCGTGCAGCCTACCGAACTTGTTGACGACGTCCTTCTCGAAGTAGACCTGGACGCGCGGCCTCCTCCTGTCTGCGCGGCCCATCATGCTCATCAAGGCCGGCCTGACGAAGAGGTCGAAGCAGACCATCGCGGAGACCGGGTTGCCAGGCAGGCCGAAGAGACGGGTCTCACCCCGCGTCCCGTAGAACAAGGGCTTGCCGGGCTTGAACTTGACGCCCCAGAAGACCTGCTCCACCCCGAGGTCGAGCATCGTGCTCTTGACGAGATCCTTCTCACCCACCGAGACCCCGCCGCTGGTCACGACCACATCGGCCGTCTCCAGCGCCTCCCCTATGGCAGCCCGTAGGGTATCCGCGTCGTCCGAAGCGGCATAGAGGCGACGGGCCTCGGCTCCCGCCTCGCGGGCAGCTGCGACGATGGCGTATGAGTTGGAGTCGAAGATCTCACCCGGGTCGAGATCTCGCACCCCGGGCTCCACCAGCTCGGTTCCGGTAGAGAGGACGACCACCCTCGGTCTACGGTGGACGGGCAGTGCGCCGTAGCCCTGCGTCGCGGCTAGGGCTATCTCGGGAGAACCGACCTCGGTCCCTGCGGGCAGGATGACGTCTCCCTTGCGCGTGTCCTCGCCCGCTGGGCGGATGTTGTCGGCAGGAGAGGCGACCTTCTTCAGGTCGAACCTCTCGCCCCAGCCCGAGGTGTTCTCGACCATCACCACGGCGTCGGCCCCGTCAGGGATGACGCCGCCGGTGAAGATCTTGATGGCCTCGCCCTCCCCAACGCGCCTCTTCGCCGGTCGCCCCGCAGGCGCCTCGTCGACAACGCTGAAGAGGCGTCCCGCCTCGGCGTCCTCGCTTCGCAACGCGTACCCGTCCACCGCCGAGTTGTCGAAGGGCGGCGAGTCGGTCGTGGCCGTCAGATCCCGCGCCAGCGCGAGTCCCAGAGCCTCACCTAGCGTCGTCTCCTCGACAGGCAGCCGAGGCGTGGTCTCGAACACCAGACGTTCGGCCTCGGGGTACTCGATCAGCTTCTCGAAAAGTTGCACCTTCACACCTCGACTAACTATAGTTCTCCTGCACAGACGCTACCACACAAGGTCATCCCTCAGAACCCTCTGAAGGGGCGGGTTTGAAACCCGCCCCTACGTCCGGTTCGTCTCCGTCAAAACTCTTCGAGATATCCCTCGGAATCGAAGCGCAGCTCTTCAGGATCTCCGACTACCTCGACCTCGGCGTTCCTGAGCGCCTCGTTGACCATACCTTCGGAGACGTAGAGGTACTCGAGGTGCAAAGTGTTCGGGATGCGAACGAAGCGCGTCTCTTCGGGCGGGACCCCCCAGTTGCAGCGGACGGCCGTCTGGAGCGCCTCCTCGTCGCTCGCGAGGACCATGGGGACCTTTGCCCGTTCGATAAAGGTACTCGTGACGACGTTGGCGTTCATGGCTTTGCGCTCGATCTGGTCTGCGAGGCGCCGCGTCGTCAGGTCGGCGAGACCAACACCTAAGGCGTTGCCGTGCGATTCCTTGCTGATGTCGCCGACGATTACGTACTTGATGGCGGGCTCTTCCGGCTCCTCGACGCCGAGGATGCGGAAGCGTCCGATCACGTTCGTGTCCATCCCCGTCCCAGAAAAGTTCTTGCCCAGCGCGTCAACGTATAGCACGTCGATATCGGAGACGGGCAGCCCGGGCATCATCCGTATGTACTCGGCGAGCAGTTCGGCCTCACGCTCGTGGATCCCGGCCGCGGGTATCGCCTCGATGATGGCAGGCTCGTCGTAGGCATTCTCGACGGTCGCGACGCCGAAGAGGATGTGGCCTGACTCGAGCACCTTGTCCCCGACTTCGACCATATAGTCGCGGATGCCCTCGACGCCGTAGCCGTGCAGCGCGAGCGCCTGCTCGTGCTTCCCAAGCCCGATAGAGGCCATCTTCATGAGGCCGCTCTCGATGGTAGAGCGGAAGTCCGTGTGGGCTTTGATCCTGCCCACGAGCACCACGCCGTCGGCCTCAGAGGCGATCCTGTCCATGTACACGGGCACCCCGCGCTCCGTCTCCCCTAACTCTACGACCTCCATCGAGGAGCGTATCGGCGCGCCACAAACCTCCTCTGTGACATTTAGAGACTCGAGGATCTCGACCTGACCCTCGGCCGTGGCCCCGCCGTGGCTCCCCATCGAAGGCACGATAAAGGGCTCTGCCCCCATCTCCTTGAGGACCGCGACGAGTACGCGCAGAATCCCATCTATCTCCGCGATGCCACGGCTGCCGGCGGTCAGCGCCACGCTCATACCGGGCCGGATGGCCGAGGCTATGTCCTCTCGGCCCAACTGCTCCCGCAGCGCCGCTTCGACGCTCTCGACGCGCGGCCTTGGGAACTTCTGCCTGATCTTGACCACCTTCGGCAATTGCACCTCTAACTCCTCTCTTCCGCCCGCTCCTCGGCCCCCGCCAGCTTGCGCGCGAGGTCGAGGGCGGCGCGGAGGCTCGAAGGATCGGCCTTCCCCATCCCCGCAATGTCGAAGGCCGTGCCATGATCCACACTCGTCCTGAAAAACGGCAGTCCTACCGTCACGTTGACGCCGGTATCGAAGCCCATCAGTTTTATAGGGATGTGTCCCTGGTCGTGGTACTGGACGACGACGATGTCGAACGCGCCCTTCCTGGCCCGCATCATCACGGTATCGGGCGGATGCGGCCCCGTCGCATCGATGTCCTCCTCCACGGCGGCGGCCACGGCCGGCGCTATCTGCTCTATATCCTCGGTCCCGAAGAGCCCGTTCTCCCCGGCGTGGGGGTTCAGGCCGGCGACTGCGACCCTCGGGCTCTGTACGCCCAGTTTCTTCAACGACTCGTGGGCGAGACGGATGACGGCCAGTTCCCGCTCGGGCGTGGCCAGCTCTATGGCCTCCCTCAGAGAGACGTGGGTCGAGATGTGGATCACCTTCAGCTCGTCCGTGACGAGCATCATCGCGTAGTCTTTCGTGCCCGTAAGTTCGGCCAGGATCTCGGTGTGACCGGGATACTTGTGGTCGGCCAGGTGCATGGCCTCCTTGTTGAGCGGGGCGGTCGCTATCGCCCCAACGCTACCTGCGCTCGCCAGCCCCGTCGCCCGCTCGACGTAGCGGAAGGCCGCATCGCCAGCCCTTACGTCCAGCTCGCCGAAAGGCAGGTCCTCAGGCAGCTCGGTCTCAGGGATCACATCTATGGTGTTAGGCTCGAACCTCGCGTCCTCGGGTTCTGCGATGGGGTTCGCGCGCAATGGCAGGTCAAGCAGACGGGCGGCCCGCTCAAGAATCCCCGCGTCGCCCACGACGATGGCACGGTCGTGACCCCGGGACTCCCCTTCGACGAAGGTCCTGGCTATGATCTCCGGCCCGATCCCGGCCGGGTCCCCCATCGTCACGGCTATGAGGGGCGATGTCATGTGTTCCTCTCCTCCTCGCTGTTGGAGAGCGCCTCTACTGCCCCTACGAGTGTATCCGGTCCGCCGAAGCCGCCGGCCTTGGTAACAACAGGATAAGGCCTTGGACCGATCAGGGTGCCTATCGGGACCCCGATCTCCACCTCTCCATGGAGCCTGATCCCAGACGCCCCGAGCCTCCGCGCCACCCCGACCGCCGTGGCCCCACCGGTCAAGACCAGCCCTTCGAAACGCTCTTCTTCCGAGAGACGGGCGACCACATCGGCCAAAGAGCCGAGGACCGATTCGCCGGAAGCGCCCCTCTCCTCGATGGAGTGAACGACGGCGCACGCCCCTCCCGCGAGCGCATCCTGTGCCGCAGCAACAGCCCTTTCCAACGCGCCAGCCCCTCCTGCCTCGACAGAAACACTCACCTCCCCGTACTCCCCGACCAGCCGCCGCACTTGCTCCCGCGCGACGCCGCTCAAACTCCCGACAACTACGAGTACAGGGCGGACCGGGACTCTTTGCGCACCCTCATCTCCCACGCACGGCCCGGGGTAGACGCGCCCCAGCGCGAGCGCGAGCCCGGCAGAACCGGCCCAGAGCACCCGGGCGGGGTCGGGCACGGCCCGTACCAACGCCTCGAGGTCCGCGTCACGCTCCGCATCGGCGACGACGCATTCGCTCCCCTCCAGAGCCCGGCGGACGCGCCCACGGTCAGTGAGGTCCTCGACGCTCAACACGTCGACGGACGAGCACGCGTCAGCGAGCAGGCTCGGGACGTGGGCCACCTGAACGGGAGTGTGGGGATCATTCGCCATCTCGGTCTCGTCAACGCGGACACCGTGGACACGCTGGACTCCACCGAGGGTAGTACGCCCGGCGGCCGGAAATGCAGGCGCGACGACGGCGCGCTCGCGACGCGCACCACCCAAGGCTGCGGCGAGCTCTGCAGCGACGTTCCCACGCAAAGTAGAGTCCAGCTTCTTGTAGACGACACGCGCCTCACGGACCCCGCGCGCCGCTTCGAGAACACGCTTCGCGGCAAAGCCCGCGGGCATGGCGCGAGAGTCGGTATCGAAAGACACCGCGTCGAGATCTTCGGCGAGTACCTCTGATTCACTGAAGAACACGACTGTCCGGTAGCCGGCGTGAACGAACTGGACCCCAGCGTCGGCCGCGCCGGTCAGGTCGTCGGCGATAATAGCTATCAGCTTGTCAGCCATCAGCTGTCAGCCACTTGGTGGTAGCAGCCGTTGACGGGTAACGATGATCGTCGTGATGATGTTGCGTTCTTGGATAAAACCCTGGCCGGTCGACGAGAAGCTGACCGCTGACTGTTGGAAGCTGACGGCTCATTTCGCCAGATATACTCCATCGACGGGTAGGATCGCGCCCGTGACAAACGAGGGCGGGACTCATCCCATCAGGATCACATGCACGTCCCCAGGACCGTGCATCCCGACGAAGAGCGACATCTCGATGTCGCCCGACCGGCTCGGACCCGTGTGGAAACACACGTTGGCGGGTAACTCCCTTGCCTCACCGCCGGCGTACTTCTCTATGGCTTCGGGGACGGTGCGCAAGACCCTGTCTACGGGCACCACGGCAACATAGGTTGGAGGCAGTAGCGTAACGGTGCGGCCCTTGCCAGGGCCGCCCTCGAGAACGAGGGTCCCTGTCTCGGCGATCGCCCACTCTGCCGTAGAGAGCCCGATATCCGCCTTGCCTGCGATCTCCCTGAAGTCGGCGAGGTCCCGCCACACGGCGGCCTCGACCCCGTTCTCACCCAGCGGTGCGTCTACCCCGAGTTCCTCGAGCTCAGCGACGTCCCACCTGAGTAGGAGCTTCGCCTCCCTCTCGCGTGCCAGGTCGAGCACGTACTCGCGGGCCTGATCCAGATTCTCTACCCTCTTACCGTGGCCACCGAGGGCTTCGAGCTCCTCGATAAAACGGGCCGGTGGGTCCTCGATGGGTTCGCTCTCGCGGGGCTCTCCTTCTCTGGTCCAGGCGACGTCGGGGGCGTTGGTCGGCTTGTAGCGTCCCGCCTGGGTGCGGTGGCGGATGGACTCGAGGAACTCGGCCCTGCCTGACACCTAGATCCCCTCCTTCCACAACTCGCGGAAGGACTTCTCGGCCAGCGGCGGAAGCTCGCGGGAGTCCGTCCAGGCACTCAAGGGCCCGGGAAGGGGCCTCACGGAGCCGTCACGAAGCAGAGGCTTCTGGGCCAGACGACCGCCTTTGGAGGAGATCTTATAGAGAACGGGCCGCTTCATCGTACTCTCGAAGCCCTTGAAGGCGATCTCCTGGGCCTTGTCGGCAAGGCCCTCCTCGACCTGCTGGTTGCGGAGCTTCAACAGGAGTTCGTGCAGCGGGATCCCCACAGGACAGGCCTCCCAACACGCCCCACAAAGACTCGAGGCGTGGGGCAGGTCCTTCGCCTCGTCGTGACCTTTCAGGAGGGGCGTTATGACGGCGCCTATTGGACCCGAATAGGTCGAGCCGTAGGCGTGGCCTCCCGTCTGGCGGTAGACGGGGCAGACGTTCAGGCAGGCGCCGCAACGGATGCAGTACAGCGCCTCCTCGAACTCAGTGCCAAGCAGTCTGGAGCGGCCGTTGTCCATGAGGATGAGATGGAGCTCCTCAGCACCGTCGAGCTCGCCCATCTGCCGGGGACCCGTGATGAAGTTGGTGTAGACCGTGAGCTTCTGCCCCGTGCCGCTGCGCGCCAGGAGCCTGACGAAGACCGAGAGGTCCATAAAGCGCGGGACGAGCTTCTCTATCCCCATCACGACGACGTGGACGGGGGGGACGCTGGTTACGAGCCTGGCGTTGCCCTCGTTGGTCACGGTAGCGACGGTCCCCGTCTCGGCGACCCCGAAGTTGGCCCCGGTTATACCGATATCCGCGGTCAGGAACTTCTCGCGCAGGCGTCTGCGGGCGAAGGAGCCCAGGGCCTCTACGTCGGGCGGCAGCTCTTCGCCGGCGGTCCGCGAGAGGACCTCCGTTATGCGATTGAGGTTCATGTGCAGGATCGGGCCGACGATGTGCGATGGGGTGTCCCCGGCGAGCTGCGCGATCCACTCCCCGAGGTCCGTCTCGACGATCTCAAGGCCCGCGTAATCTTCCTCGAGGCGGCGGTTCAGCTCAATCTCCTCCGTCGCCATGCTCTTGGACTTCGTGATGATCTTCGCTCCCTTTCTCTGCGCGAGGTCTCCTATGTAGCGGACGACGTCCTCTCCGTCACCGGCAAAGAAGACGTTGCCGCCGCGTGCCTCGACGGCGTCGGCCATCTGCCCCAGGTAGCGGTCGAGGTTGGCCATCGTCTCCTGCTTGATGCGGTAGGCCCGCTCCCTGAGCTCGGGCGCCTCGGGCAAGGCATCCAGGACGGCATTGCGCCCGGCCACGGACTTGTGGGTGAAAAGTTCGATGGAATCGTGGAGTTGCTCGTCGGCGACGGCCCTGCGCGCCCTGTCGTTGAAGCCCTCGATGCCGCTGGCAAGGCCCTCGCGGCGATAGTCCTCCGTCTCGCGTTTGCGGGCCGGCTTCCCGGTCTCCACGTTCTCAACCAGCCTTTCCGTCGTCGAGCACCTGCGCAAGGTGGAGGATGCGGGTGTCGTGTCCGGTGCGTCTCAGGCGTCCTCCGAGGTGCATCAGGCAGCTCGAGTCGCCAGAGATCAGGGTGTCTGCCCCACTCTTCTCCAACGCCTTTATCTTCTCATCCGCCATCGCCGTCGAGACGTCGGGCATCTTTACGGCGAAGGTGCCTCCGAACCCGCAGCACAGCTCCTCGTTCTCCCAATCCAGGAGGTCTAGTCCCCCGACGTTCGAAAGCAGCCCGCGCGGCTCCTCCAGTACCCCGAGCTCACGCCGCTGGTGGCAACCGCAGTGGAAAACGGCTTTCCCTTCGAGTCGCGCCCCGAGATCCCTCACGCCCATCACGTTCACAAGGAAATCCGAGAACTCCCTCACGCGCCCTGCGAGAACCTCGGAACGCTCGCGTTCTTCCGGTAGATCCTTGAAGACGAAGGGGTAGTAGTGCGAGACCATAGTGGTACAAGAGCCGGAAGGACAGACGATGTAGTCGAAGCGCTCCTTTTCGAACACCTCGAGGAAACGGCGCCCAATGGTGCGTGCCTCGTCGAAGAAGCCGGAGTTGAAGGTGGGCTGGCCGCAGCAGGTCTGGCCTTCGGGGTAGATCACATCTACCCCGAGCCTCCTTAGTACACGCACCACGCTTACGCCTACCTCGGGATTGATCAGGTCCACGTAGCACGGTACGAACAGGGCGACCCTCAATATCCACGACCTTTCCACCTCGTGGCTGCTTCCCACGCGAAGTATAACAACGCCAACAGACCTGGCTCCGTGATGTGCTGCTAGAATGGTCGCGGGTACCGGGTAGGGAGAAGGGATGAGCGGTGATCCCCGCGAGGGTGGGTGTTTCTGCGGGAGGGTGAGATACAGGGTAGCCGGAGAGCCTCTTGGGTCTGCGATCTGCCACTGCGTCTCGTGCCGCAGGACGTCGGGCGCACCCTCGGTCGCGTGGATTACGTTCCCCTACAGAAGGTTCTCCTTCGTCCACGGCGAGCCGGCCGACTTCCGTTCTTCGGACGAGGTGAGCAGGACTTTCTGCCAGAGTTGCGGCACCTCGCTTACCTACAGGCACGACGAAGAGCCAGGCACCATCGACGTAACCACCGCGAGCCTGGATCGCCCTGAGGAGTTCCCTCCTACGCGCCATATATGGCTGGAAGACAAGCTCGCCTGGGAGGGTGTCGACGACGATCTGGCCCGGTACGAACAGGGCAGCCCGCCGGATTAGCGGCGGTCTCTACGGAGGTGAGGAAATGCAGACAGAGAATCCCGTCTACGAGGAGATCGAGGAGATCCTGCGCTCGATCGAACTCCCGAGCGTCGCGCTCGTCGGGCAGCATGTAGATTCTCCGCCGGCGCTCACGAACATCGGGGAGGGCGTCCGCGAGGCGCTGGACTCCGTGAAGCTACCATCAGGCTCGGTGGCAATAGGCGTCGGGAGCAGGGGGGTCGCCAGGATAGGGGAAGTAGTCGCGGCGCTGGTCGAGACCTTGAAGGAGTCCGGCGCCGAGCCTTTTGTGGTCCCCGCGATGGGGAGCCACGGCGCCTCGACCGCAGAGGGCCAGGCGCGGGTGCTCGAGCACCTGGGGATGAGCGAGAAAGAGCTCGGATGCCCCGTCCGGGCGACTATGGAGACCGCTAGGATCGGGGAGACACCCTCGGGCGTAGCCGTCTACATGGACCGTAACGCTTACGAGGCAGACTCTGTCATCGTGGTCAACAGGGTCAAGCCCCACACCGCCTTCAGGGGAACTGTCGAAAGCGGTCCGACGAAGATGCTCGCCATCGGGCTGGGCAAGCAACGGGGGGCGCACTCCGTACACTCTGCCGGCTGGGAGAACATCCACCAGACTATCCCTGAGGCGGCCCGCGTCGCCGTCGAGAGCGGCAAGGTCGCCTTCGGCCTCGCAACGGTCGAGAACGCGGAAGAAGAACCTTGCAAGATAGTCGCGATCCCCGCGGGGGAACTGGAGGAGGCCGAAGCGCCGCTCCTCGAAGAGGCGAAGCGCAACCTCGCGCGGTTGCCTTTCGACGAGATCGACGTTCTCGTGGTGGATGAGATCGGGAAGAACATCTCGGGCGACGGCGCCGACCCTAACGTTACGGGCCGCTACCCGACGACCGCCGCCTCGGGCGGCCCTTCGGTCGAGCGGATGGTTTTCCTCGGCCTGACGGAGGAGACCGGCGGGAACGCCAACGGCCTCGGTATGGCGGACGTGGTTACCGAGCGCCTAGCCGACTCGATGGACCGTCCCTCTACCTACATGAACGCCCTCACCTCGACCACGCCGGCGCCGGTAAAGACGCCCATGGTCATGCCGACGGATGAGATGGCGATCGCCGCGGCCCTCACCATGTGCGCGGGCGTCAACCCCGCCGATGCCAGGCTCGTCCGCATAGAGAACACCCTCAAACTAGGTAGGATCTGGGTGTCAGAAGCGCTGCTTGGCCAAACCGAAAACGACGAGCGGCTGGAGATCCTGGAAGAACCACAAGCGATGCGCTTCGACGCCGGTGAGATCACTCCCAGGAGCGCATAGAATACTGCGAGCTCCTGTCACGGTCATCCTCGCCCACCGCCTCCCGTGACCCGCCGCAAGGTCGCGGCGGTCTCCTCGACGACTTCGTTCGCCCGCCCGAGCCGGTCGTCCTCCATTTCCGCCGAGGACAGATTGATATCGACCAGCGCCGCTGCGGCACGCACGCCTGCCTCAGCGAGTAAGACCGCGGTCACCACGTCACCCCGGAGGTTGGGATTGCCCTCCTCCACCAACCGGGCCGCGAAGCCCGCGACCTCGCTACCGACCTCGGCGACGGCCAGCGGGACGTCGGCGGCCCCCGAGAGGGCATCCCTGACGCGTTCCCTGCGGGTCTCGGGATCAGGCTCGCGCGGAAGACGGTAAGCGTCGAGGACGCGCCGGTAGGACTCTGCATCGGCTGTGGCGAGGGGTTCGGCCCTCCGCCTCAGGGCATCTGCGCGGGCGGCCAACCCGTCGGCCAGTTGGTCGGTGGACAGGCGGGCGGCCATGCCTGACAACCCGGCGGCCAGGGCCACGGTCACGGCGGCCACGGAGCCTCCGCCGGGAGCCGGCCCGCCCGAAGCCACGAGGTCGAGAAAGTCTCTTAGCGGGAGATCCAGATATTCCGATGTGGTGTTTTCTGGTGGCGAGTCCATCTTTCGGTCGGCCGGTCAAGCGGAGAGGATCGGCCCAACGTTGCTCTTCAATGTACCGGGTTCCAAGCCCACAATAACCTAGCACCACCGGGGGAAGATACAAGTCTTGTACCGAAAGGTGAAGTGCGTTCATGCTCGAGGAGAGAACGGATTAGGCGACGGGCGTAGTTTCTCATGCTACTCTCAGGTTCGCGACCTATGCTCTGCCCAAGCGTCAGACAGAAGTCAGACAGAAGGAGGTGATCGAATGCACGCGAGAGCAATAAACGTAAGGACGTGGCTGATCGCGGCGGCGGTGGCGATGCTGCTGCTCGTCGGCGCAGGCGTGGCTTATGGTACCGGCTCCGGCGGCGACTCCTCGGAGCAGCAGGCGACCGGACCCGGCATCGAGAAGGCCAAGAGCATAGCGCTCGACCATACCAACGGGGCCCGCGTTACGGGCACCGAGGTCGGCGACGAAGAGGGCTATTACGAAGTCGAAATCACCAAGGACGACGGCAGCCAGGTCGACGTCCACCTCGACAAGAACTACAACGTCCTGAACACGTCGGCCGACCGCGAAGGCCCCAACGACAATGACGGCCATGAGGACAGCGGGGGCTGATCCCGAACCAAAGCTTTCAGCCGTCAGCCATCAGCTTTCAGCAAGAACAAAGAGCTGATGGCTGATAGCTCGCAATGGGGCTCTGAGCCCCATTGCGGACGTCTCTAATCCATCAACTGGCCGCCGTTGACCTCGATGATCTCACCTACCAGGTAGTCGGCGGCAGGGGAAGCGAGGAAAGCGACTACCCCGGCTGTCTCCTCGGGGGTGCCCTCACGTCCCATGGGGATGGCGTTTTTGAGGTTCTCGCGTACGTCGGGAGGCGTGAAGCGGTCGTGGAATGGGGTGGATATTACGCCAGGGGCGACCCCGTTTACGAGGATGTTCTCGGAGATGAGTTCCTTGGCCATCGCGCGGGTCAGGGTGCTGACGCCGCCCTTGGCCGTGGCGTAGGCGATCGAGCCCGGACCGCCGCCGTTGCGGGCCGCGATAGAGGTAATGTTGATGATCCTGCCACTCCCTTGCCGCCTCATGATCGGCAACACCGCCCGCGAGACGAGGTAGACACTCTTCAGGTTTACGTCCATGACCCTGTCCCAGAGGTCTTCGGTCATCTCCGCGAGCGTCCTGCGCTCGATCAGCGACCCTGCATTGTTGACCAGAACGTCGAGCCGTCCGAAGCGGTCTTCTATCTCCCCGACCATCCGCCCGACCTCGCCAGCCTCAGAGACGTCACCCCCGACCAGGGAAGCCTCTCCGCCGGAGGCTTCGATCTCCTCGGCCACCCCCCGCGCCTCACCCTCGCTCGCGTTGTAGTGGACCACCACCCGGCGTCCCTGCTCAGCAAGCGCCACGGCGACGGCGCGTCCGATCCCCGTGCTGCTCCCCGTCACCCACGCGACCTCTTCCGAGAGAGCCATGCGACCCTTACCTCCCTGTAATTTGCAAAGAGGTTCTAAACCTCTTTGCAAAAGCTATCAGCTAGTCAGCATTTCAGCTAGTCAGCATGTTGTTTTCGCTGAACGTCGATGGCTGAATGCGTGATACGCGGAGGGTCACAAAGACCCTCCGCGTATCGCTTCTAGTGGTTGTGGCGGGGTGTGTTGGAGGCGATGCCACGGTACTTCAGCGCGGCTTCGAGCACCCCGCCGCCGTCGAGCTGATCCACTGAGGAACGGTAGATCTCCTGCCAGGGCGTCTGGCTCTCGGGGAACTCGGGGATGCCTTCCTCGCGCTTGCGGCGCCCTACCTCCTCGTCTGAGACCAGCATGTCGCAGCGTCCTGTATTAAGGTCGATGCGTATGGTATCCCCCGTACGTAGCCAGGCGAGGCCGCCCCCGACGGCGCTCTCTGGCGCGGCGTTCAGGATCGAGGGGCTGTCCGAGGTGCCCGACTGCCTGCCGTCGCCGATGGTTGGCAGGGTGTTGATCCCTCGCTTCAAGAGCGAGTCGGGGGGCTGCATGTTGACGACCTCGGCCGAGCCGGGCCACCCGATAGGTCCTGCGCCCCGGATCACCAGAATAGAGCGTTCGTCGATGTCGAGGTCAGGGTCGTTGATCCGCGCGTGGTAGGCATCCGAGCCGTCGAAGACGACCGCGCGTCCCTCGAACACGTCCTCGTTGCCGGGATCGTTCAGGTAGCGCTCGCGGAACTCGTCTGAGATCACACTCGTCTTGATGATCGCGAAGTCGAAGAGGTTACCGGAGAAGACCCTGAAACCCGCGCGCTCCTGAAGCGGGTCGTCGTGCGGTGTGATCATCTCGCGGTCGACGCTCTCGCGCCCGGAGACGCTCTCGGCCAGCGTCGTGCCCGTGACGGTCTTCGTCTGGCCCTCGATCTTGCCGGCCTGCAACAGCTCGTTGACCACGGCCGGCACGCCGCCCGCTCGGTGGAAGCGCTCGCCCAGGTACTCGCCCGCCGGCTGCATGTTGACGAGCAAGGGCACCTCGTAGCCGTGCTCCCAGTCTGAGGGCTTGATGGGCACTCCGGCGTGGCGCGCCATGGCCATGATGTGCGGCTGGGCGTTGGTCGATCCGCCAAGGGCCGTGGTCGCGACTATCGCGTTCAAGAACGATTCGCGCGTCAGGATCTTCGATGGGCGCAGATCCTCGTAAGCCATCTCCGCGATGCGCTTGCCCGTGTCGTAGGCCATCTGGCCGCGCTCGCGATAGGGGGCAGGGATCGCTGCGCACCCTGGCAGTGATAGACCAAGCACCTCAGCCAGGGCGTTCATGGTCGAGGCCGTTCCCATGGTGTTGCAGTGTCCTGCCGAGGGCGCGGAAGCCAGGGCCGTCTCGTAGAACTCCTCGTCGTCGATCTGGCCCTTGGCCAACCGCTGACGGCTCTTCCAGATGGACATCCCCGAGCCGACGAGCTGGCCCTCGAAGTAGCCGTCGAGCATAGGACCGCCGGAGAGCACGATAGCGGGGATGTCCACGGTCGAGGCGGCCATGATCGCCGCCGGGGTCGTCTTGTCGCAGCCGGTCGTAAGCACCACGGCATCGATGAAGTAACCGTAGAGGATCTCGACGAGCCCGAGATAAGAGAGGTTGCGGTCCAGCGCGGCGGTCGGCCTGCGGCAGTTCTCGTTGATGGGATGCACGGGGAACTCCATCGGGATCCCACCTCCATCTCGTATCCCGTCGCGCACCCGACCGGCGAGCTCCAGGTGGTGCCTGTTGCAGGGCGAGAGGTCGCTGCCGCTCTGTGCTATCCCGACTACAGGCCTGCCCGAGCGCAGTTCGTCGGGTGTGATCCCGTAGTTCATGAAACGCTCCAAATACAGCGCGGTCTGGTCCTTGCGATGTGGGTCGTCGAACCAGTCGCGCGAGCGGAACCGGCGTGCGGGCCGGCCGTTATCCGAAGTCATAGAAGTTCTCCTTGTCGGTTCTTCGTCCTACTCATCAACCTGTGAGACCGGAGGCGTCGCCGTCGAGGTCTTGCCGAGGGCCTGTATCGCGGTCGGGACCATCGTCAGCTCTGGAACGTAGGCACGGGGCGGGAGCGCCGCGAGAAAGAGGCATGCCTGGGCGACGTCTTCGGGCTTGAGGGCGGCGTCGCGGACTTCCCTCGGTGGTGGCTCGGGACGGTTGTCCAGGATGGGCGTGTCTACTATGCCTGGTAAGATCGAGGTGAAGCGCACGCCGTTTGCGTGTTCCTCGAAACCGGCGGCGTGTGCCAGTTCGGTCATCCCGGCCTTCGAAGCCTGGTAGGCCGGTCCCGAGGCGTCGGGCCAGCGCCCGGAGACGCTGCTGATCAGGACGACCAGTCCTTGCGTAGCCCGCAGGTAAGGGAGCGCCGCCCGGATCGCGTAGAAGGCGCCGCTGAGGTTGACCGAGATCATGGCGTCCCACCCGTCGGCCGTGAGCTGCTCCAGCCGACGCTCGGGGAAGTTCATCCCGGCGGCGACGACGAGGATGTCTATCCCGCTCGATTGCCCTACCTCTTCGACGAGCCGCCAGACGGACTCTTTGTCCGAGATGTCGAGCGCGTGTGCCGCGACGTCATGGCCTCCCGCTCCCTCTTCTATCGTCCTCTGGCGACGGGCTGCGGCATGGACTTTCGCACCGGAGTCGGCGAAGAGATTGGCCGTGGCGAGCCCGATACCGCTGCTCGCCCCGATGACGAGCGCCGTCTTCCCGGAGAGGGACGCGCCTTCCACTACTCACCCGCCTCCGCGAGGAAGACTTTGATCTGCGCCGAGGGGCCGCGCACCAACTCGGCGAACGCCCCGGGTCCTTCCTCCAGCGGCAAGACGGGCGGTAGCTCTCCGATACCGGCCTTGCCCTCGACGAGCCATTCGAGCGCCTGCTCGTAGTCTTCCGCCGTGTACGCGTAGGAGCCCTGCAGGTCCAACTGGCCACGCACGACGTCGTGGAACCCGAGGGTCGTGTCGTCGTCGTGCAATCCTACGTACACGACCCTTCCGCCGGGCCGCAGGAGATCCAGGGCCATCCGCCGCGTGGCCCCGGCGCCAACGGCGTCTATGACGAGGTCGACACCCAGGCCTTCCGTGGGCTCTTCTAGGGCCCCACGCGCCTCCTCACCCGACTCGTGTACCGCGTCCGCTCCGAGGTCGAGCGCCTGCTCTCGGCGCGCCCTCACCGGCTCGACGGCGTGTACTTCGGGGATCCCGTCCAGTACCGCGGCCTGTAGACACATGAGGCCAATGGTACCGGCCCCGATCACGACGGCGTGCTCTACGGAGGCGTCCGCTAGCCCGAGCCTCGCGGCATGCACGCCGTTGGCGAGCGGCTCGGCGAGGGCACCCGTGCGCGCCGCGACGCCATCCGGTAATGGATAGACGTTCGCGGCGGGCGCGAGCGTGTATTCGGCGAAGCCGCCAGGGGAGTGGATGCCGACGAGCCTGCGATTCGGGCACAGATTGGTCAGCCCGGACCGGCAAAGACGGCACGTACCGTCGGAGGAGAGCGGGTTCACGGCCACGAGGCGGCCGAGGAGATTTTCGTCGGCCCCTTCGCCGACCTCAGTGACGGTGCCCGCGAACTCGTGGCCCATCACGAGGGGCGGGGTACGGTTGCCCATTTTGCCGAGGTAGCCTTCGATCTCCGAGCCGCAGATCCCCGCTGCGGTAGGGCGGACGACGACGGTCCCTGGCTCGATTTCCGGCGGGGGAACTTCTTCGACAGACATCTGCTCAGGCCCGTGCCATACGATCCCTTTCATGCTTCCACCTTCCCATAGTGGGCGTCCCAGATCAATTATCTTACCCCCGTGGCCGCCGCGATAAGCTTACGGCACACGGCACCGGCGTTACTTCGGGTTGTAGCGATCGGGGTCCTGGAAGACGTCTATGACGCAGGTCCCGGCCTCGAGGATGGCCGTGTGCTCAGCACCACTTGGGATGTCGTAAGTTTCCCCGGGTTCGTAGGTCGCCGGCTGGCCGTCTATTGTCAGGTGGAGCTGGCCCGTCACCACTATGCCCCACTGCGCGCCGTGGGCGTGGGGAGGGACCTCGAACCTCTCTGCGGCCCGGAAGAAGACCGCCTGGCCGTCTGGACCGGAGATCATGCGCCCCTCCAACCCCTCGAAGGGCGTGTCAACTTGAGGAAGGTCCTGGATCCAACGCGCATAAGGGTTCAAAGCGGCTCCTTTCCCTGCGAGAGGCGCGTTTGCGCCTCCGGTCCGGGCATCATTATACTGACCGCTCCAACGATACAGGGATGTCTTCGGGAGTGAGATGGAACGCCTGAGGGGGAAGAGGGCCATAGTCACGGGCGCCGGCTCCGGGATCGGCCGTGCCATCGCCTTCAGGTTCGCCGAGGAAGGTGCCCGCGTGGTCATCTCGGACGTTGATGAGGAGGCGGCTACTAGCGTGGGATCCGAGGCAGCGGGCGAAGCCGACGGCGAGCACCTCGTCCGCAAGGCAGACGTTACTGACTCGGGCGAGGTCGAGGCGCTGGTGGGAACCACGGTCGAGGAGTGGGGCGGGCTCGATATCATGGTCAACAACGCGGGAATAGGCGTAGCCGGCACCACCACAAGTACCACGGAAGTGGATTACGAGAGGGTGATAGATGTTTGCCTCAGGGGCACGTTCCTCGGGATGAAGCACTCCATCCCCGCCATCAGAGATTCGGGGGGTGGGTCGATCATCAACATGTCGTCGGTCGCCGCGCTCGTCGGGATTACCGACAGGGCCGTCTACAGCGCGGCGAAGGGTGCTATCCTCGCCATAACACGTGCCGCGGCCATCGATCACGTTGAAGAAGGCGTCAGGGTCAACTGCATCGCGCCTGGCACTGTGGATACGCCCTGGATCGGCCGCATCACCGCAGGCTACGACGACCCAGAAGAGGCGCGCCAGAACATGCAAGCCCGCCAGCCGCACGGTCGGTTCGTCACGCCAGAGGAGATCGCCGCGATGGCCGCCTACCTTGCCTCCGATGAGTCCGCGTCGGTGATCGGGGCGTGCATGATCGTGGACGGGGGCGTGACGGCCAGGTGAGCGAGGACCACCGTCGCACCGTCGAGTCCGGCTACGACCGCATGGCCGAACAGTATCTGGCTACCAGGGACCCGTATGACCCGCTGGCGCTCACGGCGTTGGAGGATTTGGCCTCCCTCCCTACAGGAGCCGTCGTGCTCGACCTCGGCTGCGGTGCGGGCGTACCTGTAACCGGCTGGCTCGCCGACAGAGGCTTCAGCGTCACCGGGGTGGACGTCTCGGCCCGGCAGCTAGAGCTGGCCCGGACGAACGTCCCAGCCGGCATCTTCCTCAAGGCGGATATGATCGAGCTGATCTTTGCGCCAGAGAGCTTCGATGCCGTGGTCGCCTTCCACTCCATAATCCACGTGCCGCGCGCCGAACATCCCGCACTTCTCGCAGATATCCACCGCTGGCTGAAGCCGGAAGGGCTATTTCTGGCGACCATGACCGTCACAGACTTCGAAGGCCGGGATGAGAACTGGGGAGGTTGGGGAGCGCCGATGGTGTGGAGCCACTACGACGGTGAAGCCAACGTTGCGATGCTGCGCGAGGCGGGCTTCGAGATTCACTGCGCCGAGCCCCGCACGGGCCTTGGCACCGGCGACGCCGAGACCTGGCTCTGGGTCCTTGCGCGCAAGAGATCAAGGGAAGGTGCGACGTGACGACCATAACGGAAGTAGTGGCCCGCGACATCCGTTTTCCCACCTCGGAGAACCTCGATGGCTCGGACGCCATGAACCAGGCCCCCGACTACTCGGCCGCGTATGCGATCCTCAAGACCGACGCAGGCCTCGAAGGCCACGGACTTACGTTCACCATCGGGCGCGGAAACGAGCTGTGTGTCGCGGCCATAGAGGCGCTGGGGCCGCTCGTCGCAGGAAGGACGCTCGAGTCGTTTACGCAGGACATGGGCGCTTTCTGGCGTCACGTTACGGGCGACAGCCAGCTCAGGTGGATCGGGCCGGAGAAGGGTGTGATCCACCTGGCGACGGCGGCGATCGTCAATGCCGTCTGGGACCTCTATGCAAAGAGCGAGGGCAAACCCCTCTGGAAACTGCTCTCGGACATGGGCCCGGAAGAGCTGGTTTCCTGCGTGGACTTCCGCTACATAACCGATGCGATCACACCCGAAGAGGCGCTCGGCATCCTGAGCGAGAACGAAGCGGCGAAGCGGGACAGGGAAGCCGAGATGCTAAAGGACGGCTTCCCCGCGTACACGACGAGCGCCGGCTGGCTCGGCTACCCGGACGAGAAGGTCAGGCGCCTCTCGCGGGAGGCCGTGGACGCTGGCTGGGGACACGTCAAGATCAAGGTCGGCATCGACATCGAGGACGACGCCAGGCGGGCTGCGATCGTCCGCGAGGAGATCGGGCCCGATCGCAGGCTGATGCTCGACGCGAACCAGGTCTGGGACGTAAACGAGGCCATAGAGAACATGAAGCTTCTTTCGGAGTTCGACCCGTACTGGATCGAAGAGCCCACGAGCCCCGACGACGTGCTCGGCCACGCCGCGATCGCGAGGGCGGTGGCACCCGTAGGCGTCGCCACGGGCGAGCACTGCCAGAACCGCGTCCTCTTCAAGCAACTCTTCCAGGCACACGCCATCTCGTTCTGCCAGATAGACGCCTGCCGCTTGGGCGGCGTCAACGAGGTCATCGCCGTCCTGCTCATGGCGAAGAAGTTCGGCGTGCCAGTCTGCCCGCACGCAGGCGGCGTCGGACTGTGCGAGTACGTCCAGCACCTCTCCATCTTCGACTACATAGCTGTTGGAGCGTTGCGGGAGGACCGCATTTTGGAGTACGTAGATCACCTCCACGAGCACTTCGTCGACCAGGTCAGGATCGAAGGCGGCAGCTACATGCCTCCCACCGCCCCCGGCTACAGCATCGAGATGAAGCCAGAGTCGCTGGAGGCGTACGAGTTCCCGAACGGGAGTGTGTGGACAGTACGGCAGAGGAGGGTAGAGACGTTCTAACCCCACCGACTGCCGGCCACGCGGCCGGCCACCGACGAGAAGGCTTGCCCCTCCATCGTATCGTCAAGGGGTTCGAGCTCGACGCTCTCATCCACGCGGCGCAGGGCATCGAGGATGAGTTGGTCGGTAAGCCAGGGGTTCTTGGGGAGCAAGGAGCCGTGCAGGTAGGTGCCGTAGGCGTTCAGCCTGCGTGCGCCCTCAGTTCCGTCTTTACCGTTGTTACCGAAGCCGACGATCACCTCACCCAGTGGCTCTACGTCTTCGCCGAGGTAGGTCCTTCCGCCGTGGTTCTCGAAGCCTACTACCTCGCGCGTCTCACCGGTCTCGGGGGCTTCGACGCGGACGAGGACGTTCCCGATCAGGCGTTCTTCTTCCGGTTTTCTCGGCTCCGTATGCAGGTCGAAGATGCCGACACCAGGGAGCTTCTCCCCTTCAGGGGTCTCATAGGAGTGGCCCATGAGCTGGTAGCCGCCGCACACCCCTAGGACCACGCCGCCGTCCTCCACGATAGTCCTCAGGTCAGCGCCTTTTGAGCCCGAGAGATCTTCCGCGAGCAGCGCCTGCTCCCTGTCTTGGCCGCCGCCGAAGAGGAAGAGGTCGCAGCCGGTCGGTTTTATCGTCTCCCCGAGACCCACGTCAACGACCTCAACGGGGATCCCGCGCCACTCGCAGCGTTTCTTGATGGAGATCACGTTTCCCCTGTCACCGTAGAGATTCATCATGTCGGCGTAAAGGTGGTGGATGGTTAACTTGAACTGTGGCACGGCATAACACCACCCTTTCGCTGCGAGCCGTCTTTGGACAGGAGGCGTTCGCATCGCGTACGCCACTCTTCCCGCCATTGTACCTTTTCGGGATCCTAGATCATACGCTCGACCATCTGCACCTCCTCAACCACTTCGTACCCTTCACGAGCCGCGTACTACGCACTCGGGTGAATAAGGACTACCACGTCCGTCTCAGCCTCCTGGTAGACGATGAGCACGCGCTTGCCATACTGGTAGGCTGCAGCTCTGAGGCCGGTCTCGGCGTCCAGATATTGCGGTCCGCACTCTTGGAACTCCTGGTAGGCGGCGGTGAGCTCGCGGGGCGTGAACGTTTCACGAGCACTGGGTTCTACGACGACGCTCATCCAGGCTAAGAGACTTCGACTTTCGAGAACTCCCCACTCACATTCGGAGAATCCATCTTCTAGGAGATTCGGTGGATAAGGGCGCCACGCCCATTCTCTGCGCGGTCTTCTTCGGCGGCTCGCCTTATCTCCTGGGGGTCAACGTTTTGCGTATAGCGGGCCACCATCGCCTCACCCTCTCGACGGAGCACGATGACGCCCGGATCGCTTGCCAGGTCCAGAGTGTAGCCCGATGGTAGGTCAAAGGGGTTCTCGTCGTGCACGGACTGGGCTCCTCTACCCTTGCGTGAACACTATGTCGCTTCGCCCACAGAGGTTGGTCAACGAGGCGAAGTATGAACCGATCCAAGGCGTGGTCCATCGGCCAGGTGGCTTATTCTTGCGGTTGCATGGAGTTGCAAGCGGGTAGCAGACTTCGGAGCACTCCGTAAAGTGGAAGTTCAACTTCGGAGAAAGCTCCTTGCACTGGAGTGAATGGTGTAGGGTGGATGCACGGGTTGCTGCCGGCTGTCATCATGGCACCGAGAGGGACGAGGGAACTATCAAGGAGGGAGGTTCTAGGGATGATAGTGCGTATGGCCAGCGTGCGGGTCGCGC
>Ga0126307_10000297_pt1 | contig 32143 bp, 42 predicted proteins | sample Plot28_FD_89955 | JGI IMG/M metagenome (GOLD analysis project Ga0126307, IMG submission 89955) | Serpentine soil microbial communities from UC McLaughlin Reserve, CA, USA - Plot28 | ecosystem: Environmental > Terrestrial > Soil > Grasslands | place: USA: UC McLaughlin Reserve, Lake County... | reverse complement strand
CTCGTATTCCTGCTTTATCTGCTGGACCGTTGGAATTTACATCGATTACAAGGAAACCACGAGCTTCGGTAAGATTCATTTTCTTTGCAATATCAGGAGTTACATCTATACCAGTTATTCCAATCCAAGGATGTTGATAAGAACCATTTTCAATTAATTCTGGTATTACTTTTTTTAATGTGTTAGATGGAATTGCAAATCCAACTCCTGCATATACACCAGTATTAGAGAAAATTGCAGAATTAATTCCAATTACCTCACCATTGAGGTTAAATAAAGGACCACCAGAATTACCAGGGTTTATGGCTGCATCAGTTTGGATAATATCTGGTATTGAAAATGATACAATTCTATCATCACTTCCAAAGATATTTTCCGGGGAAGATGGTAATAATCTTCCTAATCCACTAACAATACCTTCTGTAAGGGATCCGGATAATCCAAAAGGATTACCAACAGCAGCAACACGTTCTCCAACAATTAGAGTAGACGAATTACCAAGTGTTAATGGAAATAGTTTTTCCTTTGGAACATCGTTTAATAATACAACAGCAAGGTCGCTCTGAGGATCTGAACCTATCACTTTACCTGTATAAATTGTCCCATCAGAAAATGTAATATGAAGATCTTTAGCTCCTGAGGTTACATGATTGTTAGTAATAATATGGCCGTTAGTATCATATACAAATCCTGAGCCTAATCTACTACCTAACATAGTTGTTGTTTCATCTTCACTAGAAATTTGGACTACTGATTTTTCAACCTTTTTGAATAAGTCGGAAAGAGGATTCGTTTGGTTAATAGTATTTTCGATTGCAAAAGAATTATCTACAGCATAAGAGACTATAATTAAAGTCATCAAAGAAACTGCCATTATTAATAATGCTACTTTATTATAGAAAAATTCTCTAGTTTTTGTGAAAGTTAGATTTCTAGCATTCAATATCCATATAATAATTGTAGTTATGTATATTTCTTGATGATAACCTGAATACATTTACTATATAGATTTCTTATATATTAAAATATTCTGATTAACTATATAGATTTTAATATTATCTATAACTAAATAGGTTTATCCATACATTAAAATAAAACTCATAATAAAAATTTATAGAAACCTATAAGGTTAAAGAGCTACATCTCCAAATTATATCCTATATAAAAAATTATATTTTAAATGTTATTATTGATAATCAATAAGAAAAAATATTTGAAAATACTTAAATGAAATAATGAAAGACAATGAAACTTTTTTAATTGAAAACATGAATGGTCATCAAATCAGAGAAAAGGTAAATGATGAAACTATTGCATTATTAATTTTAGGAGCATGTGAAAATCATGGAGATCACTTACCATTTGGATCCGATTTCATTTTCCCTTTAGAATTGGCAAAAAGAGTGGCTATTAAAATTAAAAATTTGGTAATTTTTCCTTCCATTCCATATGGTGTTAGTAGTCATCATAAAAAATTTTTTATGACTATTAGTTTAGATACAAATACTCTAATAAGTATAATTGAAAATATACTAGAGAGCATATATAATAATGGAATACACAAAATTTTAATTATAAATGGTCACGATGGAAATATTGCCCCAATAGAAATTGCTTCTCGAAATATAAAAGATAAATATACAAATATCACTATAGCATGTTTAGAATCCTGGTGGGAATTAATTGGAAAACTCTCACCTAATACCTTTGATATATGGTATGGACTTGGTCATGGTGGCGAAGCTGAAACTTCTGCATTAATGAGAATTAGACCAGAACTAGTTGATAAAAATAATATTCCAGAAGATACAATTCCTAATCTACCAAAGCATCTAAGAATATATTGGACAATGGATGAACTTACTGAAACCGGTGCTACAGGATCTGCAAAAAATGCTTCGGTAAAAAAAGGAGAAATTATTTGTAAAATTTTAGAAGATATATTAATTTCCTTTCTAACAGATATGGAAAAAGCACAATGGAAATATGGATTATACATTTAAAATATTATCTATGGTTTATTACACTTTATGATAAATTCTTTATATACTTATAATAAATATTCATTTTTAGAATAATATTGATAATTTTTTAACTATATGGTAAAATAGATATTTGAATCAATATACACCATAATCACAATAAAGTAAATATTCTTATTTGTAAATAATAATGATATTAATTAAACTATCTACGATATACTTTACTAATAGTATTTATCTAATATAAAATATAACGTACATTCATCTAATGTAACATAAGATTATTAATATTGAAAAGTAATTCAGACAAAAGGACCTATTCACCGCTTGTCTAGTAGTTTCATGTCATTGGTGACCTTAAAAGGGCCACCTTATTTTAATCAAATAAAATCTTCTTTCTACAATATAATTGATAAGATAATTTTGATAAACTATTTAATTTGAAATAATTGTTATTATAAAAAAAGAGATATGACCCATAATAAATTAATTTAATAGATAAAAGAAGATTAAGAAACTATTTGAGAAAGATTAATGAATTAAGCATTGTTTGTATTATTGGAAAATATTTGTCATATTGATTGAGCACTGCTTTATAAGTAAATAAATATATTTTGTCATTATTTTTAGTGATAAGTTGAAGAGACTGTCTTTTCTCTTCACCATCCATTGCGGTAAAGACTATTTTTTTTGCAGGTCTTTTATCTGAAAGAACTATATCAGAGGATTCAATTAATTGGAAATCTTTTAAGTTATCTGTCAGATTTTTTATATGGACATTTTTGATTGTATTTAGTGATACATTACTCACACTCATTGAAGATATTCCTAATCCTGCTGGATATACATATTGACTTGTATCTACAATTGGAGCAAGAAAAGTAACGAAATCATTAAGACGTTCTTCTTTTTGCCAATTTGAAGGATATTGGATATTTATTTTTAGTTTTGTGTTTTCATAGGGAATAAAATTTGCTTGTTGATTTCCCGAATGAAAAAATCCATAGACATAATTAAACGTGTTCGCAGAACTATTTGTCAATATAAATAAGAAAAATATAAAAATAATATAATTCCTAATCTTTAAGAATTCCATATTGTACGACGAGATAATGCAATATTTTATTTTTTCTAATTTGAGATTAATCTTTTTAGAATATTAATTTTACTTTTATTAGAAATGGTAATAACAAATAAATTATTTTATAAAATCTAGTAATGTTACCATATCCTTTTTACTTTTTGTAGAATGTATTTTCTTACTATTTAATAGTGGCAATCCAAATTCCATTTTTCTTTTATATACTTCATGTCTTAAATATTTCATTATCGATTCTGAATATTCTCTTTCAACAATTAGATTTTTCTTAGAATTTATAGGATCTTTAAATTTATATATTTTTTCATAATTTTTTATAGAGTTTTCTATATTTAATATTTGTAAAATGTATTTTATCCTTTCCCATATATCATATCGTATTCTTAAAATTGCACCAGAGATATATTTAACTCCAATATCACTTGCAGCATCAAGTATACTGGAAATATCTTTTGCAGAGTCATTTATCAGGGGAAGAATAGGATCAATATTAATAACACATTTTATACCAGATTTGGAAAATTTTTCTATTACACCGAATACTGATTTCGACGTTGGTGTACCTGGTTCAATTATTCTTTTTAAATTCTCTTTGCTTGTAGTAATAGACCATACAATGAAACAATTATCAGAATAGCATTTATGCAATTCCAAATCTCTTTCAATTATAATTGATTTGGTAAAAATATAATAAGGAATTCCAAAACTTTGTAGAACCTCCACACATTTTCTAGTAATAGAATATTTTAGTTCAGCAGGTTGATACGCATCAGTTGCAGATGCTATCATTACAGGATTAATTTCATCTTTTTTCCAAGACTGTATATGGTTTACTAATAACTCTGAAGCATTAATTTTTGCATAGACATGATCATAAAATTCTGGTGACCACTCATATGTAGCATAACAATAACCGCATCGATGTTGGCAACCATTATAAGGATTAATAGTAAGACCTACGCTCCCATATACAAAAAAGTTATGAAGAATTGATTTACTTTCTTTAGTACTAAGAATAGGTGTTGATATTTTATACCATGATTTCATATTAATTAAATTAATTTCACAATAGCTAATTAATGATATAATACTACTTGATCAGGGAGAGGGGGCATATTAATTATAAGAATAAACTTAAAATATATTAATTATACTCGCTATAATAATTTATTTCTTGAAAATTTTAAAATATAGATAATAAGAAGATATAATATCAGTAGGAAGAAAAGAATTGCTTAAAATAATTATAATGAAATAATTATAATGAGAATTGGCAAGAGATATTATCCACTATAGAAAAAGTTACTACTCTTCTCGAATTATTTGGGCTACAACCTTTCTTTCTCTACTTCTTGTATCCAACTCTACAAAGACAATCTGCTGCCATGTTCCAAGAGAAGTTTCACTATTAATGAAAGGTATTGTTAAGCTTGGACCGATCAAAGATGCCCTTACGTGTGCATGACCGTTGTCATCATAAATTTGATATGGAAAGAATGAATGTGAAATAAAGATTGAAGAATGAAAGCCATAGCCTTCATGAATGCTTGCCAAGGAAACTGTTGTAGAAGGCCATGGTATGCCAACTATTTTCTCTATTTTATAATAGACTAAGAATACATACAGTATAAATTATTTAAAAATTTGATATAATTGTTGTTAATAAAAGAAGAAAGCCATAGCCTACTTATTTATTAGAGTGGCAAAGATAAGCAAACTATGGCATGTCGTCCTATTTGTCTTATCTTGTAATTTAAATTATAATTAACAAATTATTTAGCAATTTCAAATAAATTATCTAATTGTCATAGCCTGAACAAAGATGATTCTTTGGGCTTATAGGAAGATATGTCCAGACTATGACAATGTGCATCCAAGTTTTGCTATTTGTTAACAAATACCTATTATCTTGGTATTTATAATTTGTGAAACTATTCTTTTCTAGTTTTGCTAATAAAATAGTATTATTATACCTGCAATCCAAAATCTTCCAAGGCTACTTTTTTGATTATTATTTGGAATACTATTTCATTTTATTCCTATACAGATTTACAATAAATAAAGTAGTAAATACTATAATAAAAAAATAATTGTTTTATTGATTTAATTTTTTTCAGTCAGTTTCATTTATATTCAAAAATAAAATTGTTAATTAAAAATCTTGAGCGAAAGCGATGTGGTTTTTAACTGTACAGGTTTTTTCTTCTCCTGCTCCTACTGTTATGGGATTGCAGTCATTTCCTTGTTCGTCTGTATATTGGAAGCAGATAGCAGGATAGTTTGTTCCTGAATCTTCGTTAAATAAACTCCCTCCTCCTGCAAAACCACGAGCTTTACAGAATTGATCTGCGGTAGATCGGGTTAGTTGGTTGTTCGAAAAGACGTCATGAACTATCTCATTTACTCTAAATGTGTCTGTTTGTAGATTTTGTATGGTTGTTCCTGCTGTAGATCCTTCAAACTGTTGGATTTTCACCCAATACCTCTATATCAAATACATTTGGTGATATATTCTGACAGAATGGTGTAGTGCTGATTGTAGGATCTGTGCAGGGAAGCCATAATGGAGAATCATTTTGTAGTTCCTCACAATTCATTGTGTTACCAATAAGAGTATTACATCCAAAAATTTCTTTATTTACTGTTATGGAACCTGTCGGTGGTGTAGGTGGTACTGGTGTTTCTCCATTAATTACATTGGTGTTGTTGTTATTGTTTATACATACAACCCTAGAATTGCTGTCATGACCTGATGATCTACCGTCGTCGCCTCCTCTACCGTCTTCATCTGCTTGTGCTTCATCAATTGCTAGTGCACCAAGATCAGATGTTGGCAATGTACCAAGTTTTATTCCATTGAATCCATTGACATTTGCATTGATATTGTTACATTTGATTTTCTGTATGAAGTCACTATTCTGAGACTTATAGTAATTATCATTTGCCATATCCATGGCATAATTCTTATATTGGTCTGCTTCATAGTCATAGTCTTCACCAATAGCCATTGCATTTGAATTGTTCATAATACTGCTAGTGCCAAATGGTAATAACATTACCAAAAAGGCTAATAACTAGTGAGCCAGTGAAATTTGATCCACATATCAAATACAGATTAGGTGGGCATTTTGCAGGATATTGTCCATCCTATTTCTATTAATACATCTGAACAACAACAAGAAGAAGAGATGCAACAACAACAAGGACCAGTAGAATAGATCTGATCTCTTCTAATGAATATAATAATTACATACCCTCCCTTGCTATTTCGTTCCTGCTAATTAATATATTACAAGACTAGAAAGGGATGTAATAATAAAAAATGAAATCTGACGATAAAGAAGAGATATTTGTATTATTAAATTTATTATCTGATGATGATTGTCCGCATCCAATATGGAACGATATAGCCAATAAAATAAGAATGAGTAAAGATAAAGATGAAGAGGAAATGAAAAAGACATGAGTTCCTTTACTAATAATAATTCTGTTTCTAATAATAAAAAAGTATTATATCAACTTTGGACCGACGGAATGGGGAGTTTTGCAGTTAAAAAGGATGAAAAAGATTCACGTTTTGAATATTCAAATTCTACCTTAAAATAAGAATCTTCTTACTCAAAACTCATTGATTCAAAAATGCTTTACAATGGTTCACTAACTGAAGAAGTAGTCAAGGATTGGATTGAAGAACTCAAGGAAGAAAATGTTCTGGACAAGGATGGGAATTTAATCTATGTCGATTGATAATAATAATACTATCATTCCTAAATCATGCAATTATAATTGCGGCACTAGAATCTATTGGGATAATTCTGAAAGTGCATATCTAGAAGTATTTACAAAGAAAAGACATTCTTGTCCTAATAGATCTAAATCTGTAACACAAACAACTACATCTACAACTACTGCAGCAAAGTCTAATTATTACAATAAATTTGCAAAACAACCAAAGCCTAAGATGGCAAATTCCTTCGAGTTATTATCTGGTCCTATTGCAGATATTCAAAAGAAATACGAGATTTTATCAGATATTGTCATAGAGTATAATGGTAAAGTACATGGTTCACAAATAGATAGGGATCCTAAAACGGGTATAATTGATTTGATGGTATATTATGAAGTTCCTGAAGGAAAGAGGGAAGAAGTAAAAAGAAAGTTCTCAAACTTTGTTATTACAATATTAAACAAATAATGAATTGTGTTTATTATTGCTGTTCGGATATAATCTTGCCTTCTTTAAATTCTTCTTCCGTTGTTATATCTTCAATTCTTTTTGTAAACTGTGAAAGATAGTTAATACATTTTATTAATTCTATTTCATTAGAAAATAAAATTTCGATTCCTAAAGGTTTATCTTTACTATCTACGTCTAAATTACATTCAATAATATCATTATTAGAAATTAGATTTTTCAAAGATTTACTTAAAAAATATCTATCTTTAACATCATCAACTAGATATATATAAACAGCAAATACGGATTTATCTATAGTTACGAGTTTATCGTTTAAACCGAATTTAGATATTAAATCCATCAATTTTTAATTCATTCCTTGTTTTTAATATTGTGCTTATTATATTAATTGGTTCTATTCTTTTATCAGTATGTACAACGACTAAGAATATAGTAGTTTTATATTCTTAAACATTATCAAAAAATCTATAACTTAAATATCTGTCTATCTCTTGTTTACTTTTTATAGTTTCTGTCAGACCTAATAAAACTTGAACAACTTGATATTCTTGTATATTTCGTAATATCATTCTCTTTTTAGCATGTCCAACATATCTTATTTTCATATTTTTTAAATTCCAGTTTTGTCAATTCTACATGATCCCTTATTTAACTAATTATTATTTTATTAAATGATATTATCATATTTTGTTTCAATTAACACTTACTTCTGAAGAGACTTGATATCTTTCTTCTGCAAGTTTATTCTATAACCTTAGTTTGAAGGCTTTCAAATTCTTGTTCTAGAACATTGTTCTGTTACACTCTCCCTCTAGCCAAAATGTTCTCGTTGTTATATTCAATACTTTTTGCAAACCACTGTAATGGGTCGAACCATACCTTCATTCAGGATTGCTGCTATACTGGAAGAAAAACAATGGAAGGAATTTAGAAAGTATCTTAACAACAAGAATGATAAAAAAGCATTTGATGATATGTTTTCAATTGCAAGATTATACAATTCTGCATGTTCAAATGCTACAATTCTAATTAGAATATATCCTATTATGATGTCAATAGTTTTGCATCATTATAAGACTTTAACAAAAAATAATACCTTAATGTTCACACCAAATGATGGTAACATTGGTAATAACAACTCGATAATATTACAAAGAGAATTAGACAGATGGAAAAACTATTCTAATATTTTGCGAAAACTAAATAGAGACTTGTTTAATCAAATGTTACAATCAGCATACAAATATTCAAGTGTGATAGATTCAAAAGGTAAAAACTAGACTACAGAATCATTACTAATGTCTTTATTATTTGAACAATACAAAGTAATAAAAAAAACTAGTTAAGTTAAAACCACATTGTATTGTTGTTTTTGTTATAACAATCAAATAAATCTTTGACAATAGTATCATATGTTTCTATATTATAATTCCGTCTTGAATGATCCTTAAGCCTTTCAAAAGTATGTAAAGTTATTTTCATTATTTTTGTATTGGAACCAGTATATTGATTTGTTGTATTATCATCACCATCACCATCACTATCTTCTATTGTATTAGTTGTAGAAGTTGTTGTTTTTGTAGTGTTAATAGGCCTCAAATTAACATATTTACCAAATCCAATATCACCAGTTTTTTCCTAATCTTTTACTTACACCATTATTTACTATACTCAATGCTAAATGTTTTTTGATTATATATCATTGAAAATGTAATGTATAGATCTTTTTTTTGCTGTTTGTATTTGTTGTCGTCATCGTCGTCTCGTTCTGTTTTGCTCAATCATTACTATTATTATTATAAAATAGATAAATCTCATATACTTATAATCTTAAAGAAGAAACTTAATGATAATAAGTAAAATAAACAGAAAATATTGTTATATAACGTAATTGAATTCACTTTATAAATCATATTTTATATGATTCTAAGTAAACAAATGACTAGAACAAATTCATTAATCATTTTAGGAGCAATAACATTGAGTATATTTTTAGTATTCAACACTGCAATAACAAATACTCTATTTGAGGTATATGCTGCTCCTGAACCAAGAGGATATGACGAAATAGAAGAAGAAGAACGATCCCATGATGATGGTTATTCATCACCAATGATGAATGACTATTATGCACAAGGACCACCGCCTTCCATGATGACAGAAGGAGGAGGAGAATATAACCCAGATAGATATGGAGGATATTATGGTCATTATGAAGGTGATTTTTATTTAGATCAATATGATGATGGTAATCCATATGATGGTATTGATGGTCCATATAATGGGAATGATGACGACAATCCATATGATGATGGTAATGGCAGTCCATATATCTTAGGTTAAAAAATAACAACATATTTTTAGTATTTTAAATGCTAAAAATATTTCGTTAAGGTCGCAATTCCTTCTTGACTATTTTTTTTGATCTTAATCTTCAAATATTATCAAATCAAAATTTTATATCGTTATCGTAGTCTTCTTCTAATTGATTATTATGACGGCTGTTATGGTCTACTGGTTTATCATCATCATAAGCATAATAATTATTACCATTATTTCTTAATTTGTTCATTCTACTATTATTATTTTTATTTTTATTTGCTACTACTGAGTTTGCTGTTGATATATTGACTAAATCTTGTTTAACAGCATGTATTAATTCACTATCAGCCTTGACAACATCTATAGCAATGTTGGCGGCTACCTCTGCCGCCTTAGCCTTCTCTATACCTGATATTTCAGTATCTTTTGATGTGACTACATCTTCCAACCCTTTATACAAAGTAAGCATGCGATTCTTGAAGAGTTGAACTTCCATCAGTAGGGTATCATCTGTCTTTTGTCTTTGTGCTGCTCCGTATCTTTTCTCTATTCTTTGACAATATCTGGATACCAAGCGAGTAGAGATATGAAGTTCTCTTGCTATTTCTTCTTGATTTTTATTTTCAAGTAATAGTCTGAATATGTGTTGGAGTTGGCCTCAAATTGTTGTTTGTTTATCATCGTTTAAAAATCACTCACCTACTAAAACCAGACATATTATGACATATTCCCGTAAATAAATAATATGATTGAATATGTAACAACAAATTTAGAATTTGGAGTCATTATTAGTATCATCAATATCATCATAATGTCATCTGTAATTCCACATTTCTCACAATATGTTGAAACTTTGGATATCGTTTTAGAAAGTATAGAAACACCAATTATAGTTCCAGTCACTGTAACTACACCAGTATTTCTTCTAATGGCTTGGGATACTGAAACTTTTTCAATAATTATTTTTTCTTCATTTTTTGTAGTATTGTTTTCTGTTGTTGTATCACATATGTCATTTGTGTCACTTAGATTATTTTCGTTTTGTTGCTGACTGCTACTATTAGTAGCGGAATTGTTATTGTTATTATTATTGTTATTATTATTGTTATTATTCAGATAACTTCTAATCAAACTGCCATTTTCATTGACAGTAATATATATCCAGTCTTTATGATCCTCACTGACTTTTTTAAATGTCTTTCTCAAATCTCTAAATCTATTCGCAAATTTTGTCCAACCATCTTTTTCTTTGATTATACTAATTGGGACGTCAAGACTTATTGGTGGGTTATATGTTGAATTTAATCTAAGTTTTACATATTTATCATTAATATCTATTACAAATTTATGTATAATTCCAGAATCTTCTAATACTTTAGGAAGTTTAAGTGGAATTTCAGATTGATCATTATTTTTATTATCAATGCTCATTTTTGTTTCAATCCCCTCCTGTTATTTCTTGAATTTTGAAAAAATGAATCTACCAAATCAGCAGATAGAAATACTTTACCATTTCTTATTGATCTATGATCGTCGTCATGATATTGTTCGTGCATTGGGGAATAGATACTATCACCAGTATCTGACAATATGTTTATAATTTCATATTTCGACTTGACCAGATCTCTGCCTAATGACTGACAGGTATGACAAGCGAAAGGACAACATAAACCCTTATTAGATTGTCTTTTGCTATTATTTTTGTAGTTCTTAATATCATCTCCTGCTTGGTGGTGGTGATGTGAGGGATTGGTAGATCCCTTCTTCTCCATTCCAGGCTTCATTTTGTGTATTTCTCCTTACATCGATTGGCTATTAATTTCTCTAGCGCTGTATTAATAACAGTAACATATTTTTCGTCATTATAATCATAGCCATAATAAACTTTAGGCATTTCTAGGGTATCACCAATTTTCGAATAAGAATGCCGTTAGAATGTTCTTCTACGATGACATTACTTGGTTTATCTAAACCATATTTTCTTGCAATCTGTATAGGAATAATTAAAGTAGACGAAAGTTTACCACTTAAAAATGTACGAGTTATATATATGAATTCTTGTTGTGCTACTGACATTTCAGTCATTCATACCTTATATATAGAATAGAATATTTAACTTACAGGTTTTTTAAATGAGAAACTTAAAATATAATTTGATGAGCAATAACTGAACAAAAAATTAATATAATAGTAGTATAGTAGTAATATAAATGACTATAAAACACTAATAAGAAAATAATAATACTAGTAAATAACTTATTTTGTTATTCCTGCTGCTGTTGCTGCTGCTTTTCAAATAACATATGTCATAAATCTGGGTCATTCATTTTTACATCTTCTATAATAGAATTTTTAATTGCTTCTTCATCTTCTTTTGTTACAAATCCTTTTTTTGCAAACATCTCTTGTCTCTTTTGATCGACTTCATCTAGTTTTAGAGCCAACATCTCGGTTTCAAATAGACGAGATTCTACTTTTCTAAAACTATCCTTTATTATTCTAAAATCATCCTTGATCTCTTTGTCTTTTTCCATTTTCTCATTTTGGTTAGCAACAAAATCATTTTTCATTATATTTATTTTGTCCAGTACTGTTCTCATTGCTTGTCTCATTTATGCAATCTCCTCATCCTTTTCCTTCATTTTTTTGTCTATAACATATTTTTGATAATCGTCTTGCTCTTTCAACTCTTGAACCTGTTTTGTGAGTCAATTTTCATCATTTACTGTTAGGTCGTCAACAACTTTCAAATATTCTTGTAATAATTGATTCTGTTGTGGTCTGAAGTAATTAACATCAAGTCCTAAATTCTTTTTGTGTCCCATTCGGGTCTCTTTTACATAATGATTCATGTTATTTTCAATACATACACTATTGAATTTTTTTCTCAGTGCATGACATCTCATAAACTCTTTTCTAATACGTCCTCTTTGTGTTGCAGTATCTGCAGTTTCTTTTTCTGTTACTGTTGACCTATATTGTAATCTAGTCATTGTTTGCTGTATCAAGTTGGAAGTCATTGGACTAATTTTTATAAAATTAGAAGCATTAATTTTGAGTAATTAAAGGACTTTTCTTTGTTAATATCTCCCCTCCATATTTTTCTCTATGGCTTAGGTATAGTTTGATCAAGGATGCACATTCAGGGGTACAGAAAGTTACATATCTCCACTTGAGATCATCCGCATATATAGTAAATTTGTAGAGTTTGTATTCTTCTAGATATTGCATATGACCTAACAAAATTCCTGCTAAAGCCCCAACTCTTATACCGGTTGTTAAAAGAGTCAATACGATTACACGTTCTCTTAAATCTGCATGTTCTAACAATGTTTTCAATTCTTCTTTTGTGTATAATCGATCGTCAACTTTTCTAGTGAATTTCCCTTTGTATCTTGCTAGATTCTTCCAATTCAATACAACTTTGTTAACATCATAGAATAGTTTTATAGCAGCATATGAAAGATTTACAGAAGCATAGGATAATTTTCTTGTTTCTACCAAAGATATTAGGAAATCACGGATTGCTTCGTATTTCTCATCATCTGTGATTTCCAATATCTGTTCATATCTTTCAAAGTTGCAAAATCTAGGAATTCTCTTAAATTCTTGGTATATCTCCTCTTTGTCTCTGGAATCGAAAGAGAATATAGGAAAGTATCATAACAGGAATTTTTAGAAATATAATTACTTTTTTTAACTATTTGTTGTTGTTGTTGTTGTTGTTGTTGCTCCTCTAATTCCATAGATATATGCAACAAATACTTGTCATGGGAATTATTTAAGTGACAGTTTTGTTATGGGAATGACCGTTGTCATCATGCCAGGTTTTATCATGTTCGTATTCAATGTCCATCGGTGCAATTCTCTCTAACATATTGGGAAAATCCTTAGTTAGTCCAGACTCATTCAATTGTGGTAATTGCAGCGGTAGAACCAACCACAAAAAGTGTTATTATTCCATTTTTTAATTGACTTTCTAGTAGTATTTCCTTAACATTATTTATGATATCAATAATATCGTTTTCACTTGAGTAGACAAGCTAATGTATTTAGTAACTATATTCAATTTAACCATATTACTAATAATATAGTAAATTTCCATTATTTCTTTCATTACTTGCAAATGTATTATCATTTACGCTTTGTTCACTACTACCATCTGCTTATACTATTTCAATTGTAGACCATAACAATTGATCAATAAGATAGGCAAAAAATCAAATTTGTACAATTATAATTTTAATTATCTCATCTCCTGTTATTTCAATACATCTTTAGTTACTACTTTTTAACTATTAAATTATATTATCTTTACTATAACTCCAAGATCAATAACTTTTTGATATAATATAAGATTTACCACCAAGGTATACATACTACAATAATCTTATTTATTATAATAAATATTTTTATTCATTTTATATATCCTGATAAATAAATCTGAAGGGATCTTAATAGATTGAAAATGCTTTAAAATTTCTATGATATAGATTCATCTACTTTAAGGTCTAATGAGGTAAAATAAAAGAACATAAACAGATAAAAATGAAACTGATGAGATAAAATAAACAATAAAAATCATTTAAAAGAGATAATAAAATACACTTTTAGTTTTACCCTCCATCGGTGTCGATATCTTCATTAGTTTGACCGTTAGTTATTTCTGTGTCATTTTCTATATCACTTACTGTCATTCCTGTGTCATTTCCTCCAAGATCACTTTCGGTCATTCCTGCGTCTCTACCTAATTCGGGGTCTCCCTAGTTCAGTGTCTTCATCTTCTTGTGCTAATACATTTTCAAATACTCCAGGTATTCCTGTGATTAAAGCAAATACAAGACTAGAGATAATTACTACTGAATGCATTTTTGATTGCATATTAGTATTAATTAATTATAACATATAAAAATTAAAATAACTAATTTATAGAACGATCGCGGAATTTGACTTGTAAAAACAGTGATTATTTAATTCTTATAATCTTAAATTTTTACAATTAAATACAATTATAATTAGAATATAATTAGAGAATAAAAAAATTCATTCATATTTCACTTGGGGAATGAAATTTAAATCCATTATGTATATTGGTGGATTTCGCATATAAAATAATTTGCTAATAGAAAATTTTAATTGGAGTAAGATTTCTTTCAGAATAAAAATGATGTTGATAAGGTATTTTTTCCGGATTATAAATATATTTGTAAACTAATAGGATCTTATAACTCCATCTAATATGCAAGTCACTTACAGAATTCTTGAAAAATAAAATTAAAGTTATTTCTTAATACAGATCACTAATGCACTATAAGTAGTTTCTCTATTAAGATTATGAAGAAAGCCATATGAACTATACTTTATATCTCTCAATTCTAAGTTTGTATTTTCTGATAAAAATGTTGTTATTTTTTCTCCAAGACTTTCAGGTGAGTCACTTTCAAATCCTCTAATATAATTACCAAAAGATTTTACATTTTCTTGATCCAAATTTATATTAATTACTACAACATAATTTATAAATTAATTATCAATTTCATCATAAATTCTATAATTACATTATAAAGTGTATAATAAATTTTCTATAAAAAATTATCTTCCACTGATATTTTTGTCAATCTACCGGTTAAATATATAACAAATAATAATATCGTAAGTAAATTATTATTACTGTTATTCTGAATAATCATTTTGTACTTATTTTATCTTCCATATTTTCAAGACTAATCAAATTAATTAGAAAGTATTCTAAATTCTTTGTTGTTATAATAAGATGTAAAAAATATTCTGACAGGGAAACAATTTTAAAATGTCAATCAACTTCTCTTTACTTTTAACAAAAAATATTGAATTTTTTTATTGTACCTATTTTACAATTAGTTACTTATACTTTCTCTCTTGAGCGTTAATTAAATTTGGGTGTTAAAGTTATATCGTCATTCCTTTGACACCATTTTTTAAAAACCTTCTTATTTAATTCGTATTCCCATTTTCTTTAATAGTATATATTCTATCTTTCCAATTAACTGTATTTTTACTTCCAGAATTAATTATAGATGTTAAAAATGCTATAAATACAAAAGAGCATGCTAATGGAAAACCTAATGAATAAAGGAGATTTTGAAGTATTAAATATTTTAGTTCTAAAGTACTTGTTACTATCAACAATAACATTGATGTTATAGTTAAAGATAACAGAACTAAACTTAAGGTGGTCATATAAGCTGTGATATTCTCTTTTTGTAAGACCATGCTAATTGAAAAGGGCAATATAATTAGAGGTAGTAAGAGTAAAAGAAATGTTGCAATCACCATTAAATACGCATTTATTTTTTCTCTATTGTATAGAGAAATCATCAATCTTCTAAGTCCATGCCAAAGAGTAGAAGGATCTCTTGCCCATACTGCATCTACATGATCTTTTCCATGAACTACATTAAGTTTAAAGCCTTGTTCTTTTACTTTTCTTCCTAAGGCACCATCTTCTACAATTTCTTTTCTTACTGATTTATGAGTACCAATTGCCTCATAGGTTTTTCTTGTTATTATAAAAAAACTACCGAAGAAGTATCCTACCTTACTATTTGGATTATTTGCATTTAACGCAGAGTACTTAGCCAAAGAAAGAGTCCAAAGTATAGGCAGAGTAATCTTTGTCCAAAAATCAGTTGCCAATATTTTAGGTATTGCAGTAAGAGCATCAAGTTCTTCAACTAACAAATGAGTCACTGCTAAAGAAATAGAGGTAAACGAATGAATAGTATCTGCATCAGTAAAAAGGAGAAAGTCACCAGTTGATTTAAGATATCCCTGGTAGCAAGCCCAATTCTTTCCTGTCCATCCATCCGGCTTTGGTTCAGCATTAACATGAATAACTTTAGAATTTGCTAAACTAAACTTCTCAATTAATTCATCCGTCATATCAGATGAAGAATCATTAATTACAACTATTTCATAATTTGAATAGTCTTGTTCAATTAAAGTCTCAAGACATTTCTGTATATATTTTTCTTCATTTCGTGCGGGAAGGATTACACTCACTTTGGGAAAGAAGATAATGTTAGCAGTTTTGAAAGATTGTAGTTGTGGGATCTCTATTAGGAATTTTATAGTATAGATAAGAAAGTATATCCATGAAAAGAAAATACTAGAAATAATAGTAATTAACATTATTAAAATAGCATAGGTATATTCCATCAATTAATATCAAGAAGCATATCTTTTAATAGATTTTTTTCTATGGTTCTATTTTATTTTCTATTAACAAATGGCTTCAGAATTTATCATCAAAAATAGTCTTGTTACATTCTTACATGTTTTTCTATTGCTTGATCTTGCCAATGATATTGTACACAACCAAAAACTCTTATCGTTACAATTGATAAAAAGAATATATCACATGCTGGATTGCAAATATGACAATTCTCTCAATACAAGGCTAAATTTATTCATCCTAATCCAATAATTAAATTCAACACTTCAAATCTTGACCCTCTTTGTATGGTTCTAATTCTTTTAGCATACTCGATTTTCTTATACAATTCCGATTTAATGCATTCTCTGATATAGCCAAGTCAATTTAGATGTAGATATTCCCATCTGTGGTTATCATAATAACTTGATTTCAATTATCTATAATTATATTTTCTACCTTTTTATAATATTGATTTGTTTTTACAAACACAGTTATAACCAAATATTTAAAAATTTGAAACAAATGAATCTAAAAAGGCCAAATATGAGTGAACCCATATCATGCATTGGTCAATGAGATGTAAGATTAGGTTTTTTTTCAACAATAACAATAGAAATAGTAGTAGTAAGTCTTTAATTCATAATTTGTTATAGCCAAGAAGATATCATGGGGTCTATAGAATTGAATTAATTCAGACTATGACTATTTCAGATAATGACTATAGGTTCATCTGATATGTTCTTCATTGATCTAGGATGTCTAATGATAGAAGTATTTTCAATTGTAAAAAAACTCCCCCTCATTACTGAGTTGGAGAGTTCAATTTATCAAATATGAATAAATCTAATTTAATTTTTAATAATTGTATTCAACAACATCATTTCTTTGAATTTGCTATTTCTAGGTTTTCCCCTTAATCTATACCCACAACAAGGACACCATATACCTTGCCAATAAATAAAAATTTGACAAACCTGACAACGTTTTTGTCCTATTGTATAACGTTGTCCACTTTTTGGTTTGATTGCTTTATGACGTGAACATATTCCCTTACATACCAATTATTACTGTCAAAGATAAAAGTCCTCATAATAACCTATCTATGCGAAATAATATGTATTCTAATTTATTTTTATACAATTTAATTTAATTTAATCATTATCTTTAGTTATCTCTTTTTCTTCTGTTTGAATGTGAAATTTCAGAAGAAAAACCTAATGAAAATAATTGGTTATAAAACAAAAGTTTTTGACGAATAAGACATTAGTATTATATTCATTGAGATGAGAAATAGATTATCATTCATAGCGATTGCCAAGAATGTCAATTGAAGATAAGAATACTAAATTTCTATTAGATAAAACTGCAAATGTAGAAATATCTTTGGCAATAATTGTTATATTATAATATGATGCTATCAAAATCTGCAATAATGATTTGAAACCAGAAGTACAAGAAAAATTATTGCATTGGATGGATGGTAATATCTTCTCCTTTTATATTCAATTTTCATACAAGAATGGTTAAATGAAGCGAAAATTAAATTGATACTATTTTAAAATTTGGTAATTATCTTTTAGAAAGAGATTTGAAGAAAGTAATATATAAACATTAGAATAAAATAATTATATAAATAAAGAAAAGAAGCTAATAAAATTTTTCCAGTAGAAATTGAAGGGTCCGTCATCTAGTCAATTATTAAGAATTAATTGATTAAAGTAAATTGACTTATATCCTATGAACTATAGAAAAAATTATTTGAACCTATTAAAATTCTGGGAACAGATGTAAGATACTCCTCACCTGACAAGTCTTCTTCATGGGGTAGTTTTTGTTTTTGCATAATAACATTAGCATAATTTTTTATTATATTTTATTGTTTTACTATTTCTTATTGCGTTCTTTTTTGAAGATGATTAAGAATTTACCTATTTATTATATCTTCGAGTATGTTTTAGTAATTGTCATTGTTAAAAAATCTATTTATTTATTATGAAATTCCATTGACGAATATATTAAATATATAGACAATCTAGCAAAACTAAAAAATATTCCTTTTGTTCTAAACCTACAACTCCATACAAATGTATTTACAGTCATTACAATGTTATTACCAATAATAACTAAAATTAGAGAGAATTCACTCTTAATGATGAATTATTACTTAAAGTTAAATATGTATTTCACTTAGTATTTTTGTATGGGTTCGGTAATCGATCTTAATGAATGGAGAAATAACTCTATGAGGAGATTAGTATGTGCTATACCTGGTTGCCCTCATAAACCAACAAATCGATGTCCTAGATGTTCAGTTTATTACTGCTATGATCATGTAAAATCCCATCTTCATATGGTTAGTCCTGAAGATATACAAAAAGAAAAAGACAATATCAATAAAATGAGATAGACTCATTCATTCACTCATTTCTATAATATGGAAATTTCTATTTCAATGGTAAAAGTGTCATAGGAATAAATTATCTTGTTTTAAAAATTAGTAGCAAAAACCATAGCCCTCTTTAGAGTAGGAGCAAATAATTTAGAAGACTATGGTAATGATGTGCCATATTTGTCGATACTTGGTTAGGTGTGTATTCCTATGCCAATTATGCTATTTAATAATATTAATAAGATAAAAAATTGGACGTTTTAAGGTCTCAGTTGTGGGTTATCAAAGCACCATGCAAAAACTTGAATTGTATCTGGAGGTGTTATAATAAAAGGTATCTAAATGAACAACCCATACATCTGGTGGAGTACCAGGCTCATTGGTAGCTATTACACTTTCACTATCAGCTAAGTCTATGGATGAATATCCTCCGTTATGGCAAAATCACCTGAATCACAAGAAACAACTAAGAAATTTCTTCCCTCAAAAAATTCTGTAAATATATTTTCTACAGGATTATTTTATTCAATGTTTAAATTAAATGTATATGGATTTTTCTGAAATACGACTGATTGAGTAATAACTTTAGAAGAGTATTATTTCATTATAAATAAAACTGAAAGATGTTCCATACTTATTCTAGTAAATTAGTAATAGATTCTTTTCTCTATTTATTTTTTACAATCTCTATAACTTGTACCTTGTCTATCTTTGCTATCTGACAAGCAGTATCTAAATACTTGATATAATTACAAGGGTTGATTGTTTTTCATTCAACAAATATTATTCATATTCCTTTATCGTGTGTTGAGCATCCTTGTCATTAAAGAAAGTAACTAAATCACTATCTAACGATATCTTGTAATTTTTGCTATCTACTAGTTGACCAATCTTCTTTTGCTTGAACATTTTCACAAGAGTTTCAACAACATCACCATCAGAAACATTTGAATTGATACCTACAATTCCCATATGTTGTTCATATAATTAGGATTTAAAAATTTAGAACTAATATTTATGCCTTCAGAGGTTACAACATTCCTACAATGGTAACCTAAATTTAACAACATATTATCTATAATCTGAAATCTATACTAGGAAGTTTTTCTGTATTCCTAGTGACAGCTCTTTACATGAGAAACTATGAGGGCACATCAACATGCTATGGCAGAGATAGGATTTTGTAGTTATTATTCTTAAAATAGTTAAAAATTTTCTAGATTTATCGAAATAGAAATGTCATACCAAAGAGACCACAATCAATTTAGAAGAATAAATGGTATCAAAACTTATTAATTATTCTATTTAAGATTATTGAAAAAATTTAATTGTCATAGTCTGAATAATCAGAATATCCTAATGAATTTACAGCATAACATTAACCAACACCATAACTGAATATTATTTTGTATTTACTATATTATAAGATATTATTGAAGAATTTTTAATATAATAGATCTATATCAATTAGTCAATTATTTATAATTGATTTAATTTATTGTTTTGATTATTTTTCTCTTCTCTATTTATTAGAATCTATAATTTTTTTAATCTTATCAATGAGACGAAGAGCATCACATCCAACTTCAGTAGTTATATAAAGTAAATGATTTTTATCTAGAGGCATAGTTATACGTTTAATCCTTTCATATTCTGCAAGAACAAACTTTCCTTTTCCTATCTTTTTTTCTAGGGTACTGCGTATTTTCCAGGCACTAACTGAAAACTGAATAGAATGCTTGCTTTGTTCTGCTGTTAGTAAATTTGTAACTCCAGGCCTATGTTCAGAAAAAAGAATCAGGCCATCTGTAATATCAAATATTGTTACAAAACGAATATTCGGATCAAGATATAGTATATCTTTTCCTTTATTCTTATAATCCATTCTTATTAGTAGTGTATGCTAGTTCGTATTAAAAGTTTGTAACAAAAAATTATTGAACGAATATATTGATTTGATTTTACTCTTTAATAAAATTAGAATGCCATATCATTAGATTTCCCGGATAATGAAAGAAAATTAAGGAAAATCTCCACTCTCTTTGGGTATCATATACTACTTGAATTACTTGTCAAACTTAATTTCGAAGTGAACTTTTAGATATAACATATTCCATCTGAGAGATTATTAAATTAGAAACTAAAATAAGACATTCTTCTTACCTCTCGTCTATCTTTTTCTTTTTGTTGTCTTTTTATGTCTTCTTTTTTTTCTTGCTCGGTATTATTTATTTATCATTCCTTTCCACAATGTTGAATATTTATAATTTTATCCTTGAGTCAACATATCTCCTTTTGAATACGGATCAAGCTCTTTATTATCTACAAATATTTTCCATATGCTATTGGTACATGTATTTTTTCATTATTTATTATTAATCTTTTTTCTATTTTAACATCTCCTGACAAAATCTTTTGGAAATACTGTATCTTTCTTCGATTATAGGAAAACAAATTGCTGTTGTCCTCCTTCTTTTTCTATTCTAGTTCCTGTCTGTACATTAGTTGTTGCAAAGGAGTTAATATCTTGGTATTTTATCTGTACCTATGTATATAATCTGTTGTCTTTTCTTTAACTGATCTAATATATAACATATCTTAGAAGTAATTGAATCTCCTTCTTGATGAACTTTATGCGTTCTTATTGTCATTCTTGACTCTTTTGATTTTTTTCGGTGAAATTATAATAGGAGTTACTTCAAGATTCGTTTTCTTCTTGTCATTTTTATTCTCTTCTTGGATAATCGAATGTCTAAGTTTAGATGTAATGATTCTATATCTCTAAATAATAGTTAATATAGTTTGAGTATTCAGTTAATTGTTATTTTGAAGTTCCTACCTTCATTCCAATTAGGGGAGTAAAAAGGAAGTTGACATTTTATCGAAACAAAGTAAAAATTTTATGACTGAGAGTAATATTGAGATCAGTCAAACTATATTAGTAGTGAATGTGTAACTATATTATGTCATCAAATTTTATAATACAATGCCCAGTATGCTTAATCCAATTTACTACAAGAGAAGAAAGAAAAGAACATTTTGAAATGCAGCACGTAGTAGGTTAATTAATCTATTCAATAACCTTTTTGTGTATTCTTTAAAAAGCGAAAATATATAGATTAAAGAATAAAGTTTGACAGATTTATCAGAAATATCATTTACAAAGTAATGATTTAATTATATATTGATTTTTAGGTTACTGTTTTTTTGTTTAAGTACAATTTTAAAGGGATTCCATGAATTTTATATTAATTTTTCAAAACAATTGGACGGCCTAATAATGCATGACCATTTATATTGTTTTCAATGATTTCGGGAAGGAATTAAAGGTTATTCTAGAACATTGCTTCTATTTTATCCTGGAACTATTTACTAATATTATTATTTTGAATGTATAAATAATTTGTTTCATATACATCCGATAAGAATGTCACAAGACAATAGTAGTAATGAGAAGAAATTCAATTGTCAATGTGGAGAATCTTTTAGTTCAGTAGAAGAATTAAATGAACACAATCACAAATCACACTAATAACTAAAAAAAGTTTCTCAATCTTATTTTTGATTTCTAATAATTTTTTATACTCAAGTATCTTTTTTCAAAACTATTATTAACTTTGAGTTTGTTATTATGGCAGTGGTATCTGAGTCATCACCCGCCAATAATAATAAAACTAGAAATTCTCAAATTAGATGTGAAAGATGCGGTCTTCTTTTTGATAGTATAGGAGCAAAAGAAGAACATGTAAAGTTAGAACATGTAGAACATAAACAACCAAGTGGAGTAGGTTAATCTGTCTATTATCTATCTAGAATTATTAATTTATTTTTCTATAGAAAACTAATAAAAAGTAATGTATCAACTTCATCTAATATGTTAATAAAAAAAATTCTTCATATGGGGTTATTTCGACTAAAAGGATTTTAATAGTGCAGGATACTTATCCCATATTGCTGCTACGTATATAGGCATTATCATAGGAGCATTAATTGGCCCTATAATTAGTCGATGGATATCCAATAGACAAAATACAACTTCTGATATATAACATAAAATGCTATAGGTATTCAAAATATTAGAGAAAAACATGAACGTGTTTTAGAAATACAAATAGTTGAGCAGAATCATGACGAAATATTAAGAACTAGTCTCATGTTAGAGAGAAGAAAATTGATTCATTAGTAGAAAAAGTAAATAATTTAGAAAATTAAAATGGATTTATATTTTTGTTTTATTTGGATTTGTCAAAGCTTTGTTTGTTCGTTTATTTTAATCCACTGCTAAACACATTCATCTTATAATTTTTTGCTAGATATGGCTTATTTCGGCATTCGGAATTTACAACCTTTAAATTGATTTGAGAAAAGACAAGAATTATAGAATCTGCAACATTTTCGATTGCTTCGATCATTTAGAATATGTAAAAAAAACAATTTCATACTTGTTAAATAATGATCAAACTAGTAATCTATCTTTTTTCTGAATCTTTTATCTTGATATCTAAAACTGATAATATCTACTCTTTCTTATTTATATCTTAAAAAGTAGTTTTAAATCTAAGAAGTTAGCAAATTCAAGATTATATTCAAATTATTATTTTGATGTCTTTCTGATGAACTGTTATTCTTAGTATATGTTAGGAATTCATTAACAATTTTAGCATTAGAAGAATTTAGTAATGTTTGGATTGTGAAACTGAAAGAATACAATGCTATTTTTGTTCAATATATTAATTAAAATTTATTAAACAAACCAAACTAAACTCTTTTTATTTCTATTTCTATTGTGGAGACGTTTCTTGTTCTACCGTCTTCTGATTGAACAGTCTCTGAACCAATTTTTACATCACCAATAGCATAACCGATATTTTCCATTCGTCTCAAAATTATTTGTGAAACATCCACTGCTCTGCCCATACTTAATCCTCTTGCCTTAATGGTGACTGTTGGCTGATTTGCTAATTGAATTAATGTTGATGTAACATATACCATCAATGGTTTTTTTCCGATAAATATTTCTTTATTATGTTCATTCCATCCTCTTTTACTTTTATCTTTCCCAGAATCTGTAGACAAATTGATATAAAAAATAAGACATGCCAATATAAAAGCTATATTATTAGATATGTTTTAGATTTATAGTAAATTTAATTCCAAGTACCTACTTAAATAATAAATTCGATATGGAAATAGCATTTTATATTTTTTGGTTGTATCGAATCTAACGGTGTTTAAAATGGGTGTCAGAGGCTACAATAACATCCATGAACCAAACTGTAACCCATATTAGTAACAATTATAGTAAGATCAGGTAAGATACGATAAAAGACTGGTGATTCTAAAATCGTACGAGTTTTTTTACAGATGATGAATCTCAATTAGGAGTTACAGAACCATTTAATGAATACATAAAATAGATGTAGTTATATCAGTTCTGAAAGATACTGTTGTCATTACTGATTGGTAATCCAATGTACAATAGTTGATGTATAAAGATCGTTATTGAATATATGTCAAGACAATGATTTTACTCATATATCCCAACATCTATACAGTTTAGACTGTCCAATATTTTATCCTACAAGATACAAAATACTTTAATACAAATTATTGGTCAAAGAAGTCATAGCCTTATAAATGTAGCATCCAGAATAGTATAGGAGGCTATGAGAATGTATTGCGAATCTCTTTCCGTATTTTTGAATGAATTCACATTGGTTGATTTTAAATATTAGATGTTACCAATCTATTACTACAAGTAAGAAATAAACAATATTTAGTTTAGTCTATTACATTAGAGTAATCAAGACATTCCAACAAAGAAATCAAAAAAAAAACAAAAATTATTTTATTTTCAATTTTACAAGTTATTAATATATAAATAATTTTATACTGTTTGACTTAACAGCATGGAAAAAAGTTAATTCATTATCATCATTATCATCGTAGTTTTCTTTTTAGAAAAATAAAGTTAAGGTTAAAGATTATTGTTGTATTTTGGCTTGTATTTTCCAAGTAATAAAGAGTTTGTCACTACAGTTACAGAGCTCATTTCCATTGCTAATCCTGCAAGTATGGGTAGCCAACCAAATACACCTAATCCAAGAATAGGCACTAATACTCTGGCTGCTATAGGTATTAAGCCTGTATTATATGCAAATGCCCAAAACAAATTCTGCTTTATCTTTGAAATAGTTCTTTTACCTAAATCTAGTGCAGTTACGACATCTCTTATATCATCTTTTATTAGTAGTATTCCACCAGTTTCTTTTGCAATATCAGTCTCAGAACCTATTGCAATTCCCAAATCGGCTCTTGCAAATGCGGGAGCATCGTTAATACCTTCACCAACCATCGCAACAACTTTACCTTCTTTTGTCTTAAATCTAGATATTACTTTTCCTTTTGATGGGGTGATACCTCTGCAATTACTCTATCAATATCGAGTTTTGATGCTACTGCATTTGCAGTTCTCTCATTATCCCCAGTAAGCATTATGACCTCAATTCCTTCGGATTTCAAAGCTTTAATTGTGTCCTTGGCATTTTCTTTCATAGTATCAGATATAGTTATTATACCTGAAAGAATATTATCTATTGCAACTAAAACTGCAGTCTTGCCTTCTTTTTCAAATACAGAGAGTTTTGCATCTACACTTTCAGTAACTGCAACTTACTATTTTCCATCATCTTTCTATTGCCAATCATAATTGTATGATTTGAATATGGGGCCTTAAGGCCATGTCCAGAAATAGCCTCAAATGAATCATGGTTAGTAATGGGAGTGTCATTTTCTTTATCTTTCCTAATTACTGCCTGTGCTAAAGGGTGTTCAGAACCAGATTCAGCTATTGCTGCAAGTCTTAATAATTCTTGTTCTCCAAAGTCTTCTGTTAAAGATACCAAGTCAGTTACAGATGGTTTTCCTACAATTAGAGTTCCTGTTTTATCAAAAACAATAGTATTAACTTTATTTGCTATCTCTATATGTTCTCCTCCCTTACACAATATACCATTCTCTGCACCTTTACCAGCACCCATCATAAGAGCCGCAGGTGTAGCAATTCCTAATGCGCAAGGACATGCAATTATCATTACAGAAACAAATGCAAGGATTGAATAGATTAAACCTGCATCTCCTATAAAGTACCATCCCAAAAATACACCTATTGCTATCATTACAATAGCAGGAACAAAATATTTTGCTACTTGGTCTACCATTCTCTCTAATTTTGTCTTTCTAGTTTTTGCTTCTTCCACTAATGTAATTATTTGAGATAAAAAAGTATCTTGTCCTATCTTAGTTGCTTTGACTTTAAGAAGACAATTCTTGTTAATTGTAGCACTTATTACCTCATCTCCTTTCGTCTTGTCTATTGGAATACTACTCTCACCTGTTAAAGGTGACTCATCAAGAGATGAATTTCATTCAGTAACCAATCCATCTGTTGGAACTCGCTCTCCAGGTCTAATAACCATTAAATCGCCTTCTTCTATTTGCTCTGGAATTTCTATTTCTTCCAATTCCTTCTTTGTTATTGATTTTAATTTAGAATTGTCAAAATTTACATTGCTTTGATTATTACTATATATTGTTATTTTTGCTTACTTCTTTCTGGTTTCCTTCATTTATTACAAGTCTTAATACTCTAGCTGTCCTTGGCTTTAAATTAAGTAATTTTCCTACAGCATTTGAAGCCTTTTCCTTTGTTTTTGTTTCAAGCAATTTGCCAACTAGAATGAGTGTAATTATTATTGCAGCTGTCTCAAAATATACTGCAGTAAAAGGAAAAATAACCAGGAACAATAGTCACAATAGCGCTGTATAGATAGGCAGCTGTAGTTCCTATAGCTATTAGCGTATCCATGTTAGATGCTTTAGCTTTAATTCCATCCCAAAATCCTCTATAAAAGCGCCATCCTATCCAGAATTGTATTGGAGTTGCTAAAGCCAAAAGCATTTAACTTGTATATTCCATCATGTTCATTGGAAAGAAATGTCCTTACTCAGGAATCATATAAGGCAAACTAAGTATGATTATTGGTATAGTAAGTGCAATACTTATAGCAACATGCTTCTTTAATTTATTTAATGCCTTCTCTGGCTCCATAAATTCATTCAAACATTGTGATGAGCAAAAATAGTATTTTATTCCATCTCTAATAGGTTGTAAAGAATTTTCGTTTTCTTCTACAAACATTCCACAAATGTATCTTTCGCCATACCAAATATATATATAAAATACATATTTAATATGAGGACTTTACAAATGTAAAAATATATTAATCTCATTTCTTGCATAAATTTGATTTATTATACCACATAAAAGTCAACTCTATTCTTTATAATGTAAAGTCTTATTCTATGTATGTCTTATTGAAGATATACACTATATTAACAAAAGGAAAAAGAATTTCTAATTGGATGAGCAAATATAAAAAAAGGTAAAAATGTTAATCTAATGTAGATTATTTTATAGTGAATAGAATTAAAAAATTTCACTTTATGAATTTTATTTACTAACGATACAATAATAATAATAATAATTACCTATTAATAATTTTGATTCATCTTTGAATTACTCCAATTCTTTAGCAATAATTTTTTAATAAAAGATATATCTACAAAATTTTAAATTATTTGTTATTGCTTTGATAGACAATTTTCAATTAACTAAGATTATAGTAAATAGTTCCGTTAGTGTTATTATTCATTTTAAGCCTTCGCCGGATATTATATAAACTCGATGATGTATTGTATTGATTCAGAAAATTAAAAAATAATAACTATATAATAATAGCAATATGAGTCCAAAATCACTAATTTGCATATATACAAATAAAAACAGAAATGAATTTGCTATTGGGTTAAAGGAAGATGAGAATTTTAGAGCAATGACAAAAGTAGGTGAATTTTATACAAGATTTGTTGATGCATTTGACCAGATAGTGGATGAGAATGAAATAGATTGGAAACAGGAATTAAAGAGATGGATTGATGCTGCAAAGAAAAATGAAACCATATTTGTTGAAGTTGACTTGGGTGGTTGCAATGGAGTAATAGAAAGAAAATTAAATAAGATGACTATTTAGTAAAAGAACTCTAAATATTTTGCATATTACATACATAACCTTGATTCTTTAGATTTTGACTAGGAGAAGTATAGAGAACAAAAGAAATTGGAAAATAGATGAATGCAGAAATACCTAAGTAGGATAATGGAGCAATCATGTATTTAAAAGTATTAACACATTACTTAGCTTGCTAATGATATAATGGTAAAATGAATAATGACAGAAATAAGAAGGTTGTAATAGTTATAGTAATTCGGTGGGTATATGACTTGAAACCTCTTTGTTATTAGCAAGAAATGGCTTTACATATATGTATCAATGTGTAACCTGATAAATTTAATCATATTGTCTTTATCGATATAATTTTGGGATGTCTATAGAAGGTCAGATATTATCATAAGAGTCTATTTCCTCGGGAGTAATATCGATAACAGTGCTAAAGTGCTAAAGTAAGAGTCTAATATTATAATAAGACAATAGTGAAGACTTATTTTTCATTATTTTTAAAATAGATATTAATGAAGAGTTCATTATAAAAATTAATACGTATATTTTAGTATAGTCAAAAAAATAAAATTAACTAATTGTTTTTGACTGTAGTATGTAATAATTCTGCCATTTCGTTATGCATTTTGAGAAAGTTTAATCCTTTTTCTGTAGTCTTGAATGTTCTAGTTCCTTCAAGATATTCTATGAGATTGTTTTCAATCAAGACAGAAAGATAATCCTTTAATTGGTTATAACTTAGAAAAGCTATATACATAATTTTTGTCTTGGTTACTCCTCCATTTGCTGACTCTAGTATCATAGATACTATTTCTGTTCTGCTTCGGTATTTCATGAATAATACATACGTAATTTACTTATTTTAAGCTATTGTCCAAAGAAAGGATAAGAAATTATATTAGAAACATTTTACAAATTATTTACAAATAGAATAAAATTAATTTTGCATTTCAATATAACAACAAATTTTATACTTCTATTTATCCAAAATTTCATTTTCCACCTATGGAGAGATTCTCTTTTTTATTCTTAATTTTAACAAATTCAGGTGTTTCTCAATAATCTTTATTTTTATCTTTGTTATATAGCCTTCTAAAAATAATTTTATCCTTATTAATATTGATTCCAACTTATAATTCATCTTTTTTCTGGGTCCTTTTCTGAATCTTTTATCTTGGTATCTAAAACTGATAGTATCTGAGCTTTCTTATTGATATTATGAAAAGTAATACTGGGATCTAAGAAGTTAGCAAATTCAAGATTATATTCAAATTATTATTTTGATGTCTTTCTGATGAACTGTTATTCTTAGTATATGTTAGGAATTGATTTATTATTTTGATATTAGAAGAATTTGGTAATGTGTGGATTTTATTAATAGTTGGAGATAATTTTACTACCATCTTGGACTAATACCTCCTGCTACATGAACTATTTTCATTTGCAATTATTTGAATCCATATATTCATAGGGCTCAGAGATGTGTGAATTGTTTTTGACATGATATTTTTGGCTCAAATAATAAGACAATAAACATAAAATTGGATTCGAACCCATAAGATATAATTGTGGGTCATTACTATTATTATTAAATCTAGTTTATTTGTTGACTCCAGGAAGACAACTATCAACTTATCCTACTAGATCATAATAGATACATTAGTTGGATTGGGCTGTAGTTAAAAGAAATGTTTCTTGAATGATATTTTCCTAGAAATAAGGACAAATTGATTAGAATGTTAAAAGTAGATGCCATAGCCTTCCTCTAGGTGGGAATTATACAGAAGGCCATGGCTAGTTTAATAATTCACTCATTGACAGAGTATAGAAAATAGAAACTATGATAATATTTACAAATAAGTTAACAAAGTTAATTATAATGAATAATGCCACAGCCTATGAGTACAACTGACAGAGATAGCGGCTATAGCATTTGATTGGATTACATTTTTGTTTATTATGTTTCTATCACTATTTTAGTCATAATAAACTATATAATAATTTGAGATATAATAATTTGAGATAAATTAATTGCGATAGCCTGAACAAGCAAACAATAGAGAAATGAACAATATTTGAAAGATAACAAGTCCAGACTATGACAACTACTCGTTTTGGTTTGGTGAATATATGCCTATTCTACTTATGACTTTTGAAGATTGTAATTTTTTTACAAATGAGATTTATTAATTATTCGCTATTTTTCATTTTCTAGATAGAGAATAAAATTGTTGTAAATATGATATTATACCTGTAATCTGAAATCTTCTATGCTACTTTTATTACATCTACGCGTTCCTGTATTATCTCAAAGCCTTCTTGCTTGTTTTTATTTTTGTTTTTGTGTATATTAATCTAATATTCATCTAAGAATATTTTAACCTTATAGTTTACTTTCCATATTTTGTAGGTAGAAAAAGAAAAGATTTACCGAAACATTTGTCTAAATATGTATTAAAATATTTTTATTCAAATATGCAGTATATATATTGACAGAAAAAATATATGAAAAACCCAGTTATTGCAAGTCCATCTTTCAACTATGCTGTGATAACTACAATAGTGTATGCACTACTAGCCCCTATATTTTTTGAAATGGATAATGTTCTTGGAGAAGGAGAAATCTTTGTTGTTGATGATAATTATAATGATAAGATAACTCATAGTCAACAAGAAAGAGAAACTGAATGTAAATCTCCTTGCCCATCTTCTGCAGAAATGTGCATCGCAATGTGTGCCTAGAGAAATAACTAAATAATTAATTTTTTATTTTTTTAATAAATCACTTTTTCCTTAATTTATAAATTTATTGCAGATTTAGACTTTGTAATTTTTCCGTACAGATAACCAAACCATTTAATTCCTCCTCTCTTTTCTTTTTTTCATCATCAGTGAGAAGATGTATATTGAAGAGGACTCTAGGCTTTGTGTTCTTTACCATTTTGGTCTTTGATTATTGCTATTAAACTAATCTAATAGATTGATAGACGATTCAAGTATATTTTTATTGTACAAATGATATCACTAGAGTAATTGATTAATTTGTAAATTTTATTTCTTTATTTATTTAAATTTAGTAATTGATCATTTATGTTATTATTGTACTTTCTCATCTCTTCAATAACATCTTCTAGTTCTGATACCGTCCTTGAGAACTTAGTAATAATATTTTGATATTGTGATTCTTTATCTTAAAAAGAAACAATTTGTAAGTAGTATTGATAAAGTTCTTGATGTATTTGTTCTATGCGTTTTATAGGTAACATTTCTCTAGTCTTATAATTACTAATAGATTCTATCCTTTTAACTTTCTTTTTTCTCATCTAATCGAATAGATTTGTCATAGATTCTTGTGTCTTTTATTCCTTACAATCTCTATAACCTGAACCTTGTCAATCTTTGCTAGTTGGCAAGCAGTATCCAGATACTTAACATAATTGTCTAAAGTTGATTATTTCTCATTCAATAAATATTCATACTCTTTTATCGTACGTTGAGCATCTTTGTCATTAAAGAAAGTGACTAAATCACTATCGAATGGAATCTTGTAGGTTTTACCACCATCTACTAACTGATCAATTTTCTTTTGTTTGAACATCTTTACAAGAATTTCAACAACATCTCCATCAGGGACATTTGGGCTAATACCTACAATTCCCTTAATGAATTGAAGGTCATATCTTGTACTTGATGTAATATGGATAATGTCATATTTACCTTGACCTGAATTTCTTTTACATCTTCTACTACTTCTTTTATTGTTACTACTACTCATAGTTGAATCAATGAAGTGAAAAGATAGTGTAACGATAACAAGCACGATACTGTTACTGTAACATTAACTCTATTTTCTTTATTATTATTATTATTATTATTAT
>Ga0126307_10000296_pt1 | contig 32225 bp, 31 predicted proteins | sample Plot28_FD_89955 | JGI IMG/M metagenome (GOLD analysis project Ga0126307, IMG submission 89955) | Serpentine soil microbial communities from UC McLaughlin Reserve, CA, USA - Plot28 | ecosystem: Environmental > Terrestrial > Soil > Grasslands | place: USA: UC McLaughlin Reserve, Lake County... | reverse complement strand
TACTACAAGCCCGACTTCTACTTCAACGGGGTGCAGGGCGGCGCTACCCCTTACATCGTCGACCAGCCCGCAAGCGAGGTCGCCGTCGACCCTTACGGGCCCGAGAGCCCCGACTTCGTCGTCGGCGAAGACTTCGCCAGGATGTGGACCTCGGCGCTGGCGCACTGCCACAGGCGCTTCGAGGGCAAGGGCTACCTGTTCTCCAGGGAGCCCTCGGGCGGTATCGGGTGCTTCACCCCCGATAGCTTCCCCGTCTTCGACACGTTCCGCCAGAACGCCTACGTCATCGCCGACTCCAACCACGGCTACAAGATGATCGGGGTGGGCGCGCTGGTGGCGAAGGAGCTTATGGACGAGTCGCAGGAACTGCTCGAACCATTCCGCTTCTCCCGCTACGAGACAGGAGAATTGCACCCCACGAGCCACTCACCCTTCCCATGGAGCTGACCCAAGGAGGCCCCGAAGAGTTGGGGGGATCTCACTCTTCCGAACGCCGGGTAGACGCACCAAGGATCGAGCACGCTATCAGGGAGATACTAATCGCCGTAGGCGAGGACCCGGAAAGGGAGGGCCTAAAGGGTACGCCTCGCCGGGTCGCCGAGGCCTACGCGTTCCTGTTCGCCGGGCTTGCCGATGATCCTGCCAGGCACCTCGACGTAGGGTTCCAGGAAGAACACCGCGAGATGGTCCTCGTACGGGACATACCCCTGCATTCACTCTGCGAACACCACCTCATGCCTTTCGTCGGCAAGGCCCACGTGGGCTACATACCGAACGGGAAGGTTGTCGGGCTGTCCAAGCTGGCCCGATTGGTGGAGGGCTACGCCCGTCGCCCCCAGCTCCAGGAGCGCCTCACGGCCCAGGTCGCCGATGCCATCAACGAGAGGTTGGGCGCCCGGGGGGCCATCTTCGTCGTGGAGGCCGAACATTTGTGCATGACGATGAGGGGGGTACAGAAGCCAGGAAGCGTGACCGTTACCAGCGCCGTGCGCGGCATCTACGCCAGAGACCCTCGCACCCGCCAGGAGGCCATGAGCCTCATAACGGGCCACCGCTAGAGCGGTCTTCAGGAGGAGCGCAGCAAGGGGTTCGCTTGTAAGGGCGGGTTTCAAACCCGTCCCTACCAGGCTCCCCCAACTCCGCCCTCAGGGCCGAAGATATGGGGCCGGGTCTGCCGGTCCCGACGGAGAGCACACTCACTTCGGTTTCCGTGACGGCGCTGTTGACAGAAATGTGCATGCAGCAACTATAGTTGCGCGTTAGTTGAGCCTATGTGATACTAGCATAGGTGGTGGGAGTGAAACAAACGAGCCTCAGGCGGGAACTTGCCATATTGGCGATTCTTGGTGGGGAGGAAGCGGTCGAGGATGGAGGTTTGGGGGTTGTCCGGATCGCCGACCTTATCGGTCGGGAGAAAAGTCAAGTATCACGTACGCTAAAGACCCTGGCCGAGAGTGGCTTCGTCGATCGTGATACAGCAACGCTCCAGTACAGGCTGGGGTGGAGGTTCTTTGCCCTCGCGGCGCGCGCGGGGGAGCAAAGGTTGCTCAAGGTTGCGCCCGCGCTACTCGAGCGGCTCGTAGAGAACGTCGGCGAGACGGCCCACCTGTCCGTTCTGCAGGGAGTGGAGGTTCTGACGGTGCTCTCCAAGTCACCGCCCCACGCCGTCAAAGCGGATGGCTGGGCCGGCCGTACGGTTCCCATTTACTGCACTTCGTCGGGACGGGCGCTTCTTTTCGACCATGACCACGAAGCCCTCTCTGGTCTCCTTTCGGGCGTCGAGTTCCGCGAGTTGAGACCTGGCACCGTCCGCAACATCGAGAAGTTACGGGAGAGCATCGCCCACGCGCGGGAGAGAGGTTATGCCCTTGTGGATGAGGAGTTTGAGTTCGGTCTGGTAGGTGCGGCGGCGCCGGTCAGGGACTTCAAGGGAGAGCTCATCGCGGCGCTCAACGTCTCGGCGCCCAAGTTCCGTCTCGGCAGGCGGCTGGAGGGTGCCGGACGAGAGGTCAAAATGGCCGCTGATGAGCTCTCCGCCCTGCTCGGCTGGTCCTCTGACCATCTGCGGGATGTCGGCGATTCGTTGGAGGATGGCCCGGCCCGCCGTGTCCGCAAGCTCGAAGCAGAGGAGGTGTGAGAGATGGGTAGCTTCTTCGAATACCTGTCATTTAGCTGGGACCACGTGCTGGAGCTGGCGCTCGGGCATGCGCTGGTCGTCGCCATATCGCTGGCCATCGACATCGTGATCGGGGTGTCGCTGGGCGTGGTGGTGTATCGTAGAGAGAGCGCCGCGAACGTGGCGCTTGGAATTACCTCGACGTTCCTTACCATCCCCTCTTTCGCTCTGTTCGGCCTTTTTATCCCTATCTTCGGGCTCGGCTACACGCCCGCAGTCGTCGCTCTGGTTATGTACGGACTGCTGCCGATCCTGCGCAACACGGTCGCCGGTCTGCGCTCCGTGGACCCCGCGATCGCGGAGTCCGCGAAGGGGATGGGCATGAGCGCCAGGGAGCGGCTCCTGCGCATCGAGCTGCCCCTGGCGTGGCCGGTGATCATTACCGGTATCCGTGTCTCCACGATGCTACTCATGGGCATCGCGGCGATCGCCGCCGTGGTGAACGGACCAGGTTTGGGCGAGGATATCTTCGCCGGGCTCGCCCGCGTCGGCAGCGCCACGGCCCTCAACCTGGTGGTAGGCGGCATACTCGGCATCATCGTGCTGGCCCTAATCTTCGACACCTTCTTCAACGTGCTGGGTAGGCTAACGACCTCGCGAGGTATCCGTGACTGACGAAACTGCAAGAGAGAATACGCATACCGGTGAGACCATGATCCGCCTGGAGAACCTCTCCAAGGTCTTCCCCGCCCAGGATGAGCCGGCGGTAGACGATCTCTCGATGGACATCTACGAGGGGGAGATCGTGGTCCTGGTCGGGCCATCTGGCTGCGGCAAGACCACGACCATGAAGATGATCAACCGTCTCATCGAACCCTCTAGCGGAAGGATCTTCCTCCAGGGCGAAGACGTGACGAAGGTCAACTCGGACAAGTTGAGGCGCAGGATAGGATACGTCATCCAGCAGATCGGGCTCTTCCCGCACATGACTATCGCCGACAATATTGCGACAGTGCCGAGGATGCTCGGCTGGGACAAGAAACGCATCTCGGATCGAACAGATGAGTTATTGGAGACGGTCGGAATCGACCTGTCTTACCGCGACCGCTATCCGAAGGAGCTCTCCGGTGGCCAGCGGCAGAGGATCGGGGTGGCGCGGGCGATGGCCGCCGACCCTTCGGTCCTGTTGATGGATGAGCCCTTCGGGGCCATAGACCCCATCACCCGCGACAGGCTCCAAGACGAGTTCTTGAGGCTCCAGCAGGAGATCAGGAAGACCATCGTCTTCGTCACCCACGACATAGACGAGGCCATAAAGATGGGCGACAGGATAGCGATCCTCAAACAGCGGTCTCAGATCGCCCAGTACGACACGCCCGAGAAGATACTTACCGACCCCGCCGACGACTTCGTCGCGGATTTTATCGGCGGCGGGGCATCGATCAAGCGCTTGAGCCTCAGCAAGATCGAAGACATCGAGCCGGCCGACTGGCCGGTCGCTAGCCTCACCGACGGCCACGAACGCGTGCAAGAGAAGATGCAGAGCTCCGAGAAGGGCTACGTATTGCTGCTGGACGACCAGGATCGGCCCAGCCGCTGGGTCGCCGCGGAGGACATCGAGAACGATGGTACTTCCCTCGAAGAGGCCGGCCGTCCGGCGGTGGCCATCGTCGAGGCCACTTCGAGCCTGTATAACACCCTGGACACCATGATCACGTCCTACAAGGGATCGGCCATCGTGGTCGACGGGGAGGGCCGCTACCAGGGCGTGGTCGACTTCGATACGGTTCTAGAGGCGATCAACGCCATGCGCCCCGAGGAGCAGACGCGTGAGAGAGCCAAGCGGGATGTCCAGGCCGGAGATAGCGGACGATGACGAGTCAGGCGAAGACCTCGACAGGCCCCGGGGGTGCAGCACGCCTGTTACGCTACCTCACGATGCCCATCTTTCTCGGGCTCGCCTGCCTGGCGCTTTACCTGTACGTAAGTAGCCAGAAGCTCGACAGCATCGAACAGCGCTCGCTGAACCCGAGCGCCATCATCGAACAGACCGGCAGGCTCATCGAGCTCGCCGGGATATCCACTATGATAGTCGTCGTGCTCGCCGTAACTACCGGCATACTGCTCACCCGACCGTACACCCGCAGGGCGACACCGTTCGTAATCGGCCTGGCCAATATAGGCCAGGCTATCCCGTCCATCGGGTTGCTCGCCCTTTTCGCCCTCACCTGGGACTTCGGATTCTGGCCGGCCATAGTCGCCCTCGTGGCTTACTCGTTCCTCTCTATCTTACGCAACACTATGGTGGGGTTAGAGCAGGTCGACCGCTCCACCATCGAAGCCGCCCGCGGCATGGGGATGACCAAGCTTGCGGTGTTGTTCCGCATCGAGCTGCCGCTCGCCGTTCCCATCATCCTCGCCGGCATCAGGACGGCCCTGATCATCAACGTAGGTACAGCCACGCTGGTGACGTTCATAGGAGCCGGAGGTCTGGGAGAGATGATCAACAACGCCATCAGGCTGGACCGGACGGTAGTGCTGATCACCGCCAGCGGGCTGACCGCCATTTTGGCCCTGTTCATCGACTGGCTGGCCAGCGTGGCCGAAGACATCTTGCGCCCCAGGGGTTTGTAATGTTGAGAGTGGAAGTCTTTTGTGTAACCGGCGACCTCGAGGAGGAGTGAACGTGCGGAGGATAAGTGCGAACCTGTTGCGGCTGATTGGGCTCATGGTCGTCCTGGCCCTAATCGCCGCGGGCTGCGGGGGTGGGGGAGGAAGCTCAGGGAAGGCAGACCTCTCGGACGCCGAGTTTACCGTCGGATCAAAGGAATTCACCGAGCAGTTGATACTCGGCCAGATTACGCTGCAGGTCCTCGAGAACGCAGAGGCGACGGTCAATGACCAGACCGGCCTGGCAGGGACGGTCGCCGCCCGCAAGGCGCTGGAGTCCGACGAGATCGACATGTACTGGGAGTACACGGGGACCGCTTGGATCACCCACCTGGGCCACACAGATCCCATAGCAGGCCGCCAGAAGCAGTTCGAGGCCGTGGCCAAGGAGGATCTCAAGGAGAACGGCATCGAGTGGTTGGAACCGCCGGCGCCGGCCAACAACACCTACGCCATCGCTGTGCGCAAGGAGGTCTACGACAAGCTCGGTGTCAAAGACCTCTCCGATTTCAAACAGCTCGTCGAAGAGAACCCGGAGGAAGCCACCATCTGCGTGGGAACCGAGTTCTCCACGCGTGACGACGGCCTGCCTGGGGTGGAGAAGACCTACGACTTCGAGTTTCCAAGCGACAACATCGTCAAGATAGATGAGGGCCTGATCTACCAGGCCACCGACAATGGCGACAAGTGCAACTTCGGCGAGGTGTTCGCGACTGATGGACGTATAAAGGGTCTTGGTCTCAAGCTCGTCACGGATAGCAAAGGGTTCTTCCCCATCTACAACCCTGCGCTCTGCGTAAACAAGAAGGTGTTGGAGGAGTATCCGCAGCTCAAGAAGATCTTCGCGCCCGTCTCCGAGAAGCTCACCACCGAGGCCCTGCAGGAGCTGAACACGCAGGTCGACATCGATGGCCAGCTCCCCGAAGATGTGGCCCAGAAGTGGCTCAGCGATAACGGCTTTATCTAAAGAGCGATCGAAGGCGATTGCCGGGCGTCGAGTCCGGCAATCGTTCGTCCCCCTAAGGTTTTGACTAGATGCAAGTAGACGAGAGGGCTAGCGAGAAAACATGCGGGTAGCCCTGGCCCAGATCGACTGCGTCCTGGGCGACACCGAAGAGAACCTCCGCAAGGCTAAAGAGGTCGTGGCAGAGGCGAAGGAAAGGGGCGCGGACCTCACCGTTTTCCCTGAGTTGAGTCTGTCCGGCTATGCCCTGGAAGAGCTCGACGACGATGTCGCCATCGAGGCACACAGCGAGTCTATCAACTCCCTGGCCGAGGCCGCGGGAGAGATGGGTGTGGTCGTTGGGTTTTGCGAGGAGGGGCGGGGATTCCACAACTACAACAGTGCGGCCTATCTCGAAGGTGGGGCCCTCCGACATCTGCACCGCAAGCTCTACCTGCCCAACTACAGGATCTACGAAGAGAGAAAACACTACAACCCGGGGCAGACCATGCGCGCCTTCGACAGCAGGTTCGGCCGCATGGCCATCTTGATCTGCAACGACGCCTGGCAGCCATTCTTGCCTTTCATCGCGGTCCAGGACGGCGCCCAGGTGCTCATAATCCCCGCAGACAGCGGCTCCTACCCTTACCCCGAGTTGTTGGATACAAGGGGCTACTGGCGTGGGATCACCCGCTTCTACGCCCGCATGCTCGAGAGCTACGTTGTCTTCGTCAACCGGGTCGGAGAGCAGGAGAACCTTGTCTTCTGGGGCTACTCGCACGTCGTCGACCCCTGGGGAACGGTCGTGGCGGAAGCGCCGCTCCACGAGGAGGCCCTGATCACCGCGGATATAGACCTGGGCAACGTTCGTCGCCGTCGCAGGGAAGTGCCCCTGGTAAAAGAGGCTCGCCTCGCCCTGCTGGCCAGGGAGTTGAACCGTCTCGCAGAAGAAGGTGGGGATCTCTGATTGGCGACACATCCACTCCGGATGTAAAGTTGACCGGACCATGCCGGAGAAAACCGAACCTCGTGTAAGACAACTCCACGCCGTCCTCGACGGTCAACTCGAAGGGTACTTGCGTACCGACGACGCTTCGCGCGCCCTCTGGTCCACGGACGCCTCCATCTACCTCCGCAAACCCGTCGGCGTCGTAGTCGCCCGCTCGGACGAGGACGTGAAGCTGGCGCTCGGAGCCGCCCGAGAGATCGGACTCTCCATTACGCCTCGCGGCACCGGTACCTCACTTGCCGGGCAAGCCACCGCTCCAGGGCTGACCCTCGACGTCTCCGAGATGCGCCAGGCGCTTACGATAGACTTCGAACGGCGACGTTGCGTGGTCGAGCCCGGACTGGTGCAGGGCGAGCTCAACGCGATGGTCGAGCCGCACGGGCTGGTGTTCGGGGCGGACACCTCCACTTCGGACGTGGCGACGCTAGGGGGCATGGTCGGGAACAACTCGGCGGGGATGCGCTCGCTCGTCTACGGGATGACCTCAGATCAGGTCCTCGGTCTGCGCTGCGTGCTCCCCTCCGGGGAGGCGGTCGAGCTGAGTGCCCTGGGCAGGGAGAGAGCCAGAGGGCGCGCCCGTCACGCCGACGCGCTCGCGAGGCTGCTGCGCGGGGCTATGGAGATCGGGGACCGCTACGGGGAAGAGATCAGGCGCCGGTTCCCGACGATGATCCGTCGCGTCTCCGGCTACGGCCTCGACGCCCTCGTCGACCCAGAGACCCTGGACCTCACGCGCCTGATATGTGGATCCGAGGGCACTCTGGCCGTCGTCACCCGCGCGGAGTTCAGGCTCCATCCGCTCCCCGAAGCCCGCGCCCTAGCCTCCTTCGAGTTCGACTCCCTCTCCGCAGCGGCCCGCGCCACGGGTAGGTTCCTGCAGATGAACCCATCGGCGATAGAGCTGCTCGACGACGTCGCCATAGGCCGCGCGAGGGCAAACCCCGCCTACAGGGACTCGACCCGCTTTGTACAAGGGCACCCGAAGGCCGTCCTCATCGTCGAGTGGAGCGGTACGGAGAGGGAACTCGACGAACGCTTCGCGAAACTCGACGATCTCGCCGGCGAGGTCGGGGCGCTGGCTGCGACGCCGCTTCGCACGAAGGCGGAGATGGGCCAGACCGTCATGCTCCGCAAGTCCACCCTCCCGCTCCTTCTGGGGACGGCCGACAAAGAGAAGCCCGTTGCCTTCGTGGAGGACGCGGCCGTGCCCCCGGATCGGCTGGAGGAGTTCACAGGCCGCTTCGAGGAGATAGTCGAGAAGAACGGTACCTGGGCCTGCTTCTACGGCCACGCCAGCGTGGGGTGCCTGCACGTCAGGCCGGCGCTCGACACCTCGGACCCCGAGGATGTGTCGCGGATGCGGCGCATCGCCGAGGAGGTCGCAGGTCTCGTCGTGGACTGCGGCGGGTCCATCTCCGGGGAGCATGGAGACGGACTCTCGCGCTCGGAGTTCATAGAGAAGATGTACGGAGGTGAGATCCTGCGCGCCTTCGCAGACATCAAGCGTCTCTTCGACCCTGAAGGAATGATGAACCCTGGCGTTATCGTGGACCCTCCGCCGATGGACCGGCAGCTACGTATCGGCCCTGGCCGCAAGCGACTCCCCATAAAGACGAACCTCTCCTTCGAGGATCAGGGCGGCTTCGCGAAAGCCGTAGAACTGTGCAACGGGAGTGGCTTCTGCCGCAAGAGGACGGGAGGCACCATGTGCCCCTCGTATATGGTGACCCTCGACGAGCAGGACACCACGAGGGCGCGGGCAAACATGCTCCGGTCCGTGATCGAAGGTACCCTCCCGGCCGAGGAGCTGACAGGACAGCGCATGAAGGAGGTCATGGACCTCTGCGTCGGCTGCAAAGCGTGCAAGACCGAATGCCCCTCCCGCGTAGACGTCGCCAGCATGAAGACCGAAGTTCTCTACCAGACGGGCAGAGAACATGGTTTCAGTATGCGGCAGAAGGCGGCAGGACACATCCGCCGCCAGCTCGCCCTGGCTGCCCTGATCCCTTCTCTCTACAACGCCGTCGCAGGAACGAGCCTCGTGCGCCGGGCCGCTGCGCTCGCCGGCATAGACCCCCGCCGCTCGTTGCCACGCGTGGCGAAGAGAACCTTCTCCAAGCGCTTCCCCGAACTGCCGCAGGGCACCGGACCCGCCGAGATCGCGCTGTTCAACGATACCTGGAACGAGTACCAGCGGCCCGAAGTGGGAGAAGGCGCCGTAAAGCTCTTCGCCGCCGCAGGAGCGAGGGTACACCTGCCCGAGGTCGTCTGTTGCGGAAGGCCCATGCTTTCGGAAGGGCTTGTTGACGAGGCAAGGAAGAACGCCAAGCGTAACCTCGATCTGCTGATGCCCCTCATAGAGCGTGGCATACCGCTCGTCGGCCTCGAGCCGAGCTGCATCCTGACCATGCGCGACGACTATACGAAACTTCTCCCCAAAGACGAGCGCGTCGAGAGGCTGACAGAAGCCACGCGTCTCTTCGAGGAGGGGCTACTGGAGCTCGATGAGGAGCTTCCGCTAAGAGAAGGTGCCCCTGTCCTCCTGCACGCACACTGTCATCAGAAGGCGCTCGTCGGGACGGGCCCTACGGAGCGGGTGCTCGGTCTCGCCGCCGACGTCGAGGTGGTCGACTCGGGATGTTGCGGGATGGCGGGACTCTTCGGGTATGAGAAAGGTCATTACGAGGTCTCGATGCAGATGGGAGAGCGAAGGCTCTTCCCTGCGGTACGTGGGGCAGGAGAGCGGGTCGTTGTCGCTCCGGGGACGAGTTGCAGGGAGCAGATCCTCGACGGAACAGAGCGGCGAGCCATGCATCCGGCCGAGTATCTGGCCTCACTCCTCGACGGGAGGGGATGAGCTGGCTTACGAGCTGTGGTTCGCGTTCAGGGGCGACCGGATGCTGGTGCGCGCCGGAGAAGGACCGGCCAGGCTGGCGGAGAACCCGGCGGCCCTGGGGCTTGCCGTGCTCTTCGAAGAGGAAATAGGCGTTCTGGATGGGAGAAGCTGCCTCGCTGCCGAGGTCGAGGGGGAGGAACCCGCAGGACACTCTTTCCGGGACCTGCGGAGCCTAATTGGCGTTCTGGACGAGAGGTTCTTCGCGATGGCGGGACGGGCGACACAGGTCATCACCTGGAACGTAATGCACCGCTTCTGCGGGCGATGCGGAACCAGGACGGACCGGGGACTCGAAACAGAGCGATTCTCCAGGGTCTGCCCGAAGTGCGGTGCGCTCTACTTTCCGAGGTTGAACCCGGCAGCCATAGTCCTGGTGCACCGGGCTGACGAAATACTCCTGGCCCGCGCGCCGCAGTTCCCGAAGGGCATGTACAGTACGCTTGCGGGGTTCGTCGAGCCGGGTGAGACCGTGGAGCAGACCGTCGCGCGGGAGGTGCGGGAGGAGGTCGGGATCGAGGTGAAAAATATAAACTACTTCGGGAGCCAGCCGTGGCCGTTTCCAAACTCTCTCATGGTCGCCTTTACCGCCGAGTGGGCCGGCGGAGAGCTGCAAATCGAGCCGCTCGAGATCGAAGACGCAGGCTGGCACAAGGCGGACGACCTGCCGCAACTGCCACCCAAGATAAGCATCGCCCGCGCCATGATAGACGACTTCGTAAGACGACGCGGCTTTGACCAGGAAGACCTCGAGACATCTGAGAGCAGCTCGCGGAAGGATTGAGCCTTCCGCGAGCTGCTCTCAGGCTACAGGCATCAGGATTTTCATGGGAGGGAGTTTCTCTGCTAACGACGTTCGCCCGCTGTGTCATGGCCCAGTTCCTGTGAATAGTCCGCGCCGAACGGCTGGACCCGCTCTCCCTGTATGATGCAGAAGCAAACAGGCCAGGAAGAGCTCGCATTGCAGAAAACGTTGACGCGGAGAAGGTTTCTACGGCTCGCCGGTGTCGGGGTGGGGGGGACAGCCCTGTTGGGAGGAGCCTACGTAGTCTGGAGCAAACCGAGCCAGGTCTCCGGTGCCATTACCGAAGTGGCGCGGGTCTCATCAGGGTCTCACAGCGTCGGTGCGTTTACCGTCGTGCTGGAGACCGGTAGAGACCCTTCCGAAGTAGTTCTCACGGTCGCGCACAGCTCCAGGCCGCAGAGGATAGTGTGGCAGAGCATCCCAGGGGTGAGCTTCGTCTCCGCAGCGCTGGGCAAGGAGACGGTCCGCAAGTCAAGGGCGCACCTCACCCTCGAGGACGAGATACGAAAGCTGCGTCCCGACCAGACCATAGACCGCGTAGAGGAGCGAGGGACCGCCCTGGTAATCATCGGACGGCTTACGAGGGGGGACGACCCGGGAGGGGTCGGCTACACGCTCTCGTTCTCGCCTGTTAGCGGGGGAAGGTTGCGCTTCGAGGCCGAGGTCGAGGAGCCCTACAACCGCGTTTACCTGACCCATGCTTCGTTCCCTGAGGAGGGCTTCTTCGGCTTCGGGACCCAGTACACGTATTTCGACATGAAGGGCCACATGGTGCCCATTCTCATCAGAGAGCAGGGCATAGGCAGGGGTGAGCAGCCCATAACCTGGGCCGTCGACCGGAAGGCTGGCGCCGGCGGTGATCCTTACGCCAGCTACGCCAGTGTGCCGCACTACATAACCAGCGACGCACGTTCTCTCTTTCTGGAGAACTACGAGTACTCGACCTTCGACCTCAGGGAGGATGATAGGGCCCAGATCGGTGTCTTCTCCCCGTTGATGAGGGGTCAGATCCTGGCCGGAGACACGCCCGCGGAGTTGATCGAACAGTTCACCGAATACTCGGGCAGGATGCGCCCACTGCCGGAATGGATCCTTGGCGGCGCGGTGGTTGGATTGCAGGGCGGCACGGACCGGGCGCTCCGGATCTCTGAAGAGCTTGAAGCGCTGGGTACGCCCATCGCCGCAATCTGGCTTCAGGACTGGGTGGGGCAGCGCAATACCAGCTTCGGCACCCAGCTCTGGTGGAACTGGGAGCTGGACCGGGATCACTACCCAGACTGGGGCTCGCTGAGGGAGAGCCTAAAGAAGAGGAACATCAGGCTCATGACCTACATAAACCCTTTCCTCTGCGACGACGCCGCGCAGAAGAAGAACCATCGCCGCAACCTCTTCCAGGAGGCCGCAAAAAACGGCTACCTGGTAAAGAATCAGGTCGGAGAGCCGTACAGGATCACAATCTCTAGCTTCGCCGCTGCGCTCGTGGATCTGACGAACCCCGAGGCGCGGACCTGGATCAAAGACATTATCAAAGGGGAGCTCATCGAGGGTGGAGCCTCCGGGTGGATGGCCGACTTCGGCGAGGGACCACCCTACGACGCCGTGCTGTTCTCGGGCGCTGATCCGAAGAGCTACCATAACCGCTACGCCGAGGAGTGGGCCAGGGTGAACCGCGAGGCCATCGATGAGGCAGGACGTGGCGACGACATCGTCTTCTTCAACCGCTCAGGCTACACGAAGAGCCCCCGCTACAGCACCCTGTTCTGGGTCGGGGACCAGCTCGTCGACTGGGACGAACATGACGGAATGAAGAGTGCCGTGACGGGACTGCTCTCGAGCGGGCTCTCAGGCTACAGCCTCGAGCACTCGGACATCGGTGGCTACACCGCCATAGACAATCCCTTGTTCAGGTACCATCGCTCCAAAGAGCTCCTCTTGCGCTGGATCGAGCTCGGCGCCTTTACGACCGTGTTCCGTACCCACGAGGGCAACATACCCGAGGTCAACCACCAGATCTACTCGGACAGGGAGACCCTCCGGCACTTCGCCCGCTTCGCGAAGGTCTACGCCGCCTGGATGCCTTACAGGATCGAACTGGTGAAGGAGGCGTCCGAGACGGGTCTCCCTGTCGTCAGGCACCCGTTCATACACTATCCCGACGACCCCGAGGTGCTCGGCCTGGAGTATCAGTTCATGGTCGGCCCCGCCCTGATGGTGGCGCCGGTCCTGGATCCCGGCGCAGACACCGTAAGGGTTTACCTCCCGGCGGGCGGATGGGTGCATCTTTGGACAGACAAGAAACACGGCTCGACGCAGCGAGGCGTCTACAAGACGGTCTCGGCTCCCATCGGAGAACCCGCCGTCTTCTACAAGAGAGATTCTGAAGAAGGGACCCGTTTCAGAGACGAACTCGAACGCCAGGGAGTGCTGTGACGGTCGGAAGGTAGAATGGAGTGGTTCTTGTCGTTCGGGGGACTATCATGAGGCGGGAGAACGTAACCAGCGGCACGGTGTGGGAGAGCAGGGTCGGCTACTCGCGGGCGGTCCGGCGCGGTCGCTTCGTGTACGTCTCTGGGACCACCGCGACGGACGGGAGCGGGGGCTACGTCGGGATTGGGGACCCCTACGCGCAGACCGTCCAGGCCATAAACAACATCAGGGTCGCGCTCCAGGCCGTCGGCGCGGAGCTCTCCGACGTGGTGCGGACAAGGATCTACGTCGTCGACATCGAAGACTGGGAGAGGATCGGGGAGGCCCACGGCGAGTGCTTCGGCAAGGTTCGTCCAGCCACGAGCATGGTCGAGGTCAGCCGCCTTATAGCGCCCGAGATCCTGGTCGAGATCGAAGCCGACGCCCTGATCGACGAACCGTAGGGGCGGGTTTCAAAGCCGCCCCTACCCGATCTCCGAGGCGCGGCCTGCGGCGTCCTCCAAGGCCCGGAGGGCTGAGGCCTGATCCATCCCCGTGCTCCTGAGCAGGTCGACCGCAGCGGACCTGACCTGGCCGACGAGGACGCTGATACCGAGCTCGTGGCGCTCCTCGAGGATCTCGGTCGCGCTCCTGGCGGCCTCGAGCGCCCACCGGCGGGCCTCCTCGGGCCCCTCGTCGCCATCCTCCAGAAAGTCGGCCAGGGCTCTCACGGACCGCGAGAGATCGAGCACGGCTTCGGGCAGTTGCGGCGCTATTCTGTCTCCTCGCCTGATGGCGTTGTAGACGCCGCGGGACAAAACGCGGGTGTTTATGACGGCCAGCTCTATCCTGATGCCGGCGCTGCCGTAGAACTCGAGCTGCCTCAAGGACCTGCGGCGGGTGGGGGAGAGCCTGGCCGTCTCGTGGCCCGCCTCGAGCGCCTCGTTCAGGGTTCTGACCCTGCCGTCTATCTCCCTGGCCCGCTCCAGGACCCGTTCGGCCCGCTCCTCGCCGCCGCTCTCGAGTACGGCGGAGATCTCCTTGAGCACCGCGACCAGCTCGTCGAAGACGGGTTCGGCGGCCCTCTCGACCAGCCGCTCGGGGTTGATGGGGAAGAGGTAGTTGATCGCGAGCGCCACCCCGCCTCCGATGAGCGCGTCGATGAAGCGGTCGGGCGAGAAGACGGCGTCGGGAGGCTGCAACACGATCACGAGGACCGCAGAGACGGCAGCCTGGTTGACCAGCATGGTTCCTCCCCCAAAGAATACCGCAGCCGCCATGGCGAGGAGCACGACGACCGCGATCTGGAGCGTTCCGTTCCCGATGACGAGCACGAGCAGGTCGGCCACCATGAGCCCGACGGCGACCCCGAAGACGAGCTCGACGGCGCGCCTGTTCCTCTGGCCGAGCGTTACGCTGAGGCAGATAACGGCGGCTATGGGGGCGAAGAACGGCGTCCGGTGCCCGAGGAGCATCTCCGCCAGGAAGTAAGCCAGACTCGCAGCCACGGCCGATTGCACGACGGGCCACACGCTGGCCCTGAGCCGGTCGTACCCCGCAGAGAGACCGTTACGGACCCTGGAAAACAAATGTCCTTCTCTCACGCCGCCCGCATGAACCCCGTGAACTATACACCCTCACGAGAACACCCTACGCGCTCGCAACGGCGCTTTCACAAGAGCCGAGCTATGACACGGCAGAGTAAGCGCCCTCAGTGAGAGGGCCTATCCGCTATGAATCCTGATACCTGAAACCTGTGCATACAGAAACGTCTCTTTCACCCATATAATCTCGGATGATCAATCAGAGACGAGGAGGTTTTCATGCGCCGCAGGCGAGTAGAGCCTGGCCCAGGCCAGGAGTCCGTGTGGGACTATCCGCGCCCGCCACGGCTGGAGGATGTAGACAAAAAGGTCAAGGTTGTCTTCGGCGGCGTCACGCTCGCCTACACCACCCGGGCAAAGCGCGTTCTCGAGACGAGCCACCCGCCCGTTTACTACATCCCCCCAGAGGACATCAGGTTGGAGCACCTGCAGCCCTCGGCTGGGAGCTCGCACTGCGAGTGGAAGGGGCGGGCAAGTTACTATGACGTTGCGACCGAAGAGCGCAAAGAGTCGCGGGCGGCGTGGTTCTACCCCGACCCGACGCCGCGTTTCGCGGGCCTCGAAGACTACGTGGCCTTCTACCCTTCCAAGATGGACGGGTGCTGGGTCGGGGGGGAGAAGGTCGAGGCGCAGGATGGGGACTTCTATGGGGGTTGGATCACCCCCGACATAATCGGCCCGTTCAAGGGCGCCCCAGGAACCTGGGGCTGGTAGATACATCGTGGATGCCTCGAGCCTTCGCAAGGAGTACACCAGCGCCGGACTGGACAGAGCCGACCTGGACCCCGACCCCATAGTCCAGTTCCACGGGTGGTTCGAGAGGGTCGTCGACGCCGACCTCCACGAGCCGAACGCTATGACCCTCGCCACCGCCACCGCGGATGGTAGGCCCTCAGCCCGCGTCGTCCTTCTCAAGGGCTACGACGAACGGGGTTTCGTCTTCTACACCAACTACGAGGGGCGCAAGGCTGGAGAGCTAGAGGCGAACCCTGCGTGCGCCCTCCTATTTTACTGGGGTGCGCTAGAGCGGCAGGTCAGGATCGAGGGCCGCGCGAGCCGCCTCTCCGGTGAAGAGTCCGACGCCTACTTCTCGAGCCGTCCGCGCGGAAGCCGTCTCGGGGCGTGGGCCTCACAGCAGAGCCTGCCCGTCGAGGATAGGAGCGTCCTGGAACAGCGGGTCCGGGAGCTCGAGGCAGAGTACGAGGGGCGAGAGATCCCGCGTCCCCCTTTCTGGGGCGGCTACAGGGTCGAGCCCGAATTTATCGAGTTCTGGCAGGGGCGCGAAAGTAGGCTGCATGACAGGTTCCTCTACCACCGTTACGGGGGAGGGTGGGAGATAGAGCGTCTGCAACCGTAGGGACGCGGGGGGTCCTGTCTTGCTGCTAAGATGCGTATCACTGCATCTTGAATCCTAGGGAGAGGAGAGCTCTTGAAACTGGTCACGTATTCGGTGGATGGTGGGGAGCCGCGTGTCGGGTCTCTGGAGGGCGAAGAGATAAGGCCCCTCGCCCACGAGGACATGATCGAGTTCATCGAGTACGGGGGGAGTCCGGAGCCCGGCGAAGATACCGTGTCGCTCGGGCAGGCGCGCATCCACGCTTCGATAGCGAGGCCCCAGAAGGTCATAGGCATAGGCCTCAACTACGAGGATCACGCGGCCGAGACTGGGGCCGACATCCCCGAGAAGCCAATCGTCTTCGCCAAGTACCCCAACACGGTGATCGGGCCCGGCGAGGCCATAAGGATACCCCCGATAACCGAGCAGGCCGACTACGAGGCCGAGCTCGCCGTCGTTATCGGGAGGGCAGCCCGCAACGTCCCCGAGTCCGAAGCCCTCGACTACGTCTTCGGCTACGCGAACTCCAACGACGTCTCTTCGCGCGACCTCCAGTTCTCGGAGGGCGGCCAGTGGACGCGTAGCAAGTCCTTAGACACCTTCTGCCCGTTAGGTCCGTTCATCGCGACCACAGACGAGATAGTAGACCCGCAGGATCTCTCCATACGCTGCACTCTGAACGGCGAGGTCATGCAGGACGGGACGACGTCGAAGATGATCTTCCCGGTCGCCGAGCTCGTCTCCTTTCTCTCCCGGGGCATGACCCTCGTCCCTGGCGACGTGATCGTCACCGGTACGCCACCGGGCGTCGGCTCGGCCCGAGATCCGCAGGTCTGGCTGCAGGCAGGGGACGAGGTCACCATCGAGATACAGGGCCTCGGAACCCTCACCAACCCCGTCGAGATGGACTAGAGGCGAATCATAGAATTGGTGAGTAGGCGAGAGAAAGTACTTAGGCCCTGATAGAACCAGAGAAGACATCATACCGGCCGGTAAGGGTGATCGGCGTGCTCCTTATCTTCGAGGTGATTGGGCTCGTCGCGCTCGGCGGATATGAGTTTTTGCAGGTTCGATGGAGAGGGATCGATCTGGAGAGCCTGCAACATCAGGCCGTAGAAGTGGCGGTCTTCGCTCTCTTCGTTCCTTCCGCCGTCCTGACGCTGCTCTCGGCGCTGAGCTTCCTGTTCTTGCACCGCAGGGGATGGCTTCTGGCCGCCATCGCGCAGGGCCTGAGCCTGGCTGTGTGCCTGTGGCTCTACTCTTTGTTCCAACCAGGCTACGTCTACCCGATCATGGCCTACTGCGTGCTGATGAGCCTCTACCTCAACTCCCAGGACGTGAGGGTGGTGTTCCGCCCCAGACAAGGCCCGCATGAAAACTGAGAGCCCCGGCATGGAGGCCGTCACTGCCCTGCTCCGGCGCTTCGAGCCCGTGATCCGCTCGACCGCGGGGGACAAGTTCTATCCGATGGACGTGGAACCCTACGTGCGGGCATGCAGCCTCTGGGTGCAGAGGTCCGGCGAGGAGGCCGTACGCATCGTGCCCGGTGGGGAGCTTAGCCTGGACCGGCTCGTGCAGCAGCCCATGGACGGGGCCGGAGCCGTGCATTTCCTCAAGTTCACGGACGCCGAGGATCTCGGCTCCGACTCTAGGGGTGGCCGCCTGCGACTGTTCCGCAGACGCGCGAAGGACCGCAAGGAGTCGAGGAGAGCCTTCAGGGCCGGGCGGGGCCGTCTCGCCCGCGTCGGGTACTTCTCCCGCTTCGTCGACGCCCTCTACTCGATCGCGCTCCTCGCCCGCGGAAGGGTGCCAGGAGAATCGGCAGCGGCGGCTTCTGTGGCCTACGAGCGCATCATGGCCGAGCAGGAACACTACCGCTACCACGCCCGCGTACTCCGCCAGGACGGCTGGGTCGTTCTGCAGTACTGGCTCTTCTACCCGTTCAACGACTGGAGGAGCGGGTTCTTCGGCGCGAACGACCACGAGGCCGACTGGGAGAAGGTCTTCGTTTACCTCTCCGAGTCGGAGGGAGAGGTAAGCCCGGAGTGGGTGGCCTACGCGGCCCACAACTACACGGGGGACAACCTCCGTCGCCGCTGGGACGACCCGGAGGTCGAGAAGGTGGGAGAGCACCCCGTGATATACGTCGGCGCGGGCTCCCACGCCAGCTACTACGCGCCCGGCGAGTACCTGACGGAGCTGACCCTCCCCCTGCCTTCTCCTCTTGCAAGGGTGACACAAGCCGTTCGGACCTTCTGGAAGACGAGGCTAGGCCAGTACGTGGGGGATGGTGAGGAAGACGGCGGGTCGGGCTACTTCAGCATCCCCTTTGTAGACTACGCGCGCGGGGACGGACTTAGCGTGGGAGAGGGGGGAGACAGGTCGTGGGATGAGCCTAGGCTCATTGCGAACCCGACCCCCGACTGGGTCTCCGGCTACCGTGGGCTCTGGGGGCTATACGCCAGGGACCCCTTCGAGGGCGAGGATGCCCCGGCGGGACCGATGTACAACCGCGACAAGAGCGTCAGCCGCGCCTGGTACGACCCCATAGGTTGGGCCGGGCTCGACAAGGTGCCTCCCCCGACCGAGACGCTGGAGGCCATCCTCGAACAGCGGGCCGCCATCATCTCGCGGTGCGGCGCCTTGCGGGACGAGATCGACGACAAGAGCCGCTGGCTCAAAAAGCTCGGCGCCGAGCTTGCGGCGATGCGCGACAGATCCCACCTCGACGCCCCCTACGAAGAAGGGACCAGACGCGTCGCCGAGCTCTCGGGGGAGCTGGATCGGCTGCGTGCCAGGCTCGCCACGGACGAGGCCGTCTCGGAGTCCCTCGATGAGTATGCCGAGCGTCTGAGGGCCGGCGAACGTGACCCCGCCCGTGCCCACATCTCCCGCGCCCGCAGGCCGGCCTCCGAAGAAGAGCTGAGGGTGAGCCGCGTGGCCGAGGCCTGGGCAGCTGTAAGCGTAAGCCTCATGCTCATAAGCTTCGTCGGGATAGCCATGTTCGAGCGGGAACACCTGATCTCCATGCTCGTCTTCAGCATCGCCTTCTTCGCCTTCGTCGAAGCCGGCTTCAGGGGTCGCCTCGTTCACCTGGTCAGCAGTGCCAACATAGGGCTCGCCGTCGTCTCTACGCTCATAATTATCTACGAGTTCTTCTGGCAATTCGTGGTCGCGGCCGTGCTCGTGGTCGGCCTCTACGTCCTCTGGGATAACCTGCGCGAGCTAAGAAGATGAGCAAGGCTGTGCCGCGCGAGGTTCGAGCTCCGGTTAGAATAGGATCACTGTGGCGCGCACGATAAGGGTTGTTGTAGCAAAGGTTGGCCTCGACGGGCACGACAGGGGGGCCAAGATCGTCGCCCGCGCCCTCCGCGACGCGGGGATGGAGGTCATCTACACAGGCCTCCACCAGACCCCCGAGCAGGTCGTCGAGGCGGCCATTCAGGAGGACGCCGACGCCATCGGCATCTCCATCCTATCGGGCGCCCACATGACGCTCGTGCCGCGCATAGTAGAGCTCCTCAAAGAGAACGAGGCCGAAGACATCCTCGTGTTCGTCGGCGGCACCATCCCCAAAGAAGACATCACGAAGCTCAAGGAGATCGGCGTCGGCGAGGTCTTTACCCCGGGAACACCGACCAAGAAAGCTGTAGAGTACGTCGAGCAGGCAGTTAGTTAGGTTTCAGGCATCAGGCTACAGGTTTCCGTTTGTTCCTGGTGCCTGATGCCTGAAACCCAGAAACGGAGTTTCGTCTTGGATTATGTGAAGGTGGAACGCGAGGACAACGTCGCCGTCCTGACCGTCGACCGGCAGGAGAAGTTGAACGCCCTGGACAGGCAGGTGGTCGAGGAGATCGGGCAGGCGCTGCTCGAGCTGGAGGCGGAAGGTCCGCGCGCGATCGTCGTTACGGGAGCTGGAGAGCGGGCTTTTATCGCGGGGGCCGACATTAGGGCTATGAGCGCCATGGACCCTCTGGAGGCCAAGCGCTTCTCCGAGATCGGGCACGCCGCGATGGCCCTGCTCGACAGGAGCCCCATACCGACCATTGCCGCCGTGAACGGCTACGCGCTCGGCGGGGGCTGCGAGGTCGCGCTCGCGTGCGACGTTCGCATAGCCGCCGAGAACTCGACCTTCGGCTTCCCCGAGGTCGGCCTCGGGATACTCCCTGGCATGGGCGGCACCCAGCGCCTGCCGCGTCTGATCGGCCCGGCCCTAGCCAAGGAGTTGATCTTTACCGGCCGCCGCATAGGGGCCGATGAGGCCAGGGAGATAGGCCTCGTCAACCGCGTCGTCGGCCACGGCGAGGCGTTGAGTGCGGCAAGAGAGCTGGCCGCTGAGATCTCCTCTAACGGACCACTCGCCGTCAGGCACGCGAAATCTGCCGCGAACCGGGCGCTCGACGTCGACCTCGTAAGCGGCCTCGAGTATGAAGCTGACCAGTTCGCCCTGCTCTTCGCCACCGAGGACGCCCGCGAAGGCATGAACGCCTTCGGCGAGAAGCGCAGACCGGAGTTCGAGGGACGATAGTCAACGAGACGAAAATCCGGGTCCGCTACGCCGAGATCGACGCCCAGGGGCATGTCAACAATGCCACCTACCTCTCCTACTTCGAGGTTGGACGCGTCGAGTGGCTGCGCGCCACGGGCCACTCCTACAGGGAGATGGAGCGCCAGGGTCGCGGCCTCGTCGTCGTCGAGGCGCTCCTCCACTACCGCAGGCCAGCCTTCTTCGACGACGAGTTGACCCTGAGTACTAACCTCGCCGAGCTGGGCAAGGTCTCACTCCGCTTCGATTACGAGGTGTCTCGCGACGGAGCAGTGCTCGTCACAGGCCACACGCGCCACGCCTGCATCGACCTGGCCACAGGCAAACCCGTCAGGATGCCGGAGAAACTGCTCGGGCGAGCATCAGGCAAGCCATAATACGGGCTCCACAGGATCGCTTTCCTGCCGTATACAGGCTGCGCGAGCACGACTCCTACCCCATCGCTTCCGGCATAACCGTCATTGCCACCTCGTCAGGTTTCGAGCTGGCTCACCCGGGTAAAATTACTCCTCTTGCAGACCGACGAAGATGACCAGCTCCGCAACCATAGCGCTGAATATAATAGCCCGTGAGGCGCAGGAGCTCGGTGTCCCCATCGTCCACATCCGGAGATGGCCTGCGGCCGCTAATAGCTCAGGGTGCCGCGTCGTCCTGCGTAGGCTCTCGCGTCGGCACTCGCGCCAGTGCTCGGAAGGCGGCTCGCTGCTCCTGTGTGCCCAGGACGCCCACAGCGTCGCCGGGCACGAGCCGCAGGCCCGCCCCTGGGTTCGGGATCACCTCCTCGCCCCGCACAACGGCCAAGACTGACGCTCCGGTCTCGCTCCTCACCCTGAGGTCGCCGATGGTGCGCCCGAGAAGGCCACCTCCGGCGGGAGCTCCGTCCTCGAGGCCATCTTCCTCTCGGCCCGACCCCTCGGGGAATGTTCCCTCGGGCAGCCTCACCCACTCCACCTCGATCGCCTGCGAGGCTTGCCGCAACCTGGCGAGGAGTCCTTCATCGCCAGCCTCAGCTGTGGGGCCCTCCTCCGCCGAGATGGGGGCGTAAAGCTCCCGGCGCACCCCGTCGGCGAAGTTATGGGCCTCCTCCGCCCCAACTCCGAAGCGCGCGAGGGCCTGCCGCGCAAGTTCCAGGCCGGCCTCGAGCTCCGGCTGCACCGCCTCGTAGACGCCGAGGCGGCCGAGGTCTTCCAGTTGCTCGATGCTCTCGGCCCGGACCAGAGCTTCGGCGGTCGGGGCTAGTGCCTTCACGCGCTCGACGGCGAGCCTGGCCGCCATGGCGTCGGGGATGCTCACGACGACCAGGCGCGCCTCGCCGATCCCGGCGGCCTCGAGGACGGGCACAGCAGCGGCGTCGCCGAAGACGGTGGGGAAACCCGCCTCCCTGGCCTCTTCGGCGCGTCCGGGGTTGGCCTCCACGACGACGAAGGGCTTATCGAGCCTGCGCAGAAGCCTGGCGACGAAGGAGCCCACCCGACCGTACCCTGCGACGACTGCGTGGCCGCCGAGCCCTCCCTCGGGCAGGTTGAAGGTTTGCAGGGGCTCCCTCGGGAACCTCCGCCGGTAGCGTCCGTAGAAGAAGGGCGCGAGCCGGACCGTCAGGGGGGTGAGGGCCATCGTGACGGCCGCCGTGGCGAGCACGAGCGAGTAGGTCCCCTTAGAGATCGCGTCCTCGCTGATCCCCTCACGGGCGAGCAGGAACGAGAACTCCCCGACCTGGAAGAGCCCCAGCCCCACGGCAAAGGGCGCGATGTTGGCGTAGCCGAACGCGCGGGCTACGCCACCGAAGATGAGGCCCTTGACGAGGAGGACCAGCACAACGACGAGCGCGATGGTCCCGGCGCGCTCCCAGAGGAACGCGGGATCGATCAGGAGCCCTACCGAGACGAAGAAGATCATGGCGAAGACGTCGCGCAGCGGCTCGACCCACCCCAGATCCAAAAGGAGGCGGCCCAAGGCGTAGCCGAAGGCTATCGTGAGCGCCATCTGGAGCGGGGTGCCAAGCACGGCGCCGCGCCGCACCGGCGCGAGCTCCCTCAGCGAGAAGTGCAGCCCGATAGTGAACAGGAGGAGCGCCACCCCTATCTCCGCCAAAAGCTCTATCTGGTGTACGTTCCCGACCGAGGGGCCAAAGGTGTTCGGCCCGACCAGGACGCCGGCGGCGATGTAGCCGAGGATCAGGGGCAGCCCGAGCCTTCGGGCCACGACCCCGCCAAGGAGGGCGGCCACCAGGATGAGCGCTATGTCGCCAGCTATCCCCACGGCCTTTCTACCTTACTACGAAGCGCCGAGCGGCGAGAGCGATACTCTCCCGAGTGTGCGAAGAAACTGTTCTGATGCTCCTGGGACGCCTGGAACTCTTCACGGTCTTGGTTCTGCTTAGCCGTGCTTTCTGGCGGACCTAGTCGCTACCGACGAGCGCGGGCAGAGCGGTTCACTTACCCGATTTCGAGGAAGGCGCCTTCTCAAACCTTCGCCGGTTGCCTCTTCTGCGAAATTCGGCTCTTCCGTATGCGTCAGAGAGGACAACGTACGGGCTTGGGGGCTAATTCTGACACCGCCGATTCCTCGCCGACGCCAGCAGGCTGACCCAGGCCGCGAAGATGGTCAAGGGCTCCAAGCTTACCCGTAGAGTGCGCAAGGCATGGCTGTAGCAACGCTGAGAGGAAATCTCACGCGCCTCGCGCCAACGACGCGGCGGCGGCGACGAGCTCGCCGTTATAGGGTCGGCAGCAAAGATCGCCGCCGTCGTCATGCCGGCAGCGCTGATGAGGAGGAAGGCCAGCCCGATGCGGCCGCCGGTGGTTCGCACCTGCGAGCGGATCGCCGCGAACAGGCTTACGCAGCCGGACGCCAAAAGGAGGAACGCGAGCCGCATCACCCAGCCATGCTGCCCGACCTCGTACTCGCTGACCATCCGCCACGAGGGGTCGAGCCCCGGCTTGATGAGGTGCAAGGCGGCGAGCCCTCTCTCGCGGTGAACGAGCTCTGCTAAACTCAGGCTTCGTGAACCCTCTGCTCGGACAGCACGCGGACCGGCTTCTCGATGCAGGAGTAGCCGGTACCTGTACTTCCCACGGTGCCGAGAACAACCTCTACAAGATAGGGCTGCTACTCGAGCACGACGACTCCAACACGTTCGGGATGGAGGAGCTGGTGCGGGACGTGAGCTTCGAAGAGGCCTACGAGGCCGTTGCCCATCAGATCGGCAACCCGCCGGACAGGGAGGAGCGCCGGGGACGGGGGTGCATAGACCCGGCGCGCACGGCGGCGGGGCTCGTCGAGGCGGGAGAGCGAATAGGAGCCGTCGCCGGGTCGGGTGGGCGTCTGATATTCGCGACCGGGCATCCTGGAGCAATGATCCTCTACTACCTCGGGCTCGCCCGCTGGGCGCGAGAGCTGGGCGGCGACGTGCTCACAGTCGAGACGCGCGGACGCTATGGGCGAGGAGTGTCCCTGGACTGGGCGGAGTCGGTCGCCGCCCTCGGCGACGGGGCCAGCCTGTTCCACACCCACAACCCCGAGCCTATGAGAGATGTGCTGCGGCAGACCGGAGCTGTCGACCTTGTGATTGCCGACCACGGTTTCGCGGGGGCTGCGATCGCCGCCGTCCTCCCCACGGTCGTGGTGATGGACACCAACGATCCAGCCTTCGCCGTGGTCGCCGGGCGCGGCGCCGACGTGACGGTAGTGCCCATGGATGACAACCGCCCGCTGAACGCCTACTCGACGGCCCTCGATGTGGTTCGAAGGGGTGCCTGATCCCTTACCAGCAAGACCGTCGCCTTCCGGCCTACTAATGTCACAGCGGACCGGGCCGTTTCGTCTTATTTGTTGAGCGAGATGGTGTGCAGAACGTACGGAGACCGTGAGGCAAACGCACGTCAAAGGAGGGCCTGGCCTCGTCGGCTACTTCGGGGACGGTACTCCCGAGAGCGTCGTGAGCATCGAGGTGGCCGAGGGGAGCAACAGGCCATCAGGCTCGTCGTCAACCCCGAGTAGCTCGGGAACGTGCCGCCGCTCGAGCAGGCCGAAAGAGAGGAGCGTTCGGGATGAACCCGCCGCAAGTCCTCGTCACAGGAGGAACGGGGGTGCTCGGCCGGCGCGTGGTAGAGCGTCTCGGCTCTCAGGCACACGAGAGGCCAACGGGTGACTCGATTTCGTCCCTTCTACGGCGCTTGGCAGGGCGACGGCCATAGAGGTCCGCGCCAGGGTGCTCGCAGGCGAAGAGTCGGCCCGAGCCGGAAGGCTTCTCGCCCGCAGGTATCCGGCCATGCACGGCCTCCTGGTCCATCGCCTCAGGGGCAACATGACCATGTACATCGAGCTGACACCCGCGTCAGCCCCATCGCAGGCTACCTTGGCGCCATCCGGATCGCACCGTCGAGCCGGATCACCTCGCCGTTCAACATCTCGTTCTCGATGATGTGTTTCACGAGATTTGCGTACTCCTCGGGCCTTCCGAGCCGAGGGGGGAAAGGAACCTGTTTGCCCAGTGAGTCGCGGGCTTCTTCTGGTATACCGGCCATCATCGAGGTGTCGAAGATGCCGGGGGCGATGGTCATGACGCGGATGCCGCTCTTGGCAAGCTCACGGGCGACGGGAAGGGTCATCGCCACCACGCCGCCCTTGGACGCGGCGTAGGCTACCTGCCCGATCTGGCCGTCGAACGCGGCCACGCTGGCCGTGTTGACGATGACGCTGCGCTCTCCGCTCTCTGATGGATCGCCGCTGACCATGGCCTCGGCCGCGAGCCTGACGACGTTGAAGGTGCCGATGAGGTTGACCTGCACGACCTTCGTGAAAGAGTCGAGCGAGTGTGGCCCTTCCCTTCCGAGGACTTTCTCCGCGCTGGCGACCCCGGCGCAGTTTACGGCGCCGCGTAGCTCTCCGACCTCAAGAGCCGCGTTCACGGCCGCCCTTACGCTCTCCTCGTCTGTTACGTCGGACTCGACAAAGCGGCCGCCCTCCGGGGCCTCGCCCTTCAGGTCGGCGACGACGACGCGTGCGCCTGACGAGGCGAGCATGCGGGCGGTGGCCTCCCCCAGACCGGAGCCACCGCCGGCCACGAGGAACGTGTTCTCCTCTATGCGCACCTACTACCTCCCCGGTTGCGGATAGCTCGTTCTCAAGGCCGCATCCCAGGCCCTGTCAGGCAGGAGGCGTCTGAGCCCAAGGAACAGGCGGGCCGAAGGTGTGACGGCGTAGCGGCTCTTGGGACTGCGGGCCGAGATCGCCCGCTCTATAGCCTCGGCGACCGCCTCGGGTTCGCCGGCAAGCCTGGAGATGGGGCCCCGCTCGTAGCTCTCAAAGGTCGCGCGGGCGACGCCCTCGTCGAAGCCGGCGTACGGGTCCTCCCCGTCTGAGCCCTCCATCGAGCCGACGGCGGCTTGTGCAAAGCCGGTCCTGATGAGCCCTGGCTCTATGACGGAGACCTTGACGCCGAAGCCTTCCACCTCGAAGCGCAGGGCGTCGCTCAGCGCCTCGACGGCGTGCTTGGTCGCGTGGTAGTAGCCGGCCCCGCGCAACGTCAGCCTCCCGCCCATGGAGGAGATGTTGACGATCCTGCCGTAGCCCTGCTGCCGCATCCCGGGCAGCACGAGCTGGCACATCCTCGCGAGCCCAAAGACGTTCGTCTCGAACTGGCGGCGGACCTTCTCCATCGGCACCGCCTCCACGGCCCCGGACTGGCTGTAGCCAGCGTTGTTGACTAGCACCCCGACGGCCCCCTCACGCCGTTCGACCTCATCGACGGCCGAGCGCATCGAGTCCTCGTCGGTCACCTCGAGGGAGAGGAGCCCGCAGCCGCGCTCTTCGAGCGGGGCAATGTCCTCGACGTTGCGCGCCGTGGCGTAGACCTTCCAGCCCACATCGGCGAGGCGCCGGGCGGTTGCCCATCCAATGCCCGAGGAACAGCCGGTGATCAGAACCGCTTTCGAGACGTTCATCTCTCTACCCTTCTGCTACGGTAAGTGTGATCCTGCTCGGTCGCCCCGCGTCGTGGAAGATCCTCTGGCGGGCCACCTCGGTGCGGGAGGAGTCGAATGTGCTCTGGCCGGTGTTGAGGTTGCGTTCCCAACGGGGATGGGAACTGGATGTGATCTCCACCCGCATCCTGTGACCGGGGAGGAACGTAATGCCCGTCGCCCACAGGTCTATGACGTACTCGTATACCGCGCCGGGTTCGATGGGGGAGGGGGCCACGGGCCTCACCACGCCGGGCGCAGGGTAGCTCTCCCTTGCGCTTGCCCGCAGGATGCCGTCGGCGACGCAGATCGACCGCCCGTCAGGGTAGACGTCGACGAGCCTGGCGACGAAGTCCGTATCGGGAGCTGAGGAGGCTGCGAAGAGCGTGACGTAGACAGAACCGAGGATCGTATAGGGGCTCTCCAGAACCGGGCTCGTGTAGAGGAGAACGTCGGGCCGGTCCTCGATCTCACGCTGGTCCCTCGGCCCGGGGCGGTGGATGTCGGCCATGAGGATGGACCCACCGACTGTAGGGACGGGATCGCCAGGGTCGTAGTCGTATCTGGCAGGTCCGTCCCCGGCTCCACCAGGTTCGCGACGCAGCGAGCCGCCCGAGTGCAGGTACCATTCTTCTTCACGCGAGCCGGGGACGGGCCACTCCGCGTAGCCGCGCCAGCGGTTCTCACCCATGACGAACACCCTTACCGGAGGTGTGCCTTCGAGTGCGTCCTCGTCTCCCTTTATGGTGGCGTCGAACCAGCGAAGGTGGGCGTCTGTCATGTCGCCCCTGTAATCGAGGAACATGCCGGAGCTCCCGACGCCGAAGTCGAGGTCCCCGAAGGTGCTGCCGAAGTCCCCGTGCGTCCACGGGCCGACCAGCAGGCGCGGCGGACGTGGTCCTGCCTCGCGAGAGCGTTCTTTCATCGCTTCGTACTGGCGGAGCGTCTCCCCGATAAAGCAATCATACCAGCCGCCGATGTGGAAGGTTGGCGCGTCGACGTTCTCGTACTTGCCCTCGATATTGAGGTATTCCCAGCCCTCGTGGTCCACACCGCGTCCGAAGCCTCCCTCCACAAATGGAGCCAACTCGTCCGGGTTCGGAAGTTCCGTGAGCGGAAGTACATCGTAGCCGCCGCCAGCGAGGAGGGTGTCTATGGTGTGGATCAGCTCGGGGAGTTTCTCCCCGATGATCTCGCGGTCGCCGGCGTACTTGCGGAACAGGAGGTCGAGGGTGAGCGACGTCTGCGCCCAGTATTGCATCAGGCCGAGCTCCTGGACGCCGCCACGCATCTGGACACCGTTCAAGTGGTTGCCCCAGGTGAGGCCAGGGACCATGCTCTTAAGCGAGGACGGCCGCATGACCGCGGCGTGCCACTGGGTCTTGCCGAAGTACGAGAGGCCGTACATGCCGACGGAGCCGTCGGAACCGGGCAGTCTAGCCGCCCACTCCACGGTGTCGTATCCATCCTCGTACTCCTTGACGAAGGGTACGAACTTGCCCTCGGAGCGGTAGCGCCCGCGCACGTCCTGCACGACGACGATATAACCGGCCTCGGCCGCCATAGCGGGATCTAGGACCGACGTGTCGAGCGGGAGGTCCTTGCCGTAGGGGAGCCGCGTGAGGAGAACCGGGTACTCACCGGTCTCGGCAGGCCGGTAGACGTTCGACATCAGGGTCGCACCGTCACGCATCTCCGCCGGCACGTTCTTCTGGAGGATGATCTCTACCATCAGGCGCGCCTGCGGAGTAGCACGAGGGCCACCACGATCGAGAGCGCGACTGGCGCGGCTGCGGTGAGTGCCCTGATCGCCTGCATCCCGCGCCGCATCTGGGCCGTGTCGTTGAGGCGTGGGAACGGCTCGTCTGGTTCGGGAACGCCGAGGAACTCGCAAAGGGGTCCCCAGCCCTGCCTCACCTCGTACACGAGAAGGCGCTCCTGCGGGACGCGGCGCTTCACCTGCTCGTTGTGCCGCTCGAAGACCCCGATCGCGTGATCTTTGTCCTCGAAGCGCCCGTCGAAGGTGCCCTGCCAGATTATATCGTCCGGCAGGCTAGTCCTCCGGCCCGCGAAACCGCCGAAGACGAGGAGAGTGATCAGGCCGAAGATCACGCGCGATGTGGGGGAGCTGTCGAGGAGCATGCTCAACTCGTAGATGGTGCTGCGGGTGCTCTCGAACCAGGGTTCCGAGTCCCTCACGCTCAGGAGCACCTTCGCGTCCGGGTGCTGGCGCATTAGCTCCTCGTAGAACGTGTAGGCAGGCCAGTCCACGGTGGCCCCGTAGTCCCCGAGGACCCCTTCCCAATCCACCTGCTTCCCGTGCCAGGCTGAGACCCAGAAATCCGCGTGATCGGGCTGCGCGAAAACCTCCGTCATGTGGTAGCACGGGCCGAAGCCAAGCCTCTCGAGCGCCGCCTTCAGTGATGACGTGCCGGTCCGGCCGAAGCCGGCCCCGATGACCTTCACCCTAGCTCTTTGGGGACGTGTAGCCCTCGAACTGCTCGCGCAGCTTCAACTTCTGGAACTTGCCCGTCGCGGTCATCGGGATGGACTCGACGAACTCGTAGGCGTCGGGCAGCCAGAACCTCGCGAAGTCCTCTTCGAGGTGGACGTGAAGCTCGTCCTCCGTAGCGCTCTCGCCTTCTTTGAGGACGATGGCGGCCAGGGGCCTCTCGTCCCACTTCTCGTGGGGGATGGCGATCACGCAAGCCTGGGAGACGGCGGGGTGGGCCATGAGCGCGTTCTCAAGCTCGACCGAGGAGATCCACTCCCCCCCGCTCTTTATGAGGTCTTTGCTGCGGTCGGTGATCTTGATGAACCCGAAACGGTCTATGGTGACGACATCCCCGGTCTTGAACCAACCGTCGTCCGTGAACTTGTCGTCCCCCTCGGGCGCCTTGTAATAGGAGCTTGCGACCCAGGGACCGCGGACTTCCAGTTCGCCCATCGATTCCCCGTCCCACGGAACCAGGCCCTCGTCGCCGCGGGCACGTATCTCCACGAACGGCACGGGGTAGCCCTGCTTGGCCTGGTACTCGAGTTGCTCTTCTTCGGGGAGCTTTTTCATCTCCGTGGTCAGGTTGGCCACGGTCCCGATAGGGCTCATCTCCGTCATGCCCCAGGCGTGGACGACCTCGATCCCATGCCGCTCCCTGTAGTCTCTTATGACGCCCTTGGGCGCAGCAGACCCCCCGATGACCATCGCGCGCAGCTTCGAGAGGTCGTACCTCTCCGGCTCAGCGTCCAGCGCCTGCAAGACGGCGAGGAAGACAGTAGGTACGCCCGCGGTCAGGGTCACCTCTTCTTGCTCCAGGTCCTCGAGAAGGCTCGCAGGGTCCAGGTTCGGACCAGGCATCATCAGCTTGGCCCCGACGAGGACGGAGGCGAAGGGAAGTCCCCACGCGTTGACGTGGAACATCGGTACGACGGGCAGCACGCAGTCGGCCTCAGAGAGCGCGAACGTGTTGCCCATCGCCGCCATCATGGAGTGGAGTACCGTCGATCGGTGCGAGTAGAGGGCACCCTTAGGGCGTCCCGTAGTCCCTGAGGTGTAGCACATCGCCGCCGCCTGCTTCTCGTCGAAATCGGGATAATCGAAGTCGGCCTCGTCGGCGCCCCCGATCAGGTCCTCGTAGGAGATCATGCCTTCTGGCACATCCCCGCCCTCCGTCACGACCACGGCGTGCTCGACTCCCGTACGCTCCCTGAACATCTCGAAGACGGGCACGAGGGTCTCGTCGACGAGCATGACCCTGTCTTCGGCGTGGTTGGCGATGTAGACGAGGTCGTCCTCGTGCAGCCTGGGGTTGAGGGTATGCAACACGGCCCCCGATGTAGGGACGCCGAAGTACGCTTCGAGGTGCTGGTAGGTGTTCCAGCCGAGCGTGCCGACCCGGTCGCCGGGCTCGAGGCCGAGGTTCCCGAGGGCTACGGCGAGCTTCTTGGAGCGAGCGACGAAGTCGGCGTACGTATGCCTGTGGAAAGACTTGTCGGGCCGGCGGGTGACGATCTCGCGGTGCCCGTAGAGCTGCTCTGCCCGCCGCAGGAAGTAGGGAAGGGTGAGTTGGAAGTCCTGGACAAGTCCTTCTAGCATCTCGTCTCCTCTGTAGGTAGGGTGCAGGGTCCGTCACGGATGCGGCCCCTGGCGCCTGTACTCCCTCTCCCGGAAAGCGTTGCCAGAGGCGATCTTAGCAGGCAGAATGAAAGAGGGTCAAGACTGGAGCCGGGTGGAAGAGGAAAGCTTCGAGGTGGTTGCGGTGACGCTCTTCGGGAAGATAGTGGTGGCCAGATACGCGACGCTGGAGCAGGCCGAGTGGCGGGCCAGGGATCTTAGCCAAGAGGCCGAACGCAACCCACGCGGCTACGTCCAGTACCTGGCGCGGCCAGCGCGAGGGCAAGCCAGAGAACGATAACATGACCCTGGATACGGACCCCACGGCATAGCTGACGCCGCTATCGTAGAATTGTGTAGCGGGGACCCGACGATTTTGGGAACAAGGAGGAGGTTGGATGGCGACGGAGTACCTGCAGTTCGCCGGGGCGCTGGTGTTCTTTTTGGGATTGCTGATAGGGTCATACTGGTTCGTCTACGTGCCGAACGGCGGCAAGAGAAAGAGAGACGATGAAGGCTGAGGCCAGCGGGCATGGCCCCAGCCTTCCACGGAGCGTGAGGTAGCTTGCAGGTTTCGGCCAAGACCGACTACGCGCTCAGGGCTGCCTCCGAGCTGGCGCTGGCCGCGACCGAGGACACCGGTCCCATAAAGGGGGATTGGATCTCGGAGACCCAGGGCATCCCGAAGAAGTTCATGGAGAACATACTGCACGACCTGAAACGCTCGGGGATCGTCCGTACCAGGCGTGGCGCCTCGGGCGGTTACTGGCTCGCGCTACCCGCGGAGGAGATCTCGCTCGCCGCCATCATCCGCGCTGTCGAAGGGCCACTCGCAAACGTCAGGGGCGAGTGGCCCGAGGCGGTCGAGTACCAGGGCGCTGCCGAGCACCTGCAGGAGGTCTGGATCGCCGTCCGCGCCAACCTGCGCGCCGTTCTTGAATCCGTGACCCTCGCCGACATCGTCGACGGAAAGCTCCCATCCTCGATCACGAAACTCACCCGCGATCCCGAAGCCTGGGTGCATCACTAGCCCTTCAGCACGCTCCCTTTGGTCGCTTGTCAGCACGCCTGCTTCGCAGGCTTGTCGGTTTTGTGCTGGGCGGGGCGTGAACTGGTGAGGGCTTCTTCGTTGGCACTTTGCGGGGGAGGGTGGACAGGCTGATGCCGGACTCGTTCGGACGGGATGGTGTTCGGGACGCGGGCGCTTCACGGCTTCTCCATGCGTCATTCCCGCGAAAGCGAGAATCCACTGCTGCAAATGGACTCGTGGGCAGTGGCGGGCTCTGTAATGCCTCCGGTATCTTCCGGGACTCGCTGTGAGGTCGCGGGCTTATGGTGGCGAGGCAGACCTCCGGGCGATGCTGAAGTTCTCGTCCTCCGCCACGACATCCACACCGCCGGGAGCTTTCTGGCATCGAGGGGATTTGGGTATGGGGGATGTACCAGAATACGTTGTTCGATGCCCGTCGGGAGGTGCGGCTCTGGGAAGAGGAGGGCGAGCTGATCGGGATTGCCCTTTTGGAGGAGCCGGATGGGGTGGTAATGCAGGTGCATCCTCGTCTTCGTGGCTCGGGCTCGCTGGTGACCCGGTCTCCGCCTTGACACCTGATGTAACCATGGTTACTCTACTCTAAATTGTTCACTAAGAATGTGGAGATAACTTGGAGAACGAGAAGGTAGCAAGAGTGAGAACCGAAACTAAGCCGGTAGGGTTCTGGGAGGCTTTCTGGTTCTGGGTGAAGCTTGGATTCATCAACTTCGGCGGTCCCGCCGGCCAGATCGCGATCATGCACCGCGAGCTTGTCGAGAGGAAGCGATGGGTC
>Ga0126307_10000295_pt1 | contig 32299 bp, 39 predicted proteins | sample Plot28_FD_89955 | JGI IMG/M metagenome (GOLD analysis project Ga0126307, IMG submission 89955) | Serpentine soil microbial communities from UC McLaughlin Reserve, CA, USA - Plot28 | ecosystem: Environmental > Terrestrial > Soil > Grasslands | place: USA: UC McLaughlin Reserve, Lake County... | reverse complement strand
CACGCCCGGCCGCGTGCGGTCGAGCGTCATCATCGCGAGCTTGAAGCCCTTGTTCTCCTCGCCGATCAAATTGCCGGCCGGCACCTCGACATCGTTGAAGGAGATCATCGCGGTGTCGGAGGCCCGCTGGCCGAGCTTGTCCTCCTTCTTGTCCACCGCGACGCCGTCGAGCTCCCGCGGAACGACGAACGCGGAGATGCCGCGGTGGCCCGCCTCCTTGTCCGTCTTCGCGTAGACGGTGTACCAGTCGGCGTGCGAGCCGTTCGTGATGAAGCACTTGGTGCCGTTGAGGACGTAGGTGTCGCCCTTCTTCACCGCCGTGGTGCGCATGCTCGAGACGTCCGACCCGGCGTCCGGCTCCGTCAGGCAGAAGGAGGCCAACTTCGGCGCCTCGCTCAGCATGCCGAGGTACTCCTTCTTCACCTGCTCGGAGCCCCCGATGATCACCGGCGCGGTGGCGAGCCCATTGCACATCACCGACGTGCCGACGCCCGAGCAGCCCCAGCCGAGCTCCTCTTCGATCAGGCAGCCGCTGAGGTAGTCGAGCCCGGGACCGCCGTACTCCTCCGGAACGTGGGAGTTCATCAGGCCGACCTCCCACGCCTTGTCGATGATCTCGCGCGGGAACGTGGAATCCCGATCCAGGTCCCAGGCGACCGGCCGGATCTCCTTCTCGGCGAAGTCGTGCGCGAGCTGACGGATGTCCTTCTGCTCGTCGGTAAGGGTGAAGTCGACCACTTGAGCGCTCCCGATTGATTGGTCAGTCAACGGCGTATCGGAAGCTTACAGGAGGTACCTGAACGCCAGGTAGGTTCCGACGGCCAGGGCGACCACGGTGAACACCGCGAGCCCGATCTGGTCGAAATAGAGCGCCGGACGGCTCGGAGCCATCGAGCGCCGGCGGAGCCGCTTCCACATGCCGTCAGACTGTAGGCCGGTGGACGCCTTCGGCATCGTCCTCATAGTCGTCGCGGTGGTGGCGATCCTGGTCGCCGCCGCCAGCTACTGGGGCAGCGGGCGCATGTACTCGGGCATCGGAGAGAGCGACCTCGTGATGCGGCGCGAGCAGGACTCGCCGGCGGCCGCCCAGGACGAGATCCGGCAGATGCTCGAGGCGAAGTCGGCGCGGCGAGTGAAGCGGGGCGGCGAGCCGCTCGACGTGGAGGCTGAGATGCGCGTCCTGCAGACCACCCACGATCCCGCCCTGCGCGACGAGGTCCGCCAGCTCGTGATCGCCCGGAACGAGCGGCGCGTCCGCCAGGGAAGGGAGCCGCTCGACGTTGACGCCGAGGTCGAGCGGCAGTTGCGTTCGCTTGGGGGATGACACAGCCGTCCGGCGGGGTTAGGCTCCAGGGCGAGATGGCTGAAGGTCGCCGCTTCGAGCTCGACGAGCTGCTGCTACGTCCCGGCTCCTACCTCAATCCGCAGACCGAGGTGATGGTCGTCGTGGACGACAGTCCCTCGATCGACGGCGAGATCTTCAACATGGAGGAGTTCGAGGGCGCCGACTGGGTGCTGATCTCGGACGAGGTGCCTGTTGACGAGTCGCGCCGCGACGAGCTGCTCGAAAACTTCCAGGCCACCTACCACGGCGGCGACGGCCGCTCGGCCGCGGCGCTCAGTGACGATGATCGCGAGGAGCTCGACGACGCGGAGGCGCTCGAGCGCGCGGGCTTCGGCGAGGACGAGCCGGAGTAGTCCGCAAGCCGCCGGCCCGGCCCGCGGCGCGCGCTCCGCGTAGTCCGCAAGCCGCCGGCTCGCCCGGCGGCGCGCCTTCCGGGTAGTCCGCAAGCCGCCGGCCCGGCCGGCGGCGCGTGTTCCGGGAAGTCCGCAAGCCGCCGGCCCGGCCGGCGGCCCGCGTTCCGAATATCTTCCGCCGCCATGCGGCCGGTCCACTACCTCGGGATATTCATCCCCGTCGCCGTTGCGCTCGAGCTGGCGCACGCGGATCCCGTGTTCGTCTTCAGCGCGGCGGCACTAGGCGTGATCCCGTGTGCAGCCGTGATGGGACAGTCCACGGAGGCGATCGCCGCCAGGACCGGCCCGGGCATCGGCGGCCTCCTGAACGTCACATTCGGCAACGCGCCGGAGTTGATCATCGCGTTCTTCGCGCTGATCGAAGGGCTCCAGGAGGTCGTCAAGGCGTCGATCGTCGGGTCGATCATCGGAAACGTCCTGCTCGTCATGGGCGCCGCCATGCTCGTCGGCGGGCTGCCGCGCGAGAAGCAGACCTTCAGCCGCACCGCCGCCAACGCGCAGTCGGCGATGCTCCTGCTCGCGCTCGCGGCGCTGATCTTCCCCGCGATCTTCCAGCTGATCCACGGAGGTGGCCTGCCCGCGGTCGGCGACGAGCGCGTCGACTTCGGCTCGGATCTCGAAAAGCTCTCCTTCGGCGTCGCGATCGTGCTGCTGCTCAGCTACGGCGCAGGCCTGATCTTCTCGCTGAAGACACATCGCGCGGTCTTCAACCCGTACGGCGACGAGCACGAGGAGCAGGCGCATCATTGGCCCGTCAGACGCGCCTCGCTCTTCCTGGCAATCTCCGCGGTGCTGGTCGGACTGATGTCGGAGATCCTGGTCGGCTCGATCTCCGAGGCATCGGAGGACATCGGGCTATCGGAGTTCTTCGTCGGCGTGTTCGTCGTCGCGATCGTCGGCAACGCGGCGGAGCATTGGGTCGCCGTGCTCGTCGCCGCGAAGGACAAGATGGACCTCGCCGTGAACATCGCGATCGGCTCGAGCGCACAGATCGCGCTGTTCGTCGCGCCGATGCTGGTTCTGTGCTCGTTCGTGTTCGGCCCGGAGCCGATGGCGCTCGTCTTCAACGGCTACGAGCTCGGTGCGCTGCTGTTCGCGGTGCTGATCGCGAATCTGGTCACGCAAGAGGGCGAGTCGAACTGGTTCGAGGGCGTGCAGCTGCTGGCGCTCTACGCGGTGTTGGGACTCGTTTTCTACTTCGCCTAGCCGCGAATGCCGGGCGGCTCTCGCTGCGGGGGTACTTGAGCCCTACGACAGGGCCGCGGCGAACCCCGACGGACCGCGACGCAGCTCGCTCGCCGGAATGATCCTGTCGACGAGGCCGTAGTCCACCGCCTCGCGGGCGCCGAAGAAACGATCGCGCTCCATGTCCTCGTGCACCTGCTCGGCGGTCTTGCCGCAGTGACGCGCGTAGATCTCCTCGGTCAGGCGGCGCAGCTCGAGCACCTCGCGCGCGTGGATCTCGATGTCCGAGGACTGGCCCTGGAAGCCCGAGCTCGGCTGGTGGATCAGGATGCGCGCGTTCGGCAGACTCAGCCGCTTGCCGGGCGCGCCGCCCGCGAGGATCAGCGAACCCGCCGACATCGCCATGCCGTAGCACAGCGTCTGCACGTCCGGACGGATGTACTGCATGGTGTCGTAGATGGCGAGGCCCGCGTGCAGCGAGCCGCCGGGCGAGTTTACGTACACGGACACGTCCTTCTCGGGATCGTCGGACTCGAGGTGTACGAGCTGCGCGACCACGAGGTTGGCGATCTCGTCGTCGATCGGGCGACCGATGAAGACGATCCGCTCGTTCAAGAGCCGCGAGTAGATGTCGAACGAGCGCTCGCCGCGGCCCGTCTGCTCCACCACCATCGGTATGAGCTGGCTCGTCACACGTCCTACCTGCATCTCATGCTCCTTGCGCTAATGTGCAACCTCTCGGTTGCAACAGACTAGCAACCCGGAGGTTGCACATGCAGGTGGAGAGGGAGATCGTTCTCGACGCGCCGATCGACGAGGTCTGGCTCTCGCTCGCCGAGGCCGACTGGCTCGGTCCCGACGCCGCCATCGATCCGCGGCCCGCGGGCGACGTTCGCTGCGGCCGCCGCAGCGGCTTCGTGGAGGAGGTCCAGGAGCCGCGGCGACTCGTCTTCTGGTGGTCCGAGGGTGACGAGGATGCCTCCCGCGTGGAGATGACGCTCGACGACGAGGACGAACGCACCACGGTCGTCAGGGTCGTGGAGAGCCGGCCGCTGGCGCTGCTCGACCTGCGCGGCGTCGACGCCGTGGTGGGGGCGCCGGGCCCGCCCGCCCCGGAGATGAGCGCCGCGTTCGCGCTTCGCTGATGGACGGCGCCGATGCGGTATTCGAGGCGCTGGGCGACGGCACGCGGCGCCGGCTCTTCGCGCTGCTCGGCGAGGGCGGCGAGGCGAGCGCCACCGATCTCGCCCGCCAGCTGCCCGTCACGCGTCAGGCGGTCCAGAAGCACCTCGGCACGCTGGCGGACGCCGGCCTCGTCGCGACCCGGCGCTCGGGCCGCGAGGTGCTCTACCGCCCGACGCCGGAGCCGATGTCGGATGCGCTCGCGTGGATGGCCGACGTCGGCGCCCAATGGGATGAGCGGCTCGCGACGCTGGAGCGCTCGCTTCCGGGGCGGACGGTTGGGCGCGGCAATGCGGCGCCACGCTCGGCCGGATCTGCTGGTTGAGGGCCGGTTCGCCGTCGGCGGCCGGGCCGGGCGGCCCATCGCGTAGCCTCATCCGCATGAGCTCGCTCGCCGTCGGCTTCGGACTCGGCCTATTCGTGGGTGGGCAGCCGGGACCGGTCTCGCTGCTCTGCGTTCGCTCCGTGCTCCGCGGCGCAGTCACGAGCGGCCTCGCGATCGGCGCGGGCGCCGCCCTGGTTGACCTGCTCTACGCCGCGCTCGGACTGGCCGGCGCGGCGAGCGTGCTCGAGATCGAGGCGCTCCGGACCGGCTTTGGCGTATTCGGCGCGCTCGTGCTCGGCGCGATCGGCGCGCGCACAGTCTGGGCCGCGTTCCGGGTGCGGCTCGGCGGCGAGTCGGCCGAGGAGGTCGCGACCCCGCGCCGGGCCTTCGCGACCGCGGTTGCCGCGACAGCATCGAACCCGCTCACGATCGCGACCTGGGCCGCGATCTTCGCTGCCGCCGGCGCCGCGGGGGTGGGCAGCGTGGCCGCCGATGCGGCCGACGGCGCCGGCGGCGCCGTGCTCATGCTCGGGGGGGTCGCGCTCGGAACGATCACGGCCTTCACGACGCTGTCGCTACTGGTCGCGCTGGTGCGCGGCCGCTTCGGGCCGCGCCTGCTCGCGACCGTCGACGGAGTCGCCGGCGTGGGCCTGCTCGGCTTCGCCGGCCTCCTCGGCTGGCGCACCGTCAGCGAATGACTCGTCCAGACGCGTCGCGGCGGCCCGCTCCTCGCGCCGCCGCTCCGCGCCCTCGGGATCGCGGCGGTCCGCGCGCACCGAGAGCCAGATGCCAATGGCGAACGCGACGGCGATGACGGCGAGACTCGGCACCGGGCCGATCTCCACGAGGTCCTCGATCAACAGCTTCACGCCGACGAGCCCGAGCACGATGGCGATCGTCTCGTCGAGGTAGCGGAAGCGCGCGATCAGGCTCTCCACGAGCACGAACAGCGCGCGCATCCCCAGCAGCGCGAAGACGTTGCCCATCCAGATCAGCAGCGGGTCGCGCGTGATCGCGAACGCGGCGGGAATCGAGTCGATCGCAAAGGCGATGTCCGCGAAGACGATCGCCGCGAGGCAGAGGAACAGCGGCGTGGCGTGGCGGCGGCCATCCTGCCTCACGAACCAGCGCATCCCGTGGAACTCCCCGGTCACGGGGTAGATGCGCCGGACCACGCGCACCATGAGGTTGCGGTCCGGGTCGACCCCCTCCTCGACGCCCTGGAAGATCCGATACGCGAGCACGAGCAGCGCCGCGCCCAGCAGGTAGATCACGACGTGGAACTGCTCGATCAGCGCGGTGCCTCCCAGGATGAAGGCGCCGCGCAGCGCCAGCGCGGCGACGATGCCCCAGAAGAGGAGGCGCGGCCGGCGCTCGTACGGCACGCCGAAATACGCGAACAGCAGGAGGAAGACGAACAGGTTGTCGAGCGACAGCGAGCGCTCGATCAGATAGACGGTGGTGTACGTGACGGCGTCGTCGGTGCCCTCGAAGAGCAGGACGGGGATCGCGGCCACGAGGCTGAGCGCGAGCCAGCCGAGGGACCACCAGGCGGCCTCCTTGAAGCTCGGCTCGCGGCCGCGCGCGAAGAAGTGCAGATCGAGCCAGAGAAACACCAACAGGGCGACGCAGAGCGCCGCCCACGGCGCGATCGAGCTCAGGTCCACGCGGGGGACCTTAGAGTGAGGGCATGCTCGGTCATGTAGCCGTCGGCACCTGGAGCGGCGGGCGTTTCATGCACTTCGGCGAGCCGCTCGACGACGAGCGACTCGCCGCGCTCCTGCGTCCGGACGGGCGCGTGCGCACGGTCGTGACGGCCGACGCGTACGGGGCCGGCGAGGCGGACGCCCTGCTCGGCCGGGCGCTCGCGGGCGTGCCGCGCGCGGACTATGCGATCGCGGGCGCGGTGGGCCACGACTTCTACGAGGGCGAGCGCGAGGGCGCCAAGGGCTACCCGCGCTTCACCGACCCGCGCCTGCGCGGGCCCGAGGCCTACGCGGCCTACCTGCGCATGGCCGTGGAGCGCAGCCTCGAGCGCTGTCGCGTGGACCAGTTCGACCTGCTGCTGCTCCACAACCCAGACCGCCGCGGCTTCGAGGCGGAGGAGGTCTGGGGAGCCCTGCGCGACATCCGAGACGAGGGCCTGACGCGGATGCTCGGCGTGGCGCCCGGTCCGGCGAACGGCTTCACGCTAGATCTGATCGGCTGCTTCGAGCGCTACGGCGAGCTGATCGACTGGGCGATGGTGATCCTCAATCCGTTCGAGCCGTGGCCCGGGGAGCTCGTACTCGGGGCGGCCGGGCGGCACGGCGTGACAGTGCTCACCCGCGTGGTCGACTACGGCGGCCTCTTCCACGACGACGTGTTGCCCGGTCGTCGGTTCGACCGCAGCGACCACCGCGGCTTCCGGCCCGACGGTTGGGTCGAGGCGGGCCGCGCGAAGCTCGAGACGGTGCGGCCGATCGCCGAGCGGCACGGGCTGACCCCCCTTCAGCTGGCCTGCGTCTGGAACCTCGCGCACGAGCCGGTCCGCTGCGTCGTCCCGACGCTGATCCAGGAGGCGGGCGAGGGCGCGAAGCCGATCGAGCGCAAGCGCGAGGAGCTCGCCGGCGTGCCGGCCGGGCCGGTGCTCAGCCCGGCGGAGGTGGCGGAGATCCGCGCCGTGGGCGACAACCGCGGCTCGATGCTGCTGAAGGGCGCGACGCCGGACCACGAGGGCGAACCCCAGCCGGACCGCTGGGCGGTCGACCGCGACCTCGCCGAGGTCGCGCGCCGCTGGTCGATCGACCCTGATCGGGACCTGCGCAAGGCCGCGTGAGGCGAGCGTTTCTAGGGCTGCTGCAGGAGCTCGGCGCAGCGCTGGAGCGCGTCGGTGTCTTCCGGGCGCGCCTTGTCGAGACAGTCGGCGTACTCGCGAAAGTCGTCGGCGTCCGGCGATCCACCGGCCGGCGGCTCCGCCTGCGTGCCGAGCCCGGGTAGTCCGCCGCCGGCGCCGAGCGTGGTCGTGAGTGCCGAGATCGGCCGCGCGTCGCGAGGCGCCTCGATCTCCTGGTCGCCGTTCACGTCGCTGAACTCGACGGAGAACTGGAGCTTCCCGGACTCGAGCCCGCCGAGCCCCGCGCGATCTTCACGCGGGACGTCGAACTCGATGCGGCCGGAGACGCGCCGGATGATGTCGTCGTCGACTCCCACGTAGACGTTGAAGACCGGATCCCTCACCACCTCGCCGATGCGGCGGATGTCGTCGTCCGAGAGCGGCTCGGGCGGAGATTGGCCGGTCGCGCCGCCGATTGCCGACCCCGACTTGCGCACGAACTCGTTCAGGTTGCGCATCACGGCCTCGACGTCGAGCGAGCCGGACACATGTCTGGTCCTGACACCCGCGACATCCTCCTCGCCCTCGTCCTTGGCCTCCGAGAGCCAGCTGCGCGGATCGAGTCCGAGCGCCCGCAGCGACGAGTCGGCGTTGCCTCGCCGGGCGATCGCCCGGTTCGCCTTGCGCACCTGGGACGCCGGCTGCTCGTAGTAGACGTCCTGGAACTTCACGAACGCGCGGTCGCCCGTGGAGAGGAACCCGGTGGTCACCGTCTGACCCGCACCGTCGCTGCCGATGTTGAGCTCGATGTCGACCGACGGCAGCTTGCCGTCGTTCGTGCGGAACGGCCCGCTGGCGCTGATCCGGACCGGCTGGTCGAGCGACGGGCTTCCGTGCAGGTCGAGCTCGCCGTCGACCTTGAGGTCGGCGCTGCGTATCGACTGGCTGAAGGCGCGGTCGAGGAGATCCTGCGCGTCCTCCCGGTCGTCGCCGCCCGCGCAGGAGCCGAGCCCCAGGACGACGAACAGCATCGGGAGCACCACGCGACGCACGCGGGGCAGACTAGCTACAGGGGCCGCAACTCCAGGCCAATGAGCACGTTGGACACACGAATGAGGCACACGCGACGCACACTCGCGGCAGCCGCGCTCGCGTTGGCGCTCGCGGCGGCGCCCGCCGATGCCGGCGAGCTGATCCTCGTGGGCGGTGGCCGCGCCGAGCGCGTCAACGACCCGGCGCTACCGGCGCGCGCCGAGCTCGACCTGCCGATGCCGGGCGCCGTCGCGTCCGCCGCCGCGGCTCGGACGGACCGCGCACGTTCGCCGCGGATCGCGGCGGCATCCTCCCGCAGAGGCCGTCGCGCGGTGCTGCGGGCGCTGCGACGGAGCGACGAGGAGCGCGCACGCGTCTGGCGGCGCTCGTACATCCGCTCGCTGCGCGAACTGCGCCGCCTCCGCGGCGCGCGCGACACCCAGCTCCGGTACGTGGTCGGCAGCGTCGAGGCGCTGGCGCTCTCGCGGCGCCTCAGCGCCAACCGCATGCCCGCCGCATTCCTCCAGCTCGAGCGCAACCGCCAGTACTGGCGCCGCTATCCGTTCCCCGCGTCGCGCGACCAGGTGAGCTTCCGCGGCAGCCAGATCGTCTTCACGTACTTCCCGGGCGAGGGCCTCCAGCTTCATCCGCTCACGACGTTCAAGAAGGCGAACGCGCTGCACGGCTTCTGCGAGCGCGAGGAGCCGGGCTGCGACCGCGCCGCGCTCGAGGATCTGCTCGACGAGATGACCGGCCTGGCGGTGCGCCGCTCGCGGCGCTTCATCGCCTGGGAGTACATGTTCCACTTCGGCGGCGGCTCGCCCCCGTGGATGAGCGGCATGGCGCAGGCCACCGCGCTCCAGGCGTACGCGCGTGCCGCACGGCTGCTCGACAAGCCTGAGTACGTGCAAACCGCGCGCAGGGGCCTCGGCGCGTTCGAGACGCGCCCGCCGACCGGCGTGCGGACGACCGGGCCGGGCGGTGGCGTGCACTACCTCCAGTACTCGTTCTCGCCCCGGCTGTACATCTTCAACGCGTTCCTGCAGTCTCTGATCGGCCTGCACGACTTCGGCAAGCTGACCGGCGACAAGCGCGCGAGAGAGCTGTTCCGCGAGGCGGAGCCGGAGGCGCGCGCCGAGGTGCCGCTGAGCGACGTGGGCGACTGGTCGCGCTACTCCTACGCGGGCGCCGAGTCCACGCGCGACTACCACGAGCTCCTGCGCGAGTTCCTCCAGTCGATGTGCTCGCGCCGGCTCGGCCGCCTCTACTGTGACTACGCGCGGCGCTACCGCGGTTACCAGGTCGATCCGCCCGAGCTCGAGTTGCTCGGGCCCGCGACGGCCACGGCCGACGAGCCGGTCGCGATCCGCTTCAGCCTCTCGAAGCTCTCGGCCGTCGAGTTGAAGATCTACCGCGGCGAGCGCCTCGTGCACTCGGCGCTCGCCAGTTTCCGGCTGGGCACACACGCCTTCACCTGGACGCCGGCAGTGCCGGGCACGGTGAGGGTCGAGCTCGCCGCGAAGGAGCTCCGCACCGGGCTCGGTAGGAAGGACAGGGCCGCCGGCCAAATCGAGATCGATCCGTAGTATCCGCGCCTGATGGCGCCGCGGACCATCCTGTACACGGGCAAGGGCGGCGTCGGCAAGACGACCGTCGCGGCCGCGAGTGCACGCGCCTGCGCGGCCGCGGGCCTCCGTACCGTGGTGCTCTCCACGGACCCGGCGCACTCGCTCTCGGATTCGCTCGAGGCGCAGCTCGGTGCCGATCCGGTACAGATCGCGCCGAACCTGTTCGGTCAGGAGGTGCAGGCGCAGGAGGAGATGGAGCGCCACTGGCAGGCCGTCCAGAGCTGGCTCGGCGACCTCCTTGCGGAGCGCGGCATCGACCGGATCTCGGCCGAGGAGCTGACGGTGCCGCCCGGAATGGACGAGCTCTTCTCGCTCCTCTGGATCAAGCGTCATCACGAGGAGGGCGAGTTCGACTGCGTGATCGTGGACTGCGCGCCGACCGGCGAGACGCTCCGCCTACTGTCGTTCCCGGACGTCGTGACCTGGTGGCTCGAGCGCATCCTGCCCTCGCAGCGCCGGCTCGCCCCGTTCGCGCGCACGCTCTTCGACATCCCGCTGCCGGGCGATGGCGTCTTCGAGGACGTCGAGCGCCTCGCCCGCAACCTCGTCGCGATGAACGCGATCCTGCGCGACCGCGGGCGCACGTCGATCCGGCTGGTCACGAACCCCGACCGGATGGTGCTGAACGAGGCGATGCGCACGTTCACGTACCTCAATCTCTACGGCTACCTCACCGACGCCGTGGTCGTGAACCGCCTGCTTCCGGAGGACGGCTACTTCGCGTCCTGGCGCTCGGTTCAGGACGAGCAGCTCGAGCTGGCGCGCTCCGCGTTCGCCCCGGTACCCGTGCTCACGGCCGCGTACTTCGAGCGCGAGGTGATCGGAGCTCAGATGCTCGACCGGCTGGCCGGCGAGGTCTTCGGGGAGCTCGACCCGGCGGCGGTCCTGCACGACCGCCTGACGCAGGAGCTCGTGACGCACAACGGCAGCGCCACGCTTCGGGTTGACCTGCCGCTGGCCGAGAAGGGCGAGCTGTCACTCAAGAAGATCGGGCCCGAGGTGGTCGTGCGGGTGGGGTCCCAGAAGCGCACGATCCTGCTGCCCCCCGCACTGGCCGGCTACGCCGCAGGCGGCGCGAGCTTCGAGGACGGCGCGCTCGAGATCCGCTTCGAGAGGCGCGGCGCGGATGGAGGGTGACTCGCGCGAGCTCGACGAGCAGCTGCGCGGGCTGATCCGCGAGGTCCTGCTGACACTGCGCTCGCTCATCGACTGGTACCTCGAGCGGCTCGACCGGCCGCGCCGGGAGCCGGAGGTCGAGGAGATCCGGATCGACTAGACCTTGAACTTCGGCAGGCCCTTCGGCCCGGCGTCGTGCTTGATGAGCCCCCACATGCGCTTCACCTGGCCCGGGTTCTGCGCCGCGATGTTGCGGATCTCGCGCGGGTCGCGCCGGCGGTCGTACAGGCGCAGCTCCTGCCGCTGGTTGCCGGCGATCAGAAGCCAGCGGTCGTCGCCGGCGCTCACGTACGTCGAGTAGGAGGCGGTGCGGTAGCCGCGCTTCTTCGAGGGCCGCTTGCCGCGCAGGATCGGCGACAGGTCGACGCCGTTCATGGTCTCGGCACGATCGACGCCGACCAGCGAGAGCACCGTGGGGCCGATGTCGTGAGTGGACGCGTAGTAGCGGCTCGTCCTGCCCTTCCCACGCCCGTCAGGGTGGCGGATCACTAGCGGCACGTGCGTCAGCTCCTGGTGCATCTCGGTGAAGCGCTTGCCGACCCAGCCGTACTCCCCGAGCAGCACGCCGTGGTCCGAGACGAGCACGAGCAGCGTGTTCTGCTCGAGCCCGAGGTCCGCGAGCCGATCGAGGAACTTTCCGAGCCAGACGTCCACGAGCGTGACCTCGGCGGCGTAGAGCTGGCGCATGCGGCGCAGCAGCCCCTGCGACAGGCCGAGCTCGCGCCACTCACCGGCGGGGGTGGCGAACGGCTGGATCGGCTCGACGCCGTTCGGCGTCGGCGGACCGTAGAGATCCACGAGCCGGCGCGGTGCATCCCAGGGCTCGTGAGCGTCGAACGAGTCCACGACTAGCGCGAAGGGCTGCCTGTTCTTCGCCCACGCGATCCAGTCCATGCCGTGGCGGAAGACCTTGGCGGCGTTGTAGTCCTCCTCGCGGCGGTGGCGCGGGTTGACCGCCAGGTAGGCGGCCATGCGCGGCTCCGCCCGGCTGTCCCGCATCGAACTCGGGAGGTAGTGCTCGACGACGCGGTTCGCCGGCTTGCGCTTGGGCGCGCGCCGGACGGGGACCTGGCCGTCCACGAGCCCGAAGCGGTCGAACTTCGCGCGGAAGCGGCGGTGCACGCCAAGCAGCAGGTGGGGGTTGTCGGTCACGTAGCCGGTGGTCCAGCCGTTGCGCTGGAGCACCTGCGTCCACATCTCGCCGTCGCTGCCCACGGGCTCCCAGCCGGGCTGCGGGGGCAGATCGTCCCAGCGCGGCTTCCAGCCGCGGAAGGGGAACGTCCGGCGGCCCGCCATGATCGCGCGGCGCGCCGGGATCGTCGGCATCCCTTCGGGGTAGGCGTTCACGAAGCGGAGGCCCTGGCCGGCGACCTTGTTCCAGCTCGCCGTCCGCGCGCGCGATCCGTAGACGTGGTCCACGCGCAGGCTGTCCATCACCACCACCACGACGTTCATGGCGCGCGCGGGCGGGGCGGCGGTCGTCCTCGCGGCCGGCATGTCGTCGGCGTCGCAGCCGCCGGTGGCCAGCAGGGTCACCCCGGCGGCGCCGGCGCCGATCAGCTCTCGGCGAGTCAGGTCCGTCGACACGGCGCGGAAACCTAGCGACCTTTTGTGATGTCGATCGACCGGATCGCGTGCTCGTCCGGCAGCTTCGCCAGCACCTCGCGGACGATCGCCTGCACGTCGCGCTCGTCGTGCCCGAAGTCGTCGAGGAACGAGCGGAGCGCGGTCCACGTGATCTTGAGCTGGGCGGGCGTGAGATCAAGCCGATAGGCGACCTCGTCGGGCCCGATCAGGTGGAGCTCCTCGTCTGCCATGGCCGCCGGAACAGTAGCCTGTCCCGCGTGGCCACGACGTGGATATTGACCGGCTCGCTCCACAACTTCCGCACCACGCGCGAGCACGGCTTCCGCGTCATCGGCGCCAAGGAAGGAAGGCGCCGGATGGCAGAGCAGATCGAGCCCGGCGACAGCATCGTGTTCTACTTGACGGGGGTTCAGGCGTTCGGCGGGATCGTGCGCGTTACGGGCGATATGTACGAGGACCGGGAGCGAATCTGGCCCGGCAAGCCGGGCAGCCCGGACCCCTACCCCTGGCGCTTCGAGACCGAGCCGGAGGTCGTGCTCGAGGAGGACGAGTTCCTGCCGGCCGCCGAGCTGGCACCCGAGCTCGAGCACGTTCGCAAGTGGCCGCTCGAGCACTGGCAGCTCGCCTTCCAGGGGCAGCTGCGAACCGTGCCGGACGCCGACGCGCGGCTGCTCGAGCGCCGCATCCGGGCCTGCGCGCGAGCCGCGGCGTGAGCGACGCGACGCCCCAGGAGCGGATCCGCACGCTGCTCCTGCGCGGCGACAATCTGCTGAAGAGCGGTCGCCCCGAGCGGCTCCCGCGCGCGCTCGAGGCGTTCGAGCAGGCGGCGGACGTGGCGAAGGACCCGGCTGTGCGGGGCGAGCTGCGCGAGCTCGTCGAGCGGCGCCGCGCCGCGGCGCGCGCGATCGATGGCTGAGCGCTTCGCGCGGCTCGGCTTCGAGCAGCGCGTCGCCGCCGTGGCCTGCGTGCTGCTCGTGGCCAGCACATTCGGGCCCTTCTCGTTCGTGGAGGTCGCGGAGATCCTCGCCGCTGCCGGTGTCCTCGCGTTGCTGCGAGCCCGTGCCGACGGAAAGCGCTTCCACCTGCCGTTCGGTGACGGAACGGTGATTGCGGCGGCCGGGGTCTGGGTCGGTCTCCTGATCGTCGTGCGCCTGTTCGACCGCCCGCTCGGGCAGAACCTGCTCGCGCTCGCGTGCGCGGCCATCCTCTTCCTCGCGGGCGCGCGCGAGCGCGCCAAACGTCCCGCCGACGACCTGCCTAGCCCTCCGAGGGCCGAGCGACCACCCGGGCAGGGAGGCGCATCAGCGCCAGCCCCGCCCCGGCACCCGCGATCTGGATGAGCGCGGCAGCCACAAGCGCCTCGGCGGACCCGAGGCCCGTGGCCACCGGCCCGGCAAGCGCGGCGCCGAAGGCGAAGGAGCCCACCTTGAGACCGGCCGCGGTGGTGAACACCTGGCCGTAGAGCGACGGCGGCACGACCTGCTGGCGGACGGCGAACTGGGCCGCCAGCGCCGGCCCGTCGACGCAGGCGGCGAGCGCGATCAGCGCAAGCAGCACGGGGAGCGACCCCGCAAGCGGCCAGAGGAGCATGAGGCTGCCGAAGATCGCGTACCCGCAGATGACGATGCGCTCTGCCGGCCAGCGGCGCTGGAAGCGCACGAGGCTGAGCGCGCCGAGCGTCGAGCCGACCGCGAAGGCCGCCCACATGTACCCGGCCGCACTGCGATCGGCGCCGAGGTGCTCGACCGCGAACAGCGGGAAGGCCACGGTCAGGAGGCCGAGCCCGCCGAGGCCGATCGCCGCCGCCAGCGTGATCGCCCGCAGCTCAGGAACCCGCACGATCTGCCGCAGGCCGTCGACCGCGACGCCCAGCAGCGAGCCGCCCTCGCGCCGCTCGCCACGGCTGTCAAGCCCCGGGATGCGCAGGATCAGCGCGAGTGCGCCGAGCGCCAGAACGGCCTCGACGAGCAGCGGAGCCGCCGGGCCGAGGACGGCGGACAGCGTGCCGGCCAGCGCGGGCCCGACGACGAGCGCCGCGTTGAAGCTCGACGTCTCGAGCGCGTTGGCGGGCGGAAGCAGCTCTTCCGGCACGATCGCGGGGATCAGGCTGGTGAAGCCGCCGAACGACAGCGGATAGGTGGCGCCCGCGGCAACCACCACTAGCGGGACCGTCCAGTTGGGCGCGTGCCCGATCATGAGCACGAGCGCGACGAGCACCGAGGCGATCACGAGCTGGTCGGCGACCATCAGCTGGCGTCGGCGGCCGGTCAGGTCGAGCCACGCGCCCAGCAGGGGCGCGGTGATCAGGCTCGGGAGCGTGATCGCCGCGACCGCGAGGCCGGCCAGGCCCGCGCTTCCGGTGCGGTCGAGCACCAGCAGCACGACTCCCACCGAGAACATCTCGTCGGACACGCGCGCGAGCGTGGCCGCCGAGACGAACGGCAGGTAACCGGGCTGCTCGCGCAGCCTCCTCAGGGAGCCGCGGTCCACATCGCCAGACTACGCGGGCGGAATCGCCTGCTTGAAGCGGAAGCGGAAGTCCGGGTCGACCTGGCTCTTGATCTGACGCAGGCGGCCTAGGTTGCCGGCATAGTAGGCGCGCTGCCAGGTGGTGAGCTGCGGATCGATGTAGTTCTGGTAGGCCTGGCCGGCCACGAACGGCCGCAGTGCTCGCCACACGCCGTTGATCCAGCGGTTGCTCGCGCCGCCCGCGCCGGTGAAGTAGGCGCCGTACTGGAGCGAGAACAGCATGTCGCGGTGCGCGAAGGCGGTCGCGTCGGCGGCCGGCCGGTTGTAGGCGCCGCCGTAGGCGTCCATGATCAGCGCGCCCGACCCCTGCGACGCCGCCGCCTGGCGGCGCTCGATCCAGTCGACCATCACCCGCCGCGCACGGGGCGGGAGCGGCTCGTCGAAGTAGTCGGACTTGGCGAAGAAGGACGCGCGCGGCATCGTGCCGCCGGGGAAGGTGCCGCGCGTGTGGCAGGCGCGGAAGCCCTCGTCGAGGCAGCCGGCCCAGCGCAGCACCAGCGAGAAGTAGCTCGAGCTGCCCACGCTCACGCTCGCCCCGCCTACGCGCGTGAGCGGCCGGATCAGGTTGCGCAGGGCGCCCGGCGAGCCGAAGTGCTGGCCGAGCGCGGTCACGCGCGGTGACCCTCTGCCGCCGGTTGTGCCGAGCGACAGGATCGAGGTGAGCGCGGCGGGAGCGTGCGGAGCGAAGCGCTGCCACGCGGCGATCGCCTCCTCCGCCTGCGACCACGGCCACGACATGAAGAACCAGGCCGCCCCGGGCGCTCGGTGTGTCTGGAGCGTGAACGATGTGACGATCCCGAAGTTGCCCCCGCCGCCGCCGCGGCACGCCCAGTAGAGGTCGTCGTTCGTGTCCGCGTTCACCTGCCTGATGCGGCCGTCCGCGGTGACCATCGTGGCGGCCACGAGGTTGTCGCAGGTGAGCCCGAAACGGCGGCCGGCGAGCCCGTGGCCGCCGCCGAGGGTGAGCCCGGAGATCCCGACCGACGGGCATGATCCGGACGGAACCGACAGCCCGCGGCGGGTGAGCGAGCGCTGCAGGTTGATCAGCTGCACGCCGGCGCCCACACGCGCCCGACCGTTCGACACCGTCACGCCCTGCAGCTTCGAGACGTCGACCACGACGCCGTTCCCGCCGACGGTCGAGTAGCCGGCGTAGCTGTGCCCGCCCGAGCGCGCCACGACCGCGACGTCGAACCGATTGGCCCAGCGTACGACCGCGGCCACGTCCGCGGTGTCCTCGACCTGCACGACGGCGCCCGGGCGGACACCCGAGTAGCGCAGGTTGTAGACGAGGCGTGCGCCGCCATAGCCGCGCGACCCGGGCACGAGCACGCGGCCCTTCACGGCGGAACGCAGCGCGCGGAGCGCCCGGTTCGGAAGCGCCGCGAACGCCTCCGACGGGAATGCGAGCGCGACGGCCGCTGTAGCCACGAACTCGCGGCGGTCGAGGCGCGTCACCACGCAATCCTATGCACGGATGAATGAGGGTCGCTGGATCGCCGGCGCGAACTGCCCTGAGTGTGGCTCTGAGCTCGCGCCCGGCACGCACGCTTGCGCCACCTGCGGCTTCGAGCTCGTCGGGGCGCCGACCGGCGAGCACGGGCGCACGCGCCTGCTCGTCGCCGCGGCCGGCGCCCTGCTCGTGGCGATCGGCGTCGTGATGGTCGTCGCTCGGGATGACGACCCGGAGCCGCCGCGCCCGCTCGCGGCGGCGGCTGCCGAGCGGCTGCTCGAGACCCGCCTCTCGTCGCTCGGCGACGACGACACCGCCGCCGTGAGCTGCCCGGCGCCGGTCGAGGCCGGCTCGGTCACCCGCTGCCGCGTCCGTTACTCGGGCGGCGGCGTGCAGCCGATCCTCGTGCGGCTAACCGTGGGCGGTCAGCTCGACGTCGACATCCCGTGAGTCGCGCAGCGAGCACGCTGCTGCCTGGCGCTGCCATTCGCACGGCGACTGCCTGGCGGCCTCTTGCGTCACACCCACGAACTGCCCGCCCGGGCACTCAGACGCCTGGACGTCCCGGCGCGGGTTGACGATCCCCACGAGGCCGAGCACGCCGCCCAGCGCCACGAGCGCGGTTGCCAGTCCCACCCCCATCCGGAAGGCGTCGATCGAGGCCTGGTCCGGCCCGAGCTCCTGTGCGCCGCTCCCGGCAATCACGCCGATCACTGCGATCGCCGCGAGTCCAGCAACCCGCGCGATCGCGTTGTTCACGCCTGAGGCGATTCCGGCGTTCTCCTCGTCGGCGTCGGCGAGCACCGTCGCGGTGAGCGGCGCCACGGTCATCGTCAGCCCGAGGGCGAACACGAGCAGTCCGGGAAGCAGGTCGACCAGATAGTCGACGTCGCTGTCGAGGCGGAGGAACCAGGCGAGGCCGAGCGCGGCCACGAGCGGCCCGACGCCCATGAAGAAGCGCGGCCCGTGGCGGTCGGCCAGCATCCCGAAACGCGTCGAGAGGGCGAACATGACGAGTGTGACCGGCAGGGACGCGGTGCCGGCGGCAAGCGCGCTGTAGCCCGCCACCTGCTGCAGGAACAGCACGAGCAAGAAGAAGAGCAGGCCGAGCCCCGCGTACATCGAGAACGTTTCGACGTTGCCGATCGCGAAGTTGCGGCGCCGGAAGAGCGACAGCGGCAGCATCGGATGGTCGCTCTTCGCCTCCCAGACGAGGAAGCCGGCGAACATCAGCGCGCCTGCCAGGAGCGGCAGCGCAACGCGCGCGTCGCCCCAGCCGTGGAGCGGCTGCTCGATCACCCCGAACGTCATGCCGGCCAGCCCCAGCGCGCACAGCGCGGCGCCCACGACGTCCACCCGCGCGTCGGCCGGACGGGCGCGGCCGGCGGGGACGGCGCGCGCCACCAGCACGAGCGTGGCGATCACGACCGGCACGTTGATCGCGAAGATCCAGCGCCACGAGGCCGCGTCCACCAGCTGACCGCCGATCAGCGGGCCGAGCACCGTGCCGATCCCTCCCCACGCCGTCCACGCGCCGACCGCGCGGCCGCGCTCGTCCGGCGGGAACGCGGTCACGATCACGGCGAGCGCGGCGGGCGTGAGGAGCGCGCCCGCGACGCCTTGAAGCGCGCGGGCGACCACGAGCAGCTCGATCGTAGGCGCGAGCGCGCAGAAGAGCGAGGTTCCGCCGAAGCCGGCAACGCCGGCGGCGAACACGCGCCGCTCGCCGAACAGATCCCCGAGCGAGCCGCCCACCAGCAGCAGCGAGCCGAGCAGCACCAGGTAGGCGTTCGACGTCCACTGCTGACCGGCGAGGCCGCCGCCGAGGTCGTCCTCGATCGCCGGAAGCGCGACGTTGACCACGGTCGCGTCGATCGTGACGACGGTGGTGCCGAGGATCGCCGCTACGAGGACGAGCCTCTTGCGCGCCTCGGTCATCCGCTCGGCGTGGCGCCGTTGACCGCGTCGGCCGGGCGCGGGCCCGGACCGACGTAGCGCGCGGTCGGCCGGATCAGCCGACCCTCGCGCTTCTGCTCCATGATGTGAGCGGCCCAGCCGCCCACGCGGGCGCACGAGAACAGCGGGGTGAAGAGCTCCGGCGGCACGTTGGCGAAGTCGAGCACCACCGCCGACCAGAACTCCACGTTCGTGGCCAGCACGCGGTCGGGCTTGCGCGCGGCCAGCTCCTGAAGCGCGGCCCCCTCCAGCCGCTCCGCCACCTCGAGCCGCGGCGCGCCGATCTCCCTCGCGGTGCGACGCAACACACGCGCGCGCGGATCCTCCGCCCGGTAGACGCGGTGCCCGAAGCCCATCAGCCGCTCGCCGCGATCGAGCGCATCCTTCACCCAGCGTTCGGCGTCGCCGCTCTGCTCTACCTCGTCGAGCATGGCGAGCACGCGGCTCGGCGCGCCGCCGTGAAGCGGGCCGGAGAGCGCACCCACCGCGCCGGACAGCGCGGCCGCCACGTCGGCGCCGGTGGAGGCGATCACGCGCGCGGTGAACGTCGACGCGTTCATGCCGTGCTCGGCGGCGGAGATCCAGTAGGCGTCGATCGCCTTGACGTGGCGCGGGTCAGCCTCACCGCGCCAGCGGATCAGGAAACGCTCGGGGATCGACTTCGCCCGGTCGATCTCACGCTGCGGGATCGGCGGGTGTCCGGCGCCGCGGGCGGACTGCGCCACGAACGACAACGCCATCACCGAGACGCGCGCGAGATCCGCACGCGCCTCCTCGTCGGAGACGTCGATCAGCTGCCGGAGTCCCCACTCGGGACCGAGCATCGCGAGCGCCGACTGCAGATCGACGCGCGGATCGCCGGTGCGCACGGCGAGCGGGTGCGGCTCGGCCGGCGGCAGGCCCGGCTCGTAGCTGCCGTCGACGAGCAGGCCCCAGACCTTCTCGAACGGCACGCGTCCGACCAGATCCTCGATGTCGACACCCCGGTAGCGAAGCGCGCCGCCCTCCTTGTCGGGCTCGGCGATCGTCGTCTCGAACGCGACGACGCCCTCGAGGCCGGAGGGAACGTCGATCATTGCCATGCGCCGAGATTACCTTTCGGTCATGCAAATCCTCGACGAACGGGTGGAGCGCTACCTGCACGAGCTGCGGCCGGCGCGCTCCGCGGTGATGGCGGAGATGGAGCAGGTCGCGGAGCGCGACTCCGTGCCGATAGTGCGCTGGGAGACCGGCAGGCTGCTGGCGGCGATCTGCCGGGCGTTCGACCCGCGCGTGCTCGAGGTCGGCACGGCGATCGGCTACTCGACGCTCCACATGGCGGAGCAGCTGTCGAACGGACGTGTCGTCACGCTCGAGGTCGACGCCGATCGCGCGGCCCAGGCCCGCGCGTCCTTCGAGCGCGCCGGCGTCGCGGAGCGCGTGCAGCTCGTGGAGGGCGACGCGCTTGAGATGATCCCGCGCCTCGAAGGCCCGTTCGACCTCCTGTTCGTTGACGCGGCCAAGCGCGAGTACGCGCGCTACATCGAGCTGGCGCAGCCGCTGCTCTCCGACAGGGCGCTGATGGTCGTGGACAACCTCCTGATGAGCGGCGAGGTGGCGCTGCCCGAGAACGCCGTCACGCGCTGGCGGACCGACTCGCTCGCCGCCGCCCGCGCACTCAACCGGGAGCTCTTGGCGAGCGATCGCTGGCTCGCGTGTGTGCTCCCGGTGGGAGACGGAATCGGCGTCGCGGCCCGCATGTAGGGTGGACGCGTGCCGGCCGAGGCCGCTACGCGGCCGCGGCTCAGCCTGATCGAGACGAAGCTCCGCCCGCCGGTCCAGCGCGAGCTGGTCGCCGCTCTCCGAGCGCGAGCTCGATGTGCCGCGCCTCCTCGCCAGCGAACTCTCAGCGGGAGATCGGGCGCGAGCTCTATCTGTCGTCAACACCGTCAAGACGCACAGCCGGCGCATCTTCCGGAAGCTCGGTGTGTCGACCCGCACGGCGGCCGTGGCCCGCGGGAGGGAGCTCGGCATCCTGCGGTGATATACGGCGGGGCATGAAGCTCTTGCTCGCGCTCTTCGCCACCGCCCAGCTGGTGCTCGGAGCGTTGCTCTGGGCGACCCCCGGCTTCTTTCACGACGAGGTCGGGCCCTACGGCGCCCGCAACGACCATTACATGGGCGACCTCGCCGGCTGGTATCTGGCGCTCGGCGCCGTCGCGCTGGTTGCGATCCGGCGGGCGCCCTGGCGCCTCCCGGTGCTCGCGTTCGCCTTCATCCAGTACGCGCTCCACTCCGTCAACCACCTGATCGACGTGGGCGAGGCCGATCCGTCGTGGCTCGGCCCGGCGAACCTCGCGTCGCTCGTCGTGACGACGGTCCTGCTCGGATGGATGGTCAGCCAGGAGAGGCGGGTGAGCGCATGAGGGTGTTCCTCGCGGGCGCCACCGGCGCGATCGGCCGACCGCTCCTCCCGCGCCTCGTCGCTGCGGGCCACGAGGTGACCGGCATGACGCGCTCGGACGCGCGCGCCGAGGCGATCCGCGCGACGGGCGCGAAGGCGGTCGTCGGCGACGCGCTCGACGCGGAGGCGCTGCGGGCGGCGGTCGTCGAGGCGCGGCCCGAGGCGATCGTCCACCAGCTCACCGCCCTCCCACACCGCTTCGACCCGCGCGACAACGGCATCTACGACGCCACCAACCGTGTGCGGACGCAGGGCACCCGCAACCTGCTCGCGGCGGCGCGCGAGGCGGGCGCGGGCCGCTTCGTATGCCAGAGCATCGCCTTCGCCTACGAGCCTTCCGGCCACATGGTCAAGACCGAGGAGGAGCCGCTCTACAGAGACGCGCCTGCGCCGTTCGACACCGGTGTCGCGGCTATAGCTGACATGGAGCGACAGGTGCTGGACGCGGACGGTGTCGTGCTGCGCTACGGCTGGTTCTACGGGCCCGGCACCTACTACGCGCGCGGCGGCTCCTCCTACACCGACGTGCAGAAGCGCCGCTTTCCAATCGTCCGCCCGGGCACCGGCGTCTTCTCGTTCATCCACGTGGACGACGCCGCCGATGCGACCGTGGCGGCTGTCGAGCGTGGAGCCTCCGGCGTCTACAACATCGTGGACGACGAGCCCGCTCCGATGCGCGACTGGCTGCCCTTGTACGCGCGGGCAGTCGGCGCGAAGCCCCCGCGCCGGGTGCCGCGCTGGCTCGCGCGGCTCGCGGCCGGCGGCTTCGTGGCGAGCATGGCGAGCGAGCTGCGGGGAGCGTCGAACGAGAAGGCGAAACGCGAGCTCGGCTGGACGCCGGCGCATGCGAGCTGGCGGACCGGCTTCGCGGAGTCGCTCAGTTCGTGAGCGCGTAGGCCAGCGGGAGGAACACGGTGGCGGCGAACACCATCGTCACGCCGATCGCCACGAGCGTGCGGGAGCGAATCAGGTGACCGATCGCGGCGAAAAGGAACCCGGCTCCCAGCAGCACGACGAAGAAGGTCGGCGAGACCCGGAAATCCCCGTTCGGGTCGGGTCCCTCGCCGGGATCGAGGAACTGCGCGAGCACGAGCGCCGAGGCGAGCAAGAGGCCGAAAGTATCCTTGGGCAAGCGGATGAGCGGCGAGCTTCAAACGATCGAGCAGGCCAAGCAGCGTCTCGCGGAGGTCGGCTACCTCGCCGACGAGCCCGCGGCGCTCGTCTCCTTCCTCGCCGGGCGGCTCGGCAAGCCCGTCCTCGTGGAGGGCCCGGCCGGCGTCGGCAAGACGGAGCTCGCCAAGGCGCTGGCGCGCGCCACGGACCGGAAGCTGATCCGGCTCCAGTGCTACGAGGGCCTCGACGAGGCGAAGGCGCTGTACGAGTGGAACTACCGCAAGCAGCTGCTGCGCATCCAGACCGAGGCGCGCGACACGGGCTGGGAGCACGTGCGCGACGACATCTTCGGCGAGGAGTTCCTCCTCCCGCGCCCGCTGCTCACGGCCATCTCCGTGGAGCAGCCGGTCGTGCTCCTGATCGACGAGATCGACAAGACCGACCAGGAGTTCGAGGCGATGCTGCTCGAGGTGCTCTCGGACTTCCAGATCTCGATCCCCGAGCTGGGCGTGGTCGAGGCGCGCACGCGGCCGCTCGTGCTGCTCACATCGAACAACTCGCGTGAGCTCACCGAGGCGCTGAAGCGCCGCTGCCTGTATCTCTGGCTCGACTACCCGTCGGTCGAGCGCGAGCTCGAGATCGTGCACCTGCACGCGCCGGAGCTCGACGCGGCGATCGCGCGCAAGCTTGTCGAGGTCATGCACATGGTGCGCGCGCTCGACCTCAAGAAGCCACCGTCGATCTCCGAGTCGATCGACTGGGCACGCGCGCTCCTGCTGCTGGGCGCCGACGACGTGGACCGCGCGGTGCTCGAGAAGACGATGTCGATCATCGTCAAGCACCGCACCGACCTCGACCTCGTGGCCGAGCGCGTGGGTGTCAAGCTGGGCGATGGCCTCCTCGGAGCGCAGACGCGCTAGCCGCAAGCAGCCGGACCGCCCGGCTGCGCGCGGACCGAACCCCGCGCTGTACGGCGGCGTGCCGCCGGCTGCCGGGCCGGCCGGCATGGCCCCGCGCCTGCTCGAGTTCGCCGACGAGCTGCGTCGCGAGGGCGTGGCGGTAGGCACCAGCGAGCTGCTCGACGCGTTCCACGCGCTCGACCAGGTGAGCTGGGCGTCGCCCGAGGACTTCCGCGAGGCGCTCGCAGCCACGCTCGCGAAGTCGCAGGAGGACCGGCACGTGCTGGATGTGCTGTTCGAGCGCTTCTTCTTCCGCGCCGCGGAGCGCGAGGCGATCGCGCTCGAGCTGCACGACGAGCGCTTCGAGGGCGGCGACGATCTCGACCTCGAGGCGCTCCGCGAGCGGATCCGCGAGGCGGTCCGCGCCGGCTCGGACGGCGAGATGCGCGACCTCGCGCGCCTCGCCATCGCCGCGTTCGGCCGGCAGGGCGAGGGCTCCGGCGTGATCGGCGTCGACGTGCAGCGGATACGTCGCACGCTCGGCCTCAAGGGCGAGCGGCCGGGCGCCGAGCTGCCCGACCCCGACTCCGTCCCGCGCGACCGGCTCCAGGAGTTCGAGGCGCACATCCGGCGCGAGCTCGAGCGGCTGATGATCGCGCGCACGCAGGCGCTGCCGCCGTCGAAGCCGCTGCGCGAGTTCGACCGCGCGCTCCCGACGAACCCGGCGCAGGACCTCTCCCAGGTCCACCGCGTGGTGGCTCAGCTGAAGCGCCGGCTGGCGTCCCACGGACGCGAGCACCGCGGCCGCCGGCGTTCGTGGCAGGTCGACGTGCGGCGCACCATGCGCGCCTCGCTCCAGACCGGCGGCGTGCCGCTCGAGCTGAAGTACCGGCCGCGGCGTCCGCGCCGGCCGGAGCTCTACGTGCTGTGTGACGTGTCCACGAGCGTCACCAGCGCCAGCGTGTTCTTCCTGTCGGTCCTTCACGCCCTGCACGACCAGTTCCGCAAGCTGCGCTCGTTCGTATTCGTGGAGAGGATCTCGGAGGTCACCGACGTGTTCGAGCGCGAGCGCTCGTTCGAGACCGTCTCGCGGCGGATAGCCACCGACGCCGGCGTCGCCGACGTCTCCGGCTACACCGACTACGGCCGCGTCTGGCTCGAGTTCCTCGAGAACGTGGTCGACGATCTCGACCCGCGCTCGACCGTGATCGTGCTGGGCGACGCGCGCACCAACGGCCGCGAGCCGCATGCCCAGGTCTTTGCGCAGGTGGCCGAGCGAGCCGGCCACACGTTCTGGATCAACCCCGAGCCGCGCCTCTACTGGAACTACGGCGACAGCGTCATGTCGGTATACGAGCCCTTCTGCGACGGCGTGTTCGAGTGCTGGACGACCAAGCAGCTGGAGGCGTTCGTGAACGCGATCGCCGATCTTCGCGCGGCGGCATAGTCGAGCGCCGGCCGTCCAAGCTCTGCCGCTCGATGAGCGCGAGCGCTCTCGGTAGACTCCCGCTCGTCATATCAGGGGTGCTCGCGGGCAGGCGGGCTGAGAGGGCGCACACGGCGAGGAGCCGCCCGGCGCCGACCCTTCGAACCTGTGGGGTAATGCCCGCGGAGGGAGCGATGCAGACTGAGGCCGAGGCTCCCGCGGAGGAGCCTCTTTCGCTGACAGGCGTGACGCGCCGTTTTGGCGCCGTCACGGCGCTCGACGCCGTGGAGCTCGACGTGCGCGCCGGCGAGATCCTCGCGATCGTCGGCCCTTCCGGCTGCGGGAAGTCGACCCTCCTCGAGCTCGTCGCTGGTCTGCAGGAGCCGGACGCGGGCGCGGTGAGGGTGGCCGGGTCCACGGCTGCCGCCGAGCGACGCGCGCTCTGCGCGTACATGCCCCAGCGCGACCTGCTGCTGCCCTGGCGCGACGCGCTCGGGAACGCGGCGCTCGCGCTCGAATGTCAGGGCGTGCCGCGGCGCGCGGCCCGCTGCCGCGCCGCGCCGTTGTTCGAGCGCTTCGGCCTTGCCGAATTCGAGCGCGCCCGGCCGGCCGCGCTCTCCGGCGGCATGCGCCAGCGGGTCGCATTCCTGCGCACGCTCCTGCCCGGGCGTCCGGTGCTCCTGCTCGACGAGCCGTTCGGCGCGCTCGATGCCATCACCCGGCTCGACATGCAGGAATGGCTCGCCGACGCTCTCGCCGCAGACCCGCGCACGGTCCTGCTCGTGACCCATGACGTGGAGGAGGCCGTGTTCCTCGCCGACCGCGTCACGTTGCTGTCGCCCCGGCCCGGCCGCGTGGTGGACGAGTTCGCCGTCCCGCTGCCGCGACCGCGGACCGTCACGGACCGCGAGCTGCTCGAGCTGAAGGCGCGCGCGCTGGAGGCGCTGCGGCCATGAGGTACCTGCTCGCGGCTCTCCTGGTCGCCCTGTTCGTACTCGCGTGGCAGGGCATCGCGTCGCTCGACTCGGTCGACGACCTCACGCTCGCGTCGCCGGTCGAGACGCTCGAGGCGCTCCGCGACGACCGCGACCTGCTCGCCGACAACGCCTGGGTGACGCTCGTGGAGGTGTTGCTCGGCCTCGCGATCGCGGTGGCCGGAGGAGTCCTGCTCGCGATCGCGATGCACCTCGTCCGCCCGCTCCGCGATGCCGCCTATCCGCTGCTCGTCGCCTCGCAGGCGATCCCGATCGTGGTGCTCGCGCCGATCTTCGTGCTCGCGTTCGACTACGGCATCGGTCCGAAGCTCGCGATCGTGGCGCTGATCTGCTTCTTCCCGATCACGGTCAACCTGCTCGACGGGCTGCGCTCGGCGCCGCCGGAGCTCCTGAAGCTGATGCGCAGCATGGGAGCGTCGCGCCTTCGCACGCTGCGCTCGGTGGAGCTGCCCGCGTCGCTGCCGTTCCTGTTCAGCGGCCTCAAGGTGGCAGCTACGGTGTCGGTGATAGGCGCCGTGTTCGGCGAATGGGCCGGGGCGGAAGAGGGGCTCGGCCGCCTCGTCCTGCTCGGCAACAACCAGCTGCAGACCCCACGGGTGTACGCGGGGATCGTGATCCTCACGCTCATGGCGGTGTGGCTCTTCTGCGTCGTCGCCCTGGCCGAGCGCGTCGCCATCCCGTGGAACCGAAAGGAAGAGACCGCATGAGACAGATGGCCGCGCTCGCCCTCGCGGCGGTCGCGCTCGCAGTGACGGGCGCGGGCTGCGGCGAGAAGGAGGACGTGCTCGAGCCGTCGGGCTCGAAGAGCGTGGAGCTGATGCTCGACTACTTCCCGAACGCCGATCACGCGGGCATCTACGCCGCGCAGGCCGCCGGCGACTTCGAGCAGGCCGGCCTCGAGGTGGAGATCCGCCAGCCGCCCGACCCGGCCGCGCCGATCAAGCAGGTCGCGGCGGGCCGCGTCGACCTCGCCATCTCGTACGAGCCTGAGGTCTACCGGGCGCGCGACCAGGGTCTACCCGTCGTGAGCGTTGGCGCGCTGGTGCAGCGCCCGCTGACGTCGATCATCTCCCTGCCGGAGGCGAAGATCCGCTCGCCGAAGGACCTGGCGCGCACGACCGTGGGGACGGCCGGCATCGACTACCAGACCGCGTATCTGCGCACGATCCTCTCGGAGGCGGGCGTCGACCCGCGCTCCGTGAAGGAGCGCAACCTCGGCTTCACCCTCACCCCGTCGCTCCTGGCGGGGCGCGTGGACGCCGTGCTCGGCGCGTTCTGGAACTACGAGGGGACGGAGCTCAGGCTCCGCGGGAAGCGCCCGCGGATCATCCGCATGGATGAGGCAGGAGTGCCCAGCTACAACGAGCTGGTGCTGGTCGCGAACGAGCGCTCGCTCCGGCGGGACGCCGACAAGCTGCGCGCCTTCATCGGCGCCCTGTCGCGCGGGACGCATGAGCTCCGCGACGACCCGGACGTCGCGGTCGACGGCCTGCTCGACGCCAACCCGGACCTCGACCCGGAGCTCCAGCGCGAAGCGGTAAAGGTCACGCTGCCGCTCTTCCTTCCGCCGGAAGGCAAGCCGTACGGCTGGCAGGACCCCGCGCAGTGGGAGGCGTTCGGTGCGTGGATGCGTGAGAGCGACCTGCTCGACGAGCCGCCCGACCCGTCGGCCACCTACACGAACGACCTGCTCCCGGGAGCCGGATTGTGAGGCGTCTGCTCGCCGTCGCGCTGGCGCTGGCCGGAGCGGCCGCGGGCTGCGGAGGCGCGAACGACGACGAGGCCACCGCGCTGCTCGAACGGGGTTTCAGCGCCGACGTGCAAAGCGGCGTGCTGGCCTTGAGCGTCCACGCGGATCTCGACGGCCTGCCGCTCGTACGCGGTCCGATCGAGGTCGACCTCGCCGGCCCCTTCGACAACTACCGCCGCAATGAGATCCCTCGCCTCGATTGGGACGCCACCGTGAGCGCCGCTGGACGGGAGATCGAGGGCGGCCTCGTCCTCGGTGCTGACAACGGGTGGGTCGAGTTCCAGGGGGATGCGTACGAGATAGGCGAGGACAGGTGGGCGGAGCTCTGGGGCGAGACCGCCGTTCGCCGGGATCAGACGACGGATCTACGGCCGATCGACGCCATCCGCAACGCGGAGATCGAGGGCAACGAGGACGTGAACGGCGTATCGACCACTCATGTGGTCGCCGACGTGGACCCCGGTGAGTACGCCGTCGTGGCGAACGAATTAGTGCCCGGCGGCCCGGAGGTGCGCGACGGCGAGCGGCTCGCGGAGCTCTGGAACAGCCTCGTGGACAAGGCGCGCCTCGATGCGTGGATCGCCGGCGACGGGATCTGGCGTCGCGCGAGCGTCGAGATCGAGTTGGACGTGCCGAAGGAGCACCGTGACGCGCTCGCAGGACTCGAGCGCGGCGCGCTCACGATCGACGTGGAGCTCAGCGAGCCGAACGAACCACAGGAGATCCAGGAGCCGGACGACGCGCGACCGCTCTCCGAGCTGCTTGGCAAGCTCGGGCTCGGCGCGCTCCTCCTTCCGAGCTAGCTGCCGTCCTCGTCGAGGTCGAGCGCCAGCGAGTTGATGCAGTAGCGCTCGCCCGTCGGGCCGGGACCGTCCGGGAAGACGTGTCCGAGGTGGCCGCCACAGCGCGCGCAGTTGACCTCCGTGCGGATCATCCCGTGCGAGTTGTCGGGGTGCAGCTCGACGGCCTCCGCTATCGCGGGCTCGGTGAAGCTCGGCCAGCCGCTTCCGGAGTCGTACTTGGCGTCCGAGCTGAACAGCGGATTCCCGCAGGCGCCGCATCGGTACATGCCGTCGGCCTTCGAGTACGTGTAAGCGCCCGTGAACGGCGGCTCCGTTCCCTTCTGGCGCAGGACGTGGTAGCGCTCCGGCGCAAGCTCCTCGCGCCACTCCTGTTCGGTCTTCTCGAGCTTCTCCATTCCTCTCTCCGTCGGCTGCTCCTGTCCGGCGTTACGAGACGTATCTCCGCTGAAGAGCGTAGAGACCCGCCAGCCCCGCCCACTCATCGTAGGGCGCGAAGAACGCGCGCACCTCGTCCTCGCTGGCGCGCCGGCCGAGTCCCGCAAGCCGGCCGACGAGCTTCACGTAGGCGAGGTCGAGCGCGGGCAACATGTCGTCGCGGCCCTGGCCCTCGAAGGCGAGCATCTCGATCGTCCAGTTGCCGATGTTCGGAATGGCGAGCAGCCGCCTCCAGGACGACTCGTGGCGCGACAGGTCGGCACGCCCGGACGCCACCTCGCGGGCGGCCCGCAGCAACGCGATCGAGCGCTTGGGCGCGAGGCCGCAGGCGTCGAGCTCGGCCGGCGAGCGGCCGGCCAGGTGCACCGCCGACGGCGGTGCCGAGAGGCCGCTGCGCTGGCCACGGCGGCCGAGCCGGCGCACCATGCGGCGCTGGATCGCGGCCGCCCGGCGCGACTCGATGAGCTGCTCGCACACGGCCCACGCGAGCGCCTCGAACGGCTCGGGGCGCCGGCGCGGGCGGACCCACGGGCGAGAGCGGATCACCTGACCGATCAGCGGGTCGCGCCGGAAGCGGGCGTGAAACTCGGACAGGTCGTGGTCGGTGCAGAGCGCGAAGCGCATTCGCCCGATCGCGTACGCGGCCGCGTCGCGCGTCGGCGCGTCGGCGTGGAAGCGCACGGCGCCGCCTGCCGCCCAGGCGTGTACCACGGCCTCCTCGTCCCCCAACCAGATCGAGCGCGCCAGCGCGCCCCCGCGGCGCACGAGCACGCCGTCCCTTCCCGCCGTCGGCAGGCGGTAGGGCGGCGCCGGGGTCACATCGAGCTCGACGGTAGCTATCGGTCCCTGAGCAGGTGGATGTCCACGAGGAACGAGCGCGACGCCGCGATTTCGGACTTCCGGCCCCCGCGTCCGCGACCCAGGCGCAGCGCGTGCGCGGCCCGTGGCCGCCGCAGGATCCTCATCAGCACGAACGTCGCCACGCCCAGCAGGAAGCCGCCCGTCGCGGCCGCGACCGCGGCCGGGAGCGAGACCTCGCGCCGCGGTTCGATCACGCGCGGCTCGGCGAGCACCGGCAGCGCCCGGATCTCAGCTTCGTGCTCTGGGTCGGGAAGGGCCGGCACGGCCCGCAGGCTACAGGACCCGCTCGTATACCCGGAACTTCTTCACGATCCGGCCGCCCATCGCCTTCATCGCGCCGTTCATGGCCTTGTTGGTCTCGAGAATCCAGCCCATCTCGCCCCCCTTGACGCGCGTCTCATCGGCCATTCGGAAGTGCTCGGCATACAGCCCCGCGGCGACGCCCGTGTGCTGGTAGGCGGGCCTGACTCCGAGGAAGCCGACACGCACCTGAGTCACGATGCGCCGGCGGTTCAGGTAGTGCCACCACCCGAGCGGCAGCACCCGCCCCCCCATGCGTCGGAGCACCTGGTTGATGTCCGGCACGCTGATCGCAATGCCCACGGTCTTACCGTCGGCGTCCTCGGCGACCATGAACCAGTCGCGGTCGAAGACGAGCTGCAGCTCCTGCGCGTAGGCGTCGAGATCCTCCTTCGAGTAGGGCACAAATCCCCAGTTGCGGGACCACGCCTCGTTGTAGATCTCCGCGAACGCGTCGAGCTCGCGGCGCAGGCGCCGGCGGCTCATCTTCCGGATCCTGATGCCGTGCTTCGGCTCCAGCTGCTCGGCCAGATCCCAGATGATTGGCAGCACCTTGTCGCGCCCCGAGATGTGGAGCTCCCACATGAACAGGTCCATCGCCTTGTCGAGCCCGACCTCCTCGCAGAGCCGCTGGTAGTAGGGCGGATGCCACGGCTGGCGGATCATCGGCGGGCGCTCGAACCCCTCGATCAGAACGCCGCTCTCGTCGTTCATGGTGAAGTCCATCGGCCCGAGCATGCGGTCGCGCCCGCGCTCGCTCAGCCAGCCGGCGGCCGCGTCCAGCAATGCCGAGAGCGCCTCGCCGTCGTCCTCGACCTCGAGGAACCCGAACATGCCCCAAGCGTTGTCGTGGAACTCGTTGAAGGCGGTGTCGATCTGAGCGCTCACCCGGCCCACCACGCGCCCGCCGCGCCGCGCGAGGAACAGCTGCGCCTCACCGTGACGGAAGAAGGGGCCCGTGCGTGGGTCGAGGAAGATCCGGCGCTCGAGCCGGAGCGGGGGCACCCACTCCTCGGCGTTAGAGTGCAGCCGATACGGGAGCTCGATGAACTCGCGCCGGTCACGACGCGAGGCCACGGGCGACACCTCCACGGACACGGCGCGGGACCCTATATGCCTACCGCTATCGATCTCTTCGACAAGGCGCGCCGCCACGAGCGCCTCGAGCAGCTGCAGGTGGCGCGCGAGCACGACCTGATGCCCTACTTCCGGGTGCTCGAGGGCCCCGCGGGCCCCGTGGTCGTGATGGAGGGTCGCGAGCGCATCATGCTCGGCTCGAACAACTACCTCGGCCTGACCGGCGATGAGCGCGTGAAGGAGGCCGCCCGCGCGGCGCTCGAGCGCTACGGCACCGGCTTGACGGGCTCGCGCTTCCTAAACGGCACGCTCGACCTGCATCTCGAGCTCGAGCGCGAGCTCGCCGAGTGGATGGGCACCGACGACGCGCTCGTGTTCAGCACGGGCTATCTCGCGAACACGGGCGCCATCGGCACCCTGCTGGACCCGGGCGACACCGTTATCTGCGACTCGGGCGACCACGCCTCGATCCTCGACGCGGTCGCGCTGTCGCGCGCGCGCGTGCGCCCCTTCCGCCACAACCGGCTCGACAAGCTCGAGACCATGCTGGCGCGCGCCGAGTCAGATGGCGGCGGCGTGCTGGTGGTCGTGGACGGGGTGTTCTCGATGGAGGGCGACATCGCGCCGGTGCCCGACGTGGCGGCGCTCTGCCGCGAGCACGGCGCGCGCCTGATGGTGGACGAGGCGCATGGCGTGGGCGTGCTCGGCGAGCGCGGCGCGGGCGCGTGCGAGCTGCTCGAGTCCGAGGACGAGGTGGATCTGCGCATGGGCACCTTCTCGAAGTCGCTCGCGTCGTGCGGCGGCTTCATCGCCGGCCCCGCCGACGTGGTCGACTTCCTACGCGTCCAGTCGCGCTCGTTCATGTTCACCGCCGCGGCGGTGCCGGCGGCCGTGGGCGCCGCGCTCGGCGCGCTACGGATCGTTCGCTCGGCCGAGGGGCCCGACCTGATGGCCCGCGTGCTCGGCAACGCGCGCTACCTGCACGACGGGCTCGAGGCGCTCGGCTACCACGTGATGCCGCCGCAGCGCCTGCCCGACGGCGGCGAGGTGATCACGCCGATCGTGCCGGTCCTGATCGGCGACGACTGGAAGGCCGCGCTCACCTGGAAGGCGCTCTACGAGGCCGGCTTGTACGTGAACGTCGCGATGTATCCCGCCGTGCAGCGCGGCGGTGCGCTGCTGCGCACGAGCGTCATGGCGACGCACGAGCGCGAGCACCTCGACCGCGCGCTCTCGATGTTCGAGCGCGTGAAGGATGAGGTGGAGCGCATGGTCCCGCCGGCCTGAGTCCGGCGGCGGCTCGCCGGAGCCGGCGGAAGCGCATGTACGCCGTGTCCGCAGTCTGCGAGTACAGGTAGTGCGAGCCGCTATGCGGCTCGAAACGGGCGGCTTGCCGGCTCCGAGCACCCGGGCTAGTACCTCGGTCGCGGATTGACAAGCGCGCGCGACCGGTCGCCCCGCGAGCCCTAGCCGCGCAGCTCCTGCGGTCGCGGCGCGGCCTGCTCGACTGGGCCGCGGCGGCGGATCCGTCCCGCAATCGCCGCGAGCCCCGGCGGCACACGGCCGTCCGT
>Ga0126307_10000294_pt1 | contig 32315 bp, 31 predicted proteins | sample Plot28_FD_89955 | JGI IMG/M metagenome (GOLD analysis project Ga0126307, IMG submission 89955) | Serpentine soil microbial communities from UC McLaughlin Reserve, CA, USA - Plot28 | ecosystem: Environmental > Terrestrial > Soil > Grasslands | place: USA: UC McLaughlin Reserve, Lake County... | reverse complement strand
TCGCGCTCGGCGGCCTGCGAGAACTGCCCGGCGGCCGCCGCGTGCTCGGCGCCCTGCTCGTGGCGTTCGCCTTCCTCACCGCCTCCGTCCTCGGTATCGCGGGGTTCAAGGAGCTGATCGGAGGCATGTTCCTGATCGCGTTCGCGCTCGGGCTGCGGGAGATCGAGCGCGAGTCCGAGGGCCGGATTGCGATCGTGATCGGCCTCGCCCTGATCACGGCGGCGATGATCCCCGTCTACAGCCTGCCTGGCGTGGCCTGGTTGGTGGTCACCGCCTGCCTCTGGGGGGCTGCGCAGCTACTTCAGATCCGGGCCGAGAAGGGGCCACAGGGCGTCCGCGACGTCGTCCGCGCCTCGATGCGGATCGTCATCCCGGCGGGGATCCTGCTCGTCCTCGCCAGCCTCACCCAGCTCCCGAAGATCATTGACTTCATCCAGTCGGGGTCGATTGGCAACGTCGCCGGCACCGACAGCAAGCTTCGCTACGTCGTCTCGCCGCTGGAGACGCTGGGCATCTGGCCGAGCGGGAGCTGGCTGCTCGGCACGCATGACGTCACGCATTACTGGATCTTCGGCGCGATCGGGCTTGCCGGATTGATCATCGGCCTCGTCTGGTGGATCGGGCGAGTCGACTACGCGGTGCCCGCCGCGGTGCTCTCGGGCATCGCCATCTGGCTGGCGACGAAGTACATCGAGGACGGCGGCCTGTACATCCTCGCCAAGGCCGTCGTGGTGCCCGCCTCGGTGGTGATGTTGCTGGTGATCGTCGCGCTGCTCTCGCCCGGCGGCGGCTGGCCCAAGCGGATCTTCGCCGTCGTCTTCATCGCGCTGGCCGGCTACTCGAGCTTCCTGGCTCTGCGCGACATAGTCGTGGCGCCACACGACAGGCTCGAGGAGATGAGCAGCTTCGAGGACAAGGTCAATGGTCAGAAGGTGCTCGCGCTGACCAGTGACCGCTTCACCGACTACGGCCTGCGATCCGCCGAAGTCTCAAGCCCCGCCTTCAACGCCGAGCTCAAGGTCGATTCGTCGAACGCCAAGGCGCAGCGGTTGCCGATCGACTTCGACTCTGTGCCCGACGAGGTGCTCAATGACTTCCCGTACGCGATCACGACGAGCAGCGTCTACCAGAGCGGGGCGCCCCCAGGTTGGACTTTGGCCGCAAGTAGCCGCTCCTACAACCTCTGGCGGCGCACCAGCCGGACACCGAACATCGCCATCCTCGCCGAGGAAGCCCGTCCGGGCAGGATCTTCCGCTGCAGCAAGCCGAAGTTCCGCAAGATCCGTGAGGGAGGCGGCGAAGCCGAGGTCTGGCAACCGCGGCCGGTGATCGGAAAGCGCCTCTACTGGAAGGGCGACGGTGGGACTGACAACCAGGCAGAACCCGGCCAGTCGATCAGCCAGACGATCGCGCTGCCGGCCGGGACCTGGACGATCTCGCTCCAGTACGTCAGCCCGGTGACCGGTGTCACCGTCTCTGCCCCGGGTTTGGACGAGCACCTACCCGCTGGCGTCGACGCCGCCATCCCCTACCGGCCGGACCAAGGTCCGTATTGGCCCGTCGGGGAGATCACAACCGACGGCGGCCCGGTCACCTTCACAGTGCAGGCCGATGACGTCAACCGGTTCCAGTCGCTGATTGGGGTGGATGCCCCCGCCGTGATCGGGAACCTGACCGCCGTCAATGCGTCGGGCTTCGGGACGCTTCCCACCGCCCAGGCGTGCGGGCTCTATGTCGACCGTGTGATCGGAGGCACGCAGCGGAGCGCGGTCAGAGCCGCCGGAAAGTCCATGGGCAAGAACGCATCCAAGGCCAAGTAGCCGCCTCCCTACACTGCCGCGCATGAGAGTCGGACTCGTCGGGTTGGGCTACGTCGGCCTGCCGCTGGCCGTGGCCTTCGCCGAGGAGGGCAACGAGGTGGTGGGACTGGACGCCGACCCGCGCAAGATCGACGCCCTCGCCGAGGGTCGCAGCTACATCGAGGACGTTTCGTCGGGGCGCCTCGCCGCGCTCGATGGCCGCCTCACCGCGACCAGCCGCTACTCGGACCTGGGTTCCTGCGACGCGGTGATCATCTGCGTCCCGACGCCACTCACCAACTCCCGCGAGCCTGACCTGAGCTACATGGTGGACGCGGCGACGTCGCTGGCTGCCGTACTGGAGGAGGGCCAGCTGATCGTGCTCGAGTCGACCACCTACCCGGGCACGACCCGCGAACGGCTGCGCCCGATCCTGGAGGAGTCCGGCAAGGACTTTCATCTCGCCTTTTCCCCGGAGCGGATTGACCCGGGCCGCACGGACTTCACGATCCGGACGACGCCCAAGGTGGTCGGGGGGGTCGACGAAGAGTCCACCAAGCGCGCGGTCGAGCTCTACTCGCTCGTGTGCGACAAGGTGATCGAGGTGAGCAGCCCTGACGCCGCTGAGCTCTCGAAGCTGCTCGAGAACATCTTCCGCTCGGTCAACATCGCGCTGGTCAATGAGCTGGCGATGCTCTGCGAAAGGCTGGGAATCGACATCTGGGAGGTGATCGACGCGGCGGCATCCAAGCCGTTCGGCTTCATGCGCTTCGATCCGGGTCCCGGAATGGGCGGGCACTGCCTGCCGGTTGACCCGTTCTACCTCTCCTACAAGGCGCGCGAGCACGACTTCTACACCGAGTTCATCGAGCTGGCCGGGAAGATCAACCAGAACCAGCCGCACTGGTGCGTCCGGCGGATCGAGCGGGCACTGAACGACGCCGGCAAGTCGACCAAGGACGCGAAGGTGGTCCTGCTCGGGGTGTCGTACAAGGCGGGAGTCGGCGACGTCCGGGAGTCACCGTCGCTCAAGATCATTCGGCTGCTCCGCGACCTCGGCGCCGAAGTCTCGTATCACGACCCCCACGTCGCCGAACTGTTCGATCTCGAGCTGTCCTCGGCCGATCTGGACGAGTCGCTCGCCTCGGCCGACCTCGTCTGCATCGTCACCGCGCACCCGACGATCGACTATCAGCGCGTCGTCGACGACTCCTCGCTTGTGCTCGACTTCCGCGGCGTCACACGCGGGATCGAGGCACAGAACCTGGTCCGGCTCTAGCTGCCGGTCACGGCCTTGCCGCTGGACCGGACTACGTACCAGTAACCGCCGAACTCGTTGACCGCTTGGCAGAGGACCTCGCCCGGCTCGTTGTCGCCCTCGTAGAAATAGACGGGGTGGCCGGCGTACGTGGCCTGAAGCCTCCCGTCGCTGCGCCGCGTGGTGCCGATCTTGCCGGCCTTGACCCTCGGGCCCGCGACTGGCTTCCCCTTGACGATGTAGGGAGGCCAGGCGGTTGCGCAGTCGCCTGAGCAGTTGCTCGCCTTGCCCGTGTCGGCCGTGAACAGGTACAGGGCACGGCCTCGGTTGTTGGTGAGGATCGGCCCGTAGTCGCTGGCCGTGATCTTCAGCTTCGGGCCCTTGGCGGCGGCGGATGCCGTCGCCGTGGCTTCAGCCGCAGGCATCGGATCTCCCTTTGCACTGCTGTCCGAGGACCCACATCCTGCGATAGCCGCCGTCACGATCACTGCGATTGGAATCAGCCTCGAGTTGGTCATGGCGACGAGTCCCGCGAGCCCGCGAGGCGTTACACGGAGAGAAATAACGAGCGGTTTAGGGTTCACAGCTGATGGCGGACCCGAGGGCGGAGGCCCAGGACAAGCTGGGCGGCGACTACGAGGCGAGGGTTCTCGAGCCCTCGCCGCCCGCGGTCACCGATCCTCCGTTCGCGGACGAACCCGTGGATCCCGGCGAGGTGCCGGAGGGACGCAGGCTCGTCTCCCCGGTCCACAACCGCGGCGACCTCACCTGGGACGAGATCGCGACCGAGGAGCCTGAGCTCGCCGACTGGTGCGCCGAGCGCTGGCTGGGCGCCTGGAAGCGACTCGACCCGCTGCCGGCTTCATTCGCCGAGACGCGGGTGGCTCTGCACAAGATCGCAGAGGCGGTGGTCGCGCCCGCGCGGTTGCCCCCCACCGAGATCGCACTCCGCTACACGCGCGGCGGCTTCGGGACCCCATTCTTCGAGCAGGACGGCGCCGACTGTCAGGTGCGGGTGGAGCACGGCGAGCTCGTCCGCCAGCGCGGGAACGAGGAGACCCGGGAGTCGCTTCCCGGCGTGGATCCGGCGGCGGCCACCGCGCTCGGCGACTTCTACGGGCTGGCCTGCTCGGTACTCGAGCAACTGCGGGCCGACGAGGCCGACGGCGACCCCTCGCTCGTCCAGCTCTGGCCGGAGCACTTCGACATCGCGATCGAACTCGGCTCTCAGCCGGAGGGGAAGCGCGCCAACTTCGGGGCCTCGCCCGGCGACGATCAGCACGATGAGCCGTATCTCTACGTCGGCCCTTGGGCGCTGGAAGTCTCCGGCGAGCTCTGGAACGCGAAGGGCTTTGCGGGCGCGGAGCTTAGCTATTCCGACCTGATCGCCGCCGACGACCACCGCCGAGCCGCCCTCGACTTCATGCGCACCAGGTATCGCGCATTGCAGGAGGTCTAGCCGGCGGTGAGCCTCGGTTGGCGCTTAGGGGTCGCCGCAGGGTCGTCGTGAGGTGCTACGGACCGGGGCCGGTGTAGCCGCCGGCATAGCACGGGCTCGAACCGCAGACGTTGGTGACCGCGCCGTTCGGCTGGAGGAAATCGGAGATCAGCTGGAGCGCGAGCGGCGCCCCCCGCGGCGCCCCGTGGGGATCCTCGCCGGCGCGGTTGGGCGTGTTCGTCAAGGGCGGTGGCGGCACCCCGATGTTGGTGGGTGGCGGGCTCGGGTTGGCGCGCACCGGACCGATATCGCCATAGATCGCGGCTGAGCCGTCGAAGGGGTAGCCGCCGATCGCGGGGACGTTCCAGAGGATGTCGTAGTCGGGCCAGCGTCCCGGGTCGAGGATCGGGGTGTGCGTCGACGCGCCGATCGTGCGGGCTTCGACATCGGCCTGGAAGTTCGTCACCTGGTGGTCGCCGAGCGCGATGTTCATCAGGACCTTGTGCGCCGGGTTCCCGGGGAGCGGGTTCGAGGTCATCCGATGGGCGTAGCCGTTGGGCTCGCCGCGGTCCCAGAGCATCTGGATCAGAGACAGCAGCAGTGGCCGCTCCAGCGGGTCGGTGTAGGAGGCGTTGAGGAGACCGGCGAAGGCGTCGTAGTCGACGGATCGAGGGAGCAGCACCGAGTAGTTCATCGCGGGGACATTGAGGACCGCACGGGTGAAGTCGCGGTCCACCGCGGTGAGCGCGCCGCCCATGATCCCGCCCTGGCTCGAGCCCTGGTAGTAGAGCTCGGTCGTGTCGATCGTCGCGGCGCTGCCCGTCGTGGTGCCGTCCACGTGGAATGCGGCGTCGCTCAGGAAGCCGGCCGGCATGGCCATCAGCCGGCCGAGGAAGATCTCGTCGAGCAGACCCTGCTGGAGGCGATCGGCGAGCTGTGGGAAGTTGGAGAGGTTGAGGAGGATGCTCGCGGTGTTGCTGAGATCGCTGTTTGACATGCCGATCTCGTCGGTCGCGCAGAGAACGAAGCCGTAGGTGTTCGCCAGCTCCTGCTGGATGTCCGCGCCGAAGACCTCACCGGCGCTCCCGAAGAGACCGTGACCGTAGATCGCCGGGCGGCCGGGGGTAGGAGAGCCGTCGACCGCGGACCGGGGGATGATGCAGTCGAAGTTCGCGGTCCAGTCGGCACCGGTGTTGCGGCTGGGAAGACCGTTCGGGCCGAGCTGGAAGCTGCCCCCCGGCCCGCAGTTCGGCTCGAGGTAGCACGGCACGGTGAAGGTGCCTCGGACGCGCCGGACGACCTCGGGGTCCTCGACCGGCGTGAAGTCGTCCACCTGGGTGACCGTGAAGTCCGGGGCACCGCCGTCGAAGACGCCGTCGCCCGGTGTGGTCTCGCCCAGCGACGCCAGCGCGTCGTCACGGATGTGGAGCTCGCGCGCGGCGATGTTTTCGTCGGAGGCGACCGTGAAGTCCCAGGCGAGGTAGAGGTTCGAGCGGCGGATGCCGGCCGAGCGCAGCGTGTTGAAGATGGATTCGAAGCGGGGCCGCTGCGCGTTGATGGGAGTCTCGCTCGAGGGCAGCTGGTCTCGGTAGTAGCGGAAGCCCTCGGGCGCCGGGATCGTCTGGCCGCCGGCGTCCTTCAGGTTGCGCATCGCGACGACGTAGCGATGGCCGGCTGCGAAGTTCACCGCCGGATGGATCTCGAGCGCCGTGCTCCCGGGGCTCCCGGCGTTCGAGTCGATCTCCACCCAGATCGGCCAGCGCTGCCCGGTGGTGGTGTCGATCACCGCCACCGGCTGATCGGGCTCGGAGAACCGGCCTAGATGGTTGATCGGGACCGCCCCGGCCTGCTGGAGCGCGGCCGGAGTGTCCAGGCCCGGGACCCTGACGACCATCCCCACCCCGGGGCTGAATCCGTCGTTCAGGTTGTAAGAGGTGGCACTGATCGGAACGCTCGTGGCGTTCTTCGGCATTCCGCCGGTGTGGAGGTCGATCCGGCGACCGGTCGAGGTCGAGGAGTCGGGGACCGTGTAGTAGTCGTCCGGGAACGGCAGCAGGCAGAGGGAGCCCTGCTGCTGGCCGATGAAGTTGCAGTCGCTCGCCCGGCTCAGGTCGATCGGCTTCGGGCTGCACGCGGCGGAGTCGCGGACCAGAGCGGCAGTGGCCTTTCGCTTGCCCGCTCGCACGTGGATGCTCCGCGACTCGCAGCTCGCCACCGCCGCCTTACCGGCCTTGGTCAGAGGAAGTCTGACCACGCGCTTGCCCTTGCGCGCATGGCCGGCTTTGGTCAACGGTGCCGGCGTCGGGTCGTCGAAGGTCGACGAGGTCGCCTTCACCTTCATCCCCCGCGGGCGCTTCGCGGGAAGTCGCACACGCAGGCCCCGCTTGAGCAGGACGGTCTGGCCGGCGCCGAGGATCCTGAGGCCCTTGCCGCCGCGATGCTTCCCGGCGCCCGCGGTGATCGGCAGCATGAGGGCGAGCGCCACGACGAGCGCGCCAATCGCCGCTGCCAGCTTCGAGCTCCCTCTCACAAACACCTCTCCTCAAACGGACCCTACCGCCACGGCCTAAACCGGCGACGTCCGAAAGCCCAGGACCGGGATCGAACCGGTGACCTCTTCATTACGAGTGAAGTGCTCTACCAGCTGAGCTACCTGGGCGCGCCTGCTGACCGGCGATTGTAGGGTCCCGCCTCATGAACGATCAACCGCTGCTGACCGAGCGCCGGGACCGCGTCCTGCTGATCACGCTCAACCGGCCCGACGCGCGGAACGCCGTCAACCTCGCGATGGCGGAGGCCATGGCGGCGGCGATGGACGAGCTCGACGCGACCGACGAGCTCAGCGTCGGCGTGATCGCCGGCGAGGGCAAGGGCTTCAGCTCGGGGATGGACCTGAAGGCGTTCGCCACCGGCGAGCGCCCCTGGGCGGGCGACCGCGGCTTCGCCGGGATCGTGCAGAAGCCTGCCGAGAAGCCGCTGATTGCAGCAATCGAGGGCTTCGCCGTTGCAGGCGGCCTCGAGATTGCCCTCGCCTGCGACCTGATCGTCGCCTCGAAGGGCGCGAAGCTCGGTGTCCCCGAGGTCAAGCGCGGCTTGGTCGCGGCGGGCGGCGCGCTCCGCCAGCTCCCCCGCCGGCTCCCGGCCGCGCTCGCGATGGAGCTGGCACTGACCGGCGAAACGATCACCGCCGAGCGCGGCGCGGAGCTTGGCCTCGTCAATCGGCTCGCCGAGCCCGGCGCGTCCCTCGACACGGCTCTCGAGCTGGCCGGTCAGGTCGCCGAGAACGCACCGCTCGCGCTCCGCGCGTCCAAGACCGTCCTCCAGAACCAGTGGTCCTGGGACGACGAGACCTTCTGGGCGAAGCAGGGCGAGATCGTCGCGCCCGCCTTCACCTCCGAGGACGCGATCGAGGGCGCGACCGCGTTCAGCGAGAAGCGAGCTCCAGACTGGAAAGGTCGCTAGCCCCGTTCGTACCCGCCACCGCGTGGGCCCCGCCATCCACGTGGAGCACCTCCCCGCTGATCGCTTCGGACCAGTCCGAGAGGAGGAAGAGGACAGCGCGAGCGACCTGGGTCGGGTCCTCCGTGTCCCAGCCGAGCGGCGCGGCCGCCGGCCAGCCCTCGGCGAGCTGATCGAAGCCGTCGATCCCGCCCGCCGCGGGTGAGGAGATCGGCCCGGCCGAGACCAGGTTCGAGCGGATCCCGCGCGGCCCGAGCTCTCGCGCCAGATAGCGATTGACCGACTCCAAGGCCGCCTTCGCGACGCCCATCCAGTCATATGACGGCCAGGCGACCGATGCGTCGAAGTCAAGCCCGACGAAGCTGCCTCCGCTCTCCATCCGCGGGGCCAGGTGCTGCGCCAGCGCCTTGTAGGAGTACGCGCTCGTCCGGAAGGCCTCGAGGGCGCTCTCGGCCGGCGCCTCCATGAACCGCCCGCCGATCGCGTCCGCGGGTGCGAAGGCGATCGCGTGCAGCACGCCGTCGAGCCCACCCCACCGGTCCTCGACCTCGCCCGCCAAATCGGCCAGGTCCTCCTCGGAGTTGACGTCCAGCTCGAGCACGTCCGGCGGCTCGGGCAGACGAGCGGCCGCGCGCTCCGTCATCCGGCGGGTGCGGCCGAAACCGCTCAGCAGGACCTCCGACCCCGCGAGCTGCGCCTCACGAGCGACAGCGAAGGCGATGCTCTTCCGGGTCAGCACGCCGGTGATCAGGAATCTCTTGCCGGCCAGCATCAGGCGAGCAGCCTTCCGTCCTGCAGCGGGGAGAGCCCGTCGTCGGCCTCTTCCGGCTTCGCATCGGATTGTCGGCGCCAGAGCACCACGATCTCCATGCGCGCAACGAGCTCATCGGCCTGGTTCACGATCCGCACGGCGAGCGTGACCAGCCCGGTCTCCGCACCGAGCTCGCGCTTGTCCGCGAGCCGGGCCCGGACCCGGATGGTGTCCCCGAGCCCGACGGGCCGCTTCAGCACCGCCCCGTCGATCGATCGCAGAGCGAGGACGACCCGCGGATCGATCGGGAGCAGCCCGAGGGCGTAGGAGAGAACCAGCATCCCGTGGGCGATCCGGCGGCCGAACGCACTCTCCGCAGCCCAGGCGGCGTCCGCGTGCTGCGGGTGCCAGTCACCGGTCAGCGCGGCGAACGAGACCACGTCGTACTCGGTCACCGTCCGGCCCGACGACTCCATCGAGTCGCCGATCTCCAGGTCGTCGAAGTAGGGCGGCGCCTCGCGCCACAGCACTCCTTCGCGGACTGCCTCGATCGTCTCCGTCGTCATGCCGTTCTCCTTCGTCCGTTTGCTCCGCCGAGGGCGGAGAGCGCCCAGATCAGCCGCGCTCTCGTCTCCTCCGGCTCGATCACTTCGTCGATGTCCCCGGCGCCCGCGGCGACCTCCGACCTCAGATGTCCATCCGCGTACTCCTCGGCGAGTCGCTTGTGCTCGGCGGCCGGGTCGGTGGACCCCTCGATCGCCCGGCGGTGGATGATCCCCACCGCCTGTCGGGCCCCCAGCACGCCGATCTCGGCTCCTGGCCAGGCGAGAACGACGTCCGCGCCGAGCTCGCGCGAGTTCATCGTGATGAATCCTCCGCCGTAGGCCTTGCGCAGGACCACGGTCACCTTCGGCACGCGCGCCGCGGAGAACGCGTGAAGCAGGCCGGCGCCGTGGCGGATTACGCCCATCCCCTCTTGCTTGGTTCCGGGCAGGAAGCCGGGTGTGTCGACGAGGACCGTGAGTGGAAGGCCGAACGAATCACAGCGCCGGATGAACTCAGCCGCCTTCTCCGACGCGGCCGAGTCGATCACCCCACCGAGATGGTGCGGCTGGTTCGCGACGACGCCGACCGGGTGCCCATTCAGCCGGACCAGCGCCGTGACCATGTTGCGGGCCCAGCGCGGCGACAGCTCGAGCATCGAGCTCGAGTCGCTGATGCCGCGGATCACCGAGCGGATGTCGTAGACCTTGCGGGGGTTTGCCGGAACGACGGTGCCTGGGTCGCTGCCGAGCGGCTCCTGCGGCAGGACCGGGTCTGGCGCTGACGCCGAGCTCTGCGGCAGGTGGCCGAGCAGGTCACGGACCAGCTCGGCGGCAGCCCGGTCATCGGATGCGACCAGGTCGCAGACTCCATTCCGGGAGTGGACTCGGGCGCCGCCGAGCTCGTCCATGGTCACGCTCTCGCCCATCACCTCCTCGACGACTCCGGGGCCGGTGAGGAAGAGCCGAGCCTCCTCTGTCATCACGACGAAGTCGGTGAGCGCAGGCGCGTAGGCGCCGCCTCCGGCCGAGGTCCCGGTGATCACGCTGATCTGCGGGACGCGGCCCGACAGAGCGACGTGCTCGCGAAAGATCGCGCCGTAGCCGGCGAGGGCCCCGGCACCCTCGTCGATTCGCGCGCCGCCGGAGGCGACGAAGCCGATCACAGGCGCCTCCGCCCGCCCGGCCAGATCGAGCACCCGCACGATCGTCTCGGCCTGCGCGGTGCCGAGGGAGCCACCGGCGAAGCTCTGATCCTGCGCGTAGCAGTAGACCGGCCGTCCGCCGACGCAGCCCGCCCCGGCCACGACCCCGTCGCCGGGCGCCGAGCGTGATGAGCGCGACGCGACGCGGGTGCGGACCAGCTCGAGGGTGCCTGGATCGCAGAGCGCCTCGAGCCGCTGCAGCGGCGTCAACCGCTCGCGCTCGGGGGCCTCCGTCTCGGCGAGCATCAGGTTCATGCAGCCGCCTCGATGCAGAGCACGGCGTTGTGGCCTCCGAAGCCGAACGAGTTGCTGATCCCGACGGCGGGATGGCCGTTCAACGGCAGCGCCTTGGCCTCGCCGGGCACGTAGTCGAGGTCGAGCCCCTCGTCGGGCTCCTCGTAGTTGACGGTGGGCGGGGCCTGCTTGGCCCGCAGGGCCTGGAGGGTCGCAACGGCCTCCACGGCGCCCGCAGCGCCCAGCAGGTGGCCGACCACCGACTTGGTCGAGGAGACCGGGATCCGCGTCGCCTGTTCGCCGAGCGCGGTCTTCAATGCCTCGGTCTCGGAGCGATCGTTCAGCGGCGTCGAAGTCCCGTGTGCGTTGACATAGGCAACGGCCCCAGGCTCGATCTCGGCGTCCGCGAGTGCCTTGCGAATCGCGCGGGCGGCACCGTCCCCGCTTGGCTCGGGCGCAGTCATGTGGTGGGCATCCGCGGTGGCGCCGTACCCGGTCAGGTATCCGAGGATCGGCGCGCCGCGCAGCTCGGCCGTCTCCGCGTCCTCGAGCACCAGCACGCCCGCTCCTTCCCCCATCACGAATCCGTCCCGGCGGCGATCGAAGGGACGGGAGATCCCGCTCGGGGAGGTGGCACCCATCTCCGCGAAGGCGGCCATCGCCAGCGGCGTGATCGCCGATTCCGCTCCGCCGGCCACGACGGCGACTGCGTCGCCGTAGGACACCATGCGGGCCGCCGTGCCGACGGCGTGGGCTCCGGCGGCGCACGCGGAGACCGTCCCGAAGCACTGACCCCGCAGCTCGTGCTGGATGGCCAGAGCACCCGCGGCGGAGTTGGCCATCATCTGCGGGACGCAGTGAGGAGAGACCTTGCCCTGCCCGTTCTCGCGCAGGTTGATGTGCTCAGACTCGATCGTCGACAGGCCGCCGATTCCGGTGCCCATGACGGAGCCGATCTCCGCTCGGTCGTAGGGCGCCTCGTCCAGGCCGGCGCCCGAGATCGCCTCGGCGGCCGCCGCCAGCGCGAGGTGCGTAAAGCGGTCGGTCCGGCGCACCTGTCGCCTGGTGAGGTGGTCGGTCGGGTCGAAGTCCGAGCAGCGGCCAAGGCCGTCCTCGATCCCTGACTCGCCGGCCGACCAGCGCTCGTACAAGGTCGGCGCGCCGACGCCCAGTGGCGTCACTGCGCCGGTCCCGGTGATCGCAACCCGGCGCATCAGGACTGGCGCGCGGACACGAAGTCGACGACGTCCTGGACCGTCGTGATCTTCTCCATCTCGGCGTCGGTGATCTCGATCTTGTACTCGTCCTCGATCACCTGGGCGAGCTCGACGAGGTCGAGCGAGTCGATGTCCAGGTCCTCGAAGCGCGAATCGGGCTTGACGTTCTCCGGCTCCTCGCCGAACTCGACGAGCGCCGAGACCACCCTCTCGGTCACCTGGTCCTTCGTTGCGGTTGTCATCTGGCTCCTTTCGGTTCAGGCGGACATGCCGCCGTCGATGGGCAGAACAGCCCCGGTCACATAGGAGGCCTCATCCGAGGCCAGGAAGCGGATGCACGACGCGACGTCCTCGGGAGATCCGGCGCGGCGGGCCGGGACCGCATCCAGCAGCCCGTTCGATCCGTTTGACTCCGATCCGTTCGCGGTGAAGTCCTTGGTCAGCTCGGTCTCGATCAGGCCGGGGGCCACGGCGTTCACCGTCACCCCGCGGCGCGCGACCTCCACAGCAACGGTCCGGGTGAGGGCGATCAATCCCGCCTTGGAGGCCGAATAGTTGGCCTGGCCTGGGTTGGCTCGCAGCCCGACGACCGAGGAGACGTTGATCACCCGGCCGAATCGCTGGCGCATCATCGGGCCGATCGCTGCACGGGTGAGGCGGAAGGCCGCCGTCAGGTTGACGTCGAGCACACGGCTCCAGTCCTCGTCGCTGAGGCGCATCGAGAGGTTGTCCGCGGTAACGCCGGCGTTGTTGACCAGCACGAGGACGGGTCCGAGGCGCTCTGCGACCTCCGAGACCATCTCGTCGGCCGCCGCGGGATCGGACACGTCGGCGCCGATCGCGATGGCGGTGCCGCTCGCCTCCTCGATCGATCCGGCGGTTGACTCGGCGCCCTCGCGGTCGCGGGAGTAGTTGACCGCCACCGACCAGCCGTCGGCCGCGAGCACCTTCGCGGTGGCGGCGCCGATGCCGCGGGAGGCGCCGGTGACGAGCGCGCAACCGGTGCTCCGCTTCGCCGCGAGATCCGCGGGGGCGGTTGTGGTTTCGACGCTCACGCTGAGCCCTCCCACTCCACGATCCCGGCTCCCCAGGTGAGGCCGGCGCCGAAGGCGGAGAGCAGCACCTTCGATCCCCTCCGCAGCAGACCGGTCGAGGCCGCCTCGGAAAGGGCGATCGGAATGGTGGCGGCCGAGGTGTTGCCGTACTCGGCGAGGCAGTCGATCACGCGGTCGGGCGATAGGTCCAGCCGCTCGCCGACCGCCGAGATGATCCGCGAGTTGGCCTGGTGGTAGACGAAGAGGTCGATCTCGCCGAGCGCCAGCCCGGCGTCCGAAGCGACCTGGTGCGTCGTGTCGCTCATCGCCGCGACAGCCGCGCGGAAGGTCGCCCGGCCGTCCATTCGCACCAGCCGGTCCTCCCAATCGGCCTGGATCAACTCCCCGCGCCCGCCGTCCGAGCGCAGCGCGATCGGGCCGATCTGACCGGGGCCGCCGAGGGTGAGCACGGCGGCCCCGGCCCCATCGCCGAACAGGCCCGCGGTTCGCCGGTCGCCGTAGTCGGTGACTCGGCTCATCACCTCGGCGCCGACGACAAGCGCAGCCCGAGCCCGCCCGGACTCGAGCTGCGCCGTCGCCAGGGAGAGACCGGAGAGGAAGCCCGTGCAGGCGGCGCCGATGTCAATCGCGCCGGCGGAAGGGGCTCCAATTCGGGTGGCGACCAGGGGCGCTGCCTGAGGCAGCAGCTGGTCGGCGGTGGAGGTTGCAACCAAGACGAGGTCAAGATCGGCGGGATCCACGCCGGCCAGCGCGAGAGCGCTCGAACCGGCCTCGGAGGCGAGATCGACGAGCGTCTCGCTGTTGACGCGGCGACGCCGGTGTATCCCGGTCCGAGAGGAGATCCACTCCGAGTCGACCCCAAGGGGTCGGGCCAGCTCCTCGTTCTCGACCACACGCTCCGGGAGGCACGCCGCCACGGCGGCGATCCCTGGCCCGGTCGTCCGCTTGGCTCCGTTCGGCGCCGCACCCGTGGCCCGGGCCACCAGGCCTTCGGGATCGACGAGGGAGGAGTCCACCTCCCACTGCTGTCCGGGCGATAGCTCAGGCAAGGGCCGACTCCCGGTTGGTGACGATCTCGAGGTCCGGACCCGCGAGCGTCCGCTTCACCAGACCGGCCAGGACCTTCCCCGGGCCCACGTCGAGGTAACGCCTCACGCCGAGCTGATCGAGCTTGCCGAGCACCGCGGTCCAGCGGATCGGTCTGACGAGCGAAGAGGCCAGAGCGTCTCGCACGTCGCCAGTGAAGAAGTCAGCGCTGGTGGACGAGACCACCGGCGCGCTCGGGCCGGCGAAGTCGATCTCGTCGAGCTGGCTGCGAAAGGCGTCCACCCCGGCCGACATCGCATCCGTGTGGAAAGCGCCGGCTACGGCGAGCTGCTTGGCGCGAACGCCGGAGCTCTTGGCGGCGGTCTCGGCCTCCTCGATCTGGGCGAGCGGCCCGGAGAGGACGAACTGCTGCGGGGAGTTCTCGTTGGCGAGGGTCAGGCCGTGCTCGGTGGCCAGTTCCTCCGCGCGATCGTGGTCGGATCCGACGGCGAGCATGCCGCCCGGCTCGCCGGCGCGAGCCACTTCATCCATGACCCGGCCGCGGGCCACGACGATACGCAGCCCATCCGCGTCGTCGATGGTCTCGGCCGCGGCGAGAGCACCGACCTCGCCGAGCGAGTGCCCGGCGAAGTAGTCGGCCTCGGGATGGCCGAGCCGCTCATAGCCCGCGATCGAGGCGCAATAGACCGCGGGCTGGGCGTAGGCCGTGCCCTCGGACATGCGCTCGAAGGGGTCCTTGCCGACCAACTCCGTGGCGAGGTCGAGCAGGTCGGGGCGGAGATCGGCGACGAGCTCGCGGCTCGAAGCATCGCCCACCCCCTGGCCCGGAAAGAGGATCGCTGAAGCTGAGTTGACGTCCATGCCCTACTGACTAACCGCGACGCGCGCGCGGGTGAAGGGCCTCGCCCGCCATGTCCCCCGTTCGGGGGGGTTCCGGGGGACGGCCGGGGGGTCGCGGTTCTCAGGGTCGCCTAGCGCCGGGTCAGCCCAAGCTGCTCGGCCTTGCGGGTCGCCTCCGCCCGGTTACGGACCCCAAGCTTCCGATAGAGCGCCGTGGTGTGGTCCTTGATCGTGTGCGGGGAGAGGAAGAGGCGCTGGGCGATCTCGCGATTCGTCGCCCCGGCCCCGATCAGCTCGAGCACCTCGCGCTCGCGTGGTGAGAGCGGCGTCGCCGGCCCGTCGGCCTGACGGGCGTAGACGGTCATCCCCCTGCCCACCATCCGGACGGCGTTGGCGACCTCATCGGCGCTCCAGTCCTTGGAGATGAAGCCGGCGGCGCCGGCGGCCTTGGCGGCCTCGGGCGAGATCCAGCCGGCGCCCGAGATCAGCAGGACCCGTGTCTTCGGGGAGGCCTCGCGCAGCACCTCGCAGAGCTCGGCGCCGGAGCGCTCGCCGAGGAAGAGGTCAACGAGCGCGACGTCGGGCCGGCCCTTGCCCGCGAGCTCGACAGCCTCCTCGGGGGTCGAGGCGACCACGCAGTCCCCGACCCAGGGCTGACGACCGAGCAGCAGCCTGAATCCCCACTGCACGACGGCGTGGTCGTCCACGACGAGTACGCGCAGCTTCTCCCTGCCGTTCAGCTGCTCGGCAACACCAGGCGCACTCGCCATCGGTCCTCCTCCCGCCCGTACTCGAGCATTCCCCCTCGCTGCATCGCCTCATAGGAGGCGAGCCTCAGGCCCATCCGCGAGCTGCCCGGGGAGCCTCCCGCCGACGCCGGCCGTAGTCCGTCGTTGCGGACCTCGAGCGCGAACGCGCCGTCCCGCTGGTCGATGGTCACCCGCACCTCGGCGGGGTCAGCGTGCTTCTCGGCGTTCCGGAGCGCCTCGTTCAGGAGCGAGACCGCCAGCGGCTCGAGGCTCTCGGGAAGATCCACGCCCTCGCGCCAGTCGACCACCAGCGGCAGGTCCTTGTACTGGCGGTCGAGCCGCTCGAGCTCGGCCCGCAGCCCGCCCTCCTGCAGCTCCATCAGTGAGCTCCCGGCGGAGCCGATCAACGCTTCGCTGAGGTCGCCCAGGGCGGCTTCGATCTCGGCGACGCACCGCTCCCGGTCGTCCTCGGCGAGCGGGCGATCGGAGCCGAGGGCGAGCGAGACGCCGAAGAGCCGCTGGGTGACGCGCTCGTGGACTTCGCGGGCGAGGTCAATGCGCTCGGAGAGCCGGCGGCTCCGCTCCGTCTGGCGGGTCACCTCCCTGACGTGACTGGCGAGTGCGGCCGTCCGCCCGAGGGCGTGCATCGTCGAGCGCTCGCCGTCGGTCAGCTCGAACGGCGCGCCGTCGCGGTCCGCGAAGATCACACCCAGCCAGCGGCCAGCGGCGGCGACTGGGGTGCAGGTGAGCTGTGTGACGCCGGGAAGGTCCTGGTAGCGGGCGGGCACATCCGCGGCGAGGTCACTCGTCTCCACGACGCGATCCTCCGCCAGGGCCCGCTGCGCGATCGGGGTCTCCTCGAGGGTGCCGTAGCCGTGCGCAATGAACTCCCGGAAGACGCCGTGGCTGCCGGCCGGCAGCACGAGCCGGCGCTCGGCGTCATAGAGGAAGAGGACCGCGCGCTCCATCGAGGTCTGCAGGCAGACGGCCTCGCAGATGCGGTCGTAGAAATCGTCCTGCTCACGCTTCTCGTCCAGCTCGAAGAGAAGCTGGACGACCACGTCCAGGGCCTCGGAGCGGAGCGAGTCTTCCTTGATGCTCACGTCCATTGGCTACCCCTGCATCCTCGCACCGGTTACGCCTCGGCAGGCGCCCACACCCCCCGAATGGGGGGTCGGCGGAACCGGCGCGAGGCACGAACCCAGCCCTTACATTCTTCGGCGGGCCGACAACGATGGCGCCGGGCTTGGCAATGCCTGCGACGCGACCCCGAATTCGGACGGGCCCGTTTCCGGGTCCGAGCCGTCGACGCCACCGGACAGCGCGACCTGACTCCCGCGAAGCGCAAGTTCCGGATCCGGCCCTAGCTTCGATCCGGGTTATTCACGGACACCGATCGCGGGGTAATCACCGAAGTATTCGTTCAAGGAAAGCGGGAAGGTGGTCGATGCAAGACGGCGAAGAGGAGATATGGAATGCCGCCGAACTCGACTCAGAATCTGAACGCAAAGCTCTCGCTCACGCCGAGCACCCAGCAGCGCCCCGGCGGCGCCGGCATTAGCCTCACGCCATCCCCGATCCAGGGCTACGCGCCTCCCAACCAGATCGTCGGCGCCCCCGCTCAGTATCGCGGCGGCTACCACCTCAGCTTCTAGCCCTCCTCGCATCCTGCGTGCTGTTCGCGCCGGCCGCTGACGCCGCTTCACGGCCAGCGCGCTCCTATCCCTGGCAGAAGCGGGTCCACGACGCCACCGCCTTCCTGCACACCCGCACCGGCAGCGCCTCGTTTGCGGCGGTCGACGAGCACGGGCGGATCCACGGCTACAGGCGGGCGGTGCAGTACTCGTCCGCCAGCCTGGTCAAGGCGATGCTGCTGGTGGCCTACCTGGATCAGAGGAACGTCCGGCACCGCCGCCTGCACGCCTCCGACCGGCGGCTGCTCGGTCCGATGATCCACGTCTCCGACAACGACGCCGCGAGCGCGGTCTACGCCCGCGTCGGCGCGAGCGGCCTGGTCCGCGTCGCGCGGCGCGCCGGCATGCGCCGCTTCGTCCCAAATCCGGTCTGGGGCGGCTGCCAGGTGACCGCCCGGGACCAGGCGCGCTTCTTCTTCCGGATCCGCAAGCTCATGACAGAGCGTCACCGCAAGTACGCGCTCGGCCTACTGCGACGGATCGTCTCCTACGAACGCTGGGGAATCCCGCACGGCGTCCCCCACGGGTGGCACCCGTACTTCAAGGGCGGCTGGTTCAGCGATGACGACGGGTGGCGCGTCCACCAGGCCGCGCTGCTCAGGAACGGAGGTCGCCGGATCTCGATCGCCGTCCTGACGCGCGGCAATCCGGACCTCGGCTACGGGGCCGCGACAATCGCCGGCGTGACGGCCCGCCTCCTGCACGGCTACCGCTAGCTACGAAGCGCCCTCTGCGAATCGGTAGCCGACCCGCCGCACCGTGAGCACCAGCTCGGGGTTCTGCGGATCGCGCTCGACCTTCTGGCGGAGGTTCGAGATGTGGACGTCGCAGGCCCTGACGTCTCCGCGGAACTCGGTCTGCCAAAGCTCCTCCATGATCTCCTTGCGCGAGAAGACCCGTCCCGGGCTCTCAGTCAGCAGGCGCAGGACCTGGAACTCGGAGCGAGTCAGGTTGATCGGCTCGCCGCGCACCGTCACCAGGTGACGGGCCAGGTCGATGGAGACGGGCCCGGATTCGATCGCCGTGCCCTCAGTGCCACTCGAGCGATCGAGCTCCCGGCGACGCAGTTGCGCCCTGACCCGGCCGAGCAGCTCCCGCACAGAGAACGGCTTGGTCACGTAGTCATCGGCCCCGACCTCGAGCCCCACCACCTTGTCGACCTCGGCGTCCTTGGCGGTCAGCAGGATGATCGGGACCGGGCTGTGAGCGCGGACCTCGCGACAGATGTCGAGGCCGCTCTTGCCGGGCATCATGATGTCCAGGATCAGCAGGTCGAAGTGATCGTCTGAGATCTGGCCCTCGGCCTCCTCGCCGTTCGCGGCCAGCGTGACCTCGAAGCCCTCCTGCTCCAGCGCGTAACCGACGGACTCGCGGACCGAGTCCTCGTCATCGACAACCAGGATGCGGCTCGTGACGGGAGGCGTTGGGCTCATGCGACCGGCGTGGGGGTTGGCTTGGCGGCCCTGAGCCTGACCCAGAAGATGCTTCCTTCGCCCGGCACGGAACGCAGGCCGATCTCGCCGTTCATCACGTCCACCATCCGCTTCGCGATGGAGAGCCCGAGGCCGAAGCCCTCGGTCTCGTGGGTGGCGGATCCCCGGTAGAAGCGCTCGAAGACGCGGTTCTGCTCCTCGGGCGGGATGCCCTTCCCGGTGTCTTGGACTTCGATGGTCACGGTCTTCTCCTCCCCCCGGACCGCGCGAAGGGTAACCGTGCCCGGCGGAGGGGTGTGCGCACATGCGTTGGTGAGGAGGCCGATCATCACCTGCCGCAGGAGCACCGGGTCGCCCGCCGCCACCAGGTCGGGCTCGATTTCGGTGAGCATCTCGACGCCCTCAGGCGCCGCGACTGCCTCCGTCGCTTCCACGGCGGCCAGCGAGACGTCGACGACCTGGGCCTCGTCGCGCTCCCCGGCCGCCTCCACGCGCGCGAGAGTGAGCAGTGCCTGGGTGAGGCGGGTCATGCGCTCGGCGTCCACCGCCAGCCGCGCGAGGAAGCGGTCCCGCGCGTCGGGATCGTCCTTGGCGCCGCTGCGCAGGACCTCGATGCCGCTCATGATCCCGGCCAGCGGGTTGCGCAGCTCGTGCGCGGCGTTGGAGACGAACTCGCGCTCGGCCTCCTCGCGCTTCAGCTCATCGGTGCGATCGCGGACGACGAGCAGCACCGCGTGCTCCGCCGGGACTCGGCGAGCCTGCACTCCGTACACCCGGCCGTCGACCGACAGAACCGGAATCTCGGCCGATCCGCGCGAGGCGGCACGTCGCAGCGCGGGGACCAGGGCGGTCGCCGGTTGCCCGTCACGGACCAGCCGCTCGGCCGCGGGGTTCGTGAAGCGAACGGAGCCGTCCTCCCCCACCACGATCACGGCCTCGGTCAACCCGTCGAAGATCGCCGAGAGGCGATCGCGCTCGGTGGCGAGCAAGGTGAAGCTCTTACGGAGCTCCTCGCGCATCGAGTCGAGCGAGCGAGTCAGATCGCCGATCTCGTCGCCGCCTCCGGGCCGCAGTGAAACATCGAAGTTGCCGGCCGCCATCTGCTCCGCGGCGCGCGCGAGCCGCCTGACGCGGATCGCAATCAGCGAGGAGGCCAGGAAACCCATCAGGACCCCGATCGCGATGGCGATCAGAAGCGCGCGCAGCCGATCGCCGCGCAGCTGGTCGAACGCGCTGGTCAACGCAGGGGGCGGCTCCGCTCGGACCACCGCGGCGCCCCTCACCTTGTCCTTGCCGAAGATCGGAGCCGCCGCCACCGTGACGTTGCCGGGCAGGCTCGCCTTGTAGCGCCGGTTGCCGAGGGCGACGCGGACCGCCTCGCCCTTGTTGGGCACGGCGGCGAGAGCCGCAAGGTCTTGGCCCGGCGCGAGCGCGTTGCCGTGGCGGTTGACCGCCCAGGCCTCGAAGTTCCTGGTGTTCGTGGCGGCGAGCACGTTGGCGGCATGCAGCTTGTCGACGCTGCCGAGGGTGTCAGCCAGGCTGGAGGTCTTGCCGACCGCGAGGTCGGCCGACTGGGTCTGCAGCGTCCGCCCGGAGGAGTCGTCGACGAAGACGTAGACGGACGCCGCCGTGATCAGGGTGACGAGCGCAAAGGCAGCGCCGAGCCAGAGCCGCATCGGGACCCGGCGGCCTCTCTCCCCACCCCTAACGCGTTCAGCCATGGTCAGGAGATTGTTACCGCTTGCTCACATTTGTGTGGACGGTGGGCCGCAGCCGCGCGATCACTCAGGCGAGGGCGGCGGCGAGGCGAAGCCAGAGCGCCTCCAGGGCGAGCTCCTCGGAAACGTTGACCCGCAGGCGGCGGCGGGTGTCCAGCACCCATTCGACCGCCTCCCTCGCCCGGGCGGGGTCGAGTCCCTGGGCGTCCTCGGCGAGCTGGTCGCGCCGGTCGGCGTTGAGGACGACGTCGTCAGCTCCGGAGGCGACTGCGGCCAAGTCGCGGAACCAGGCGCAGCAGATCCCGAGGGCGAGGTCGAGCGCCTGGGTCCGGGCACGCCTTTCCGTGCGCCTCACCTGCTCGGTCGCATCACGCGTGAGCTTGCCCTTCCGGCCGCGCTTCGCCATCGCTTCCGCCTCCTCGACGAGGCGACGCTCCTCCGCGGCACCGGCCTCCTGGCCGGCCTCGCTCGCGGCGTCAAGCAATCCGCGCCAGGGTTCGGGTGACGGGTCCGACGAACGGGCCGCCCGGGCCGCGGCCTCGGCGGTGGCGCGCAAAGCCGTCCCCGTCTCCACGAGCAGGAGCCGAGCGAGCTCGACGTCGCCACCGCTCAGGCGCGCCGCGGCTGAGGCGTCGGCGCCAGCTCCGAGAGCCTCCAGCACCGCGTCGGGCGGCAGCGGCCCGAACTCGATCGGGGCGCAGCGCGAGAGGATCGTCTCGGCCAGCAGCTCGGGCTCCGAGCAGATCAGGATCAGGTGGGCGAACGGCGCCGGCTCCTCGAGGGTCTTGAGGAGCGCGTTCTGGCTCTCGTCGCGCAGGTCCTCGGCCTCCTCGATCACGAAGACCCGGCGCCGGCCCTCGGCCGGGCTGAGGCTGGAGGCTCGGATCACGGACTCCCGGACGTCCTCGACGAGATGCTGCGCGCCGGGCGGGCGAAGCCAGGCCAGGTCGGGGTGCGGCGAGGGATCGAGCAGCGCGCGGCGCCTCGCATCCTCAGGGTCAGGGGCGCCCTCGGCGAGGAGCTCGGCGGCGAACGCCCGGGCCGCCGCGGCCTTGGCGGCACCCCTGGGCCCTCGGAAGATGTAGGCGTGGCCCGGCGAGGCGAGCGCCGCCACCAGCGCGGCCCTGGCTCGCGGCTGGTGCCGCGTCGCCTCCGCCAGCGCCTCGGGAATCGCCGATGTGCTCGCCGCCACCTCCATCGTCACGCCGTGACGGCCTGGACCTCGGTGAGGACCGCGGCGTGGACCTGGTCGCGACCGCCGTCTGCGTCGACCACGTGCACGCGCTCGGGATGGCGCTTCGCCACCTCGTCGTAGCCCTCGGCGACCCGGCGCTGGAGCTCGATGCCCTCCTCCTCGAAGCGATCGGCCTTGCGGCGGCCGATTCGCTTCGCGGCGCGATCCGGGTCCATTCGCAGAAGGATCGTCAGGTCCGGCCAGACGCCACCCGTGGCCAGGTCGCAGATCTCCTCGACGCGCTCGGCCCCGAGCCCACGCGCGACCCCCTGGTAGGCGACGCTGGAGTCGCTGAACCGGTCGCAAACGACGTCCCGGCCGGCGTCGCGCGCCGGCCCGACCACCTGGGCGACGAGCTCGGCACGCGCCGCGCAGAAGAGCAGTAGCTCGGCCAGCGGGTCGAGATCCAGGCTGGGGTCCTTCAGCACCTGCCGGATCCGCTCTCCTGTCTCGGTCCCGCCCGGCTCGCGAACCAGTACGACGTCCGCGCCGAGCGCCTTGGCGAGCAGCTTCGCCTGGGTGGTCTTGCCAGAGCCGTCGATTCCCTCGAGCGAGATGAACATCCCGAACCAGGCTAACCGCCGTCGGCGCGCCGGCCGCTGACGGGACACCCAACACCCTGCAAGCCGCGGGTTTTTCAGGCGGCGCTGGCGGGTAGCGAGGGGTCATCCACAGCAGAGGAGAGGAGAGCGATGCTCGAGACACCTGAGACACCTGCACCTGATGTCGAGGAAGGCGGCGGCGCCCCCGAGGAGGGCGGCGGCGGTGACGGCGGCCAGGAGGGCGGCGGGGACGAGGGTGGAGGCGAGGAGAGCGCCTGACCCAAGCGACTGAGTGTGGCCCAGCGGGGCGGCCTTCGGGTCGCCCTGTCGCTTTCAGGCGGTCGGGTACCGGCGCCCGTTTCCGGTCCCATCTGAATAATGGGTCGCCATGGCGACCCCGAAAAAGCCCAGCAAACGCTCCAAGAGCAGCTCGACGCCCTCAGGCTCGAGCCGCAAGAAGCCAGCTGCCAAGAAGACCGCCGCCTCATCCTCGAAGTCGAGCGGCTCGACCAGGAAGGCGCCCGCGAAGCGCGCGGCATCTTCCTCCACCCGGAAGGCTCCGGCCAAGACCGCTCGCAAGACCGGCCCGAAGTCTGGGACGAACGAGTGGGCGAAGGCAGCAGACGCGGCCGAGGCTGAGGCGCAAACCAAGACTGCCCGCGCCGCAAAGGCCGAGGCAACTGCACCGAGTCTGCGCCCCGGACGGCGCCGCTCCTATGGCCGCTGGGCCGCCGTCGCCGGGCTGCTGGCGGCCGTCGTGGTAGTGATCGTGCTGATCGCGAACGGCGGCAGCGACGACAACGACACCACCGTCGCCGACACCATGCCCGCGACGACCGCGAGCGCCACTGCCACCTCCGCGGCCGCGACCCCGGCGCCGGCCGCCGCCGTCCCGGCCGCGAACTCACTGGTCCGCACCGAGAAGTGCGAGCCGATCATCGGCAGCGGCACGGCGAACAGCGGCCAGACCTACGAGGTGACCTCGTCCGCCAAGGACGGCGATCCCGCCGGCTGCGGCGAGGCCCACGACATCCTGCTCTCGGCCCTCCAGGAGTCAGGGACGTCGATCGGCGACTGGAGCTGCAAGACGGATTCGAGCGGGGACCCGATCGCCAGCTGCACCTCGACCGGCGACCGATCGATCCAGGCTGCGGGCTAGACAGCTAGCTCTTCGCGCGGGGCTTGGCCTGTGAGCCGTTGCCCGACTTCGCGGTGCTCTTCTTCGTGCCGCTCTTGGCCTTCGAGCCGTTCTTCGCCTTGGCGCCATTGCCGCGGGCGCGCTTGACCTTCGTGGCCGACGCCTGGCCGGCGATCTTCTCGGCCTCCTTGACGGCGTCCTCCCCTGTCGCGTCGTCCTTGGCATCGCCGTCCTTCGCGGCGGCCTCGGCGGCCTCCTTCGCGGCCTTGGCGGCCTCGCGCTCGGCGCGGCGGCGCTTCATCTCGGCCATCGAGGGGCACTCATCGTTCAGGCAGAGCTTCCAGGGGCGGCCGCGCCAGGGGACAACCTGGAGGCGCGGGGTGCGGCCGCAGACCGAACAGAGCTCCTCGATCTTGTAGAGGCCGCGGACCCGCTGGGGAAGAGGGAAGGTCGTGTCGCAGGAGTCCGGCGAATCGGGGTTGTCGGCGTCCCACCCGGAGCAGCCGACGAAGCGCTTGCCCGACTTGCGAGCCTTGATGATCCGCAGTAGGTGGGGCGAGCCGTCCTCCTGCTTGCGCCCCGCCTCCTCGCAGACGATGCACGGGCCGAGAATCCGGTCCTGGTCCATGCCGGCCCAGACCTCTCGGGCGAACTTCCGCCACTTGGCGTCCTCGTCCTCGGTCTTGACGTCGTCGCCCATCTCGTCGAAGGCCGAGCGGAGCATGTCGCGGCTGTCCCGCAGGACGTCGTCCTTGGTCATTTGGCCGGCGGCGATTTGATCCATCTCCGCCTCCATCTCGGCGGTCATGTCCGGCGTCGCCATGCGCGGCACGTAGTTCTCGAACGCCTTCGACATCGCGATCCCGGTCTCCGACGGCTCCGGCGGATTGTTGAAGACGTAGCCGCGGTCGTAGAGCTTCTGGATGATGTCGGCGCGCGTCGCCTTCGTGCCGAGGCCGGCCTCCTCCATCATCTCGATCAGCTTGCCCTGGCTGATCCGGGGCGGCGGCGGGGTCTCCTTGCCCTCCATCTCGACGTTCTCGAGGACGAGCTCCTGGCCCTCCTCGAGCTTCGGGATCTCGGTGTCGGCCGAGCGGGCGTAGGTGTAGATCGCCGCGAACCCAGGGTCGACGACGACGGAGCCGCGAACGAAGTAGGTCTCCCCTGATTCGGCCGAATCCGTCCCCTTCGCAGTCTCGATGTTGGCGCGCGTCCCCTCGCTGATCATCGGCGGCGAGAAGGTGGCGAGGAAGCGGCGGGTGACCAGCTCGTAGACCCTGCGGTGGGATTCGGACCGTGCCTCGAGCCGGATCGGGTTGACGGCCTGGGTCGGGTAGATCGGCGGGTGGTCGGTGGTCTCCTTCTTGCCGCGGGTGGCCTCCAACTCGCGCCCATCGAGCAGGAACTCGGCGGCCTTGAAGTCCTCGATCCCGACCATCTGCTTGATGAGATCCTTGGTGTCGAGGGACTTCGGGTAGACCGTGTTGTCGGTTCGGGGATAGGAGATGTAGCCGTCCATGTAGAGGTCTTCGGCGATCCGCATCGCCCGCGACGGTGTGATGCCGAGGCGGCTGGAAGCGTCGGTCGTGAAGGCGGTGGTGTTGAGCGGGGTCGGCGGCTTGCGGGTGTTCTTCCGCGCGGTGATCTCCTTCACCGTGCCGGGAGTCTTCGAGTTCTCCACGGCGGCCTTGGCCTCGGCCTCCTCCCAGAACTTGTCAGTGGTGTGCTCGGCAACGAAGTTGCCGTCGGGATGGGCAAAGCTGGCGGTGACCTCCCAGAAGGGGACCGGCTCATGCGCGCGCCGCTCGAGCTCGCGCTGCACGATCAGGCCGAGGGTCGGGCTCTGCACGCGGCCGACGGAGAGGAAGTTCGAGCCGAACCGCCGGGTGGCCATGGAGACGGAGCGGGTCAGGGTGGCGCCCCAGATCAGGTCCATGTCCTGGCGCGCGGCGCCGGCGTTGGCCAGCGGCATCGAGAGCTCGTCGAGGTTGTTGAAGGCCCGCTCGATCTCGTCCTTGGTGAGCGCGGAGTAGCGGGCACGCTTCACCGGGGTGCCGTCCTCGTGGACGCCCTCGGCGGTGGCGAGATCGGGGTTGGCCGCGACGACCTCCTGCAGGGCCTCCAGGCCGATCAGCTCGCCCTCGCGGTCGTAGTCCGTCGCGATCACGAGATCGTCGGCGTCGGCGGCGACCTTCTTCAGGGCGCGGACCACGTTCTTGTCCGTCGGCTCCTTGATCAGGTCGGCGTCGATCAGGTCGCGAGGATTGGTCTCCTGCCAGTTGTTGTACGACTCTGGGAAGGCCGGCTTGAGCACGTGGCCCTTCAGCCCGATCGTCATCTGGTCCCCCGATGCGTCGGTCCACTCGTAGTAGGGCGTCTTGTAGGAGGCGCCCTCCTTGGCGGATCCGCCGCTCAGGATCTCCGCAATCTTCTTCGCGCTGTTGTTCTTTTCGGTGACTATCAGTCGCATTTGTGGCCCTTCACGGTAGCCGCGACCATGGATGCCCCTACATATAGGCGGAAAACGGGTCTCGGCGGTCGGCGAGAGTAGCAGGGGGTCCTCGCCGCTCCCATCGCTTTGCGCCCATAGGCTCTCTTCCGTGAAATCCGTGGTGACAGGCGGCGCAGGGTTCATCGGCTCGCACCTGGTCGATGCTTTAGCCGCCCGCGGGGATGAGGTCCTGGTGCTCGATGACTTCTCGAGCGGGAAGCGCGAGAATCTCACCGGCGCCCTCGAGGCGGGCGTGTCCGTCACCGAACTCGATGTAGCCGACGCCCAGGCGGTGTTCTCGGCGATCGAGGGCTTTGCGCCCGACAGCGTCTTCCACCTCGCCGCCCAGATCGACGTCCGGCGCTCCATGGCCGACCCGGGGTTCGACGCTCGGCTCAACGTGGTTGGCACGGTGAACGTCCTGGAGGCCGCCGCCCGCGCCGGCGTCTCGCGGCTCATCTTCACCTCCACCGGAGGCGCCATATATGGAGAGGGAGGCGACCGGCCCGACGAGCTCCCCTTCGCGGAGACCGCCCCGTGCGAGCCGTTCTCCGTCTACGGCCAGAGCAAGCTGGCGGCCGAGGGATACGTGGACCTCTACTCACGCACGCGTGAGATCTCCGGCGGGACGGTGCGGCTCGGGAACATCTACGGGCCGCGGCAGGATCCGGCGACCGAGGCGGGGGTCGTGGCGATCTTCTGCAGTCTGGCGCGCGATGGAGGCCGTCCGACGGTGTTCGGCACGGGGGAGCAGACGCGGGACTACGTCCACGTCGCCGACGTGGTCGACGCCCTCCTCGCAATGGAGGCGACCGACGAGCGTGGCCCGATCAACGCCGGCACGGGCGTCGAGACGACCGTGCTCGAGCTGGCCGAGCGCGTCGGCGCCTCGGTCGGGCGCGACGACTTCAAGCCAGAGATGGCGCCCGCCCGCTTCGGCGAGATCGAGCGCACTGTCCTCGACACCAGGCTCGCCACCGAGCGCCTCGGCTGGCAGGCGAAGCGCACGATCGCCTCCGGGCTCGACGAGACCCTCGCAGCCGAGGCCTGAGCGGGTCTAATCTCTGAGTCATGCCTGCACAGGCCTTCGAGGGCAAGGAATGCGTCTGCCAGTTCAAGCGCGGGATCTGCGATCAGACCTGCGTGCGGGACATGCTCGAGACCCCCTTCTACATGGCGTGCCTGAAGCTCAAGGGCCGCCGCTGTCTGGTTGTCGGCGGTGGCGACGTGGCGCTCGAGAAGGTCGATGGGCTGCTGCTCTGCGACGGCGAGGTCCACGTCGTCGCCCCCGAGATCATCCCGGAGCTCGCGGAGTATGCCGCGGAGGGCTCGATCACCTGGGACAAGCGGACCTTCGTGGACGGCGACCTCGAGGGCGCCTTCCTTGCGATCGCCGCGACCAACGACACCGACGTGAACATCTCGGTCTCCGAGGGGGCCGAACGCCGGGCAATGTTGGTCAACGTCGTCGACGTGCCGCCGCTCTGCAACTTCATCCTGCCCGCGATCGTGCGCAGCGGCCCCCTGGCGATCGCGATCTCAACGGCCGGCGCCTCACCGGCGCTCGCAAAGCGGATGAAGCGCGAGATCTCAGAGAGCTTCGGCGAGGCCTACGCCCGCCTGGCGGTGATCCTCAACGACCACCGCGGCTGGGCCAAGGGCACCCTCCCCACCTACCAGGACCGCAAGGAGTTCTTCGAGGGGATCGTCAACGGTGACCCCGACCCGATCGACCTGGTCGAGCAGGGCCGCGAGGACGAAGTCCAGCGGCTGATCGAGCAGCACAAGGAGCGCTTCGCCTCGGCGCTCGGCGCCTCGGCCTAACCCGAGGTCTTCGTCCCCTTGATCACCAGGTACTCCTGCGCGGCCCGGAAATCCCCCGAGTCAGACTCGTTGGTGTCTCGATAGAGCTCGAGGAGGTCGTCCCGGAGGGGTTCCCACTTGCCCTGGGGCCCGAGACCGGCCTTCGCCGCAACGATCGGCGGCAGGTCTCGTTCGAGCTCCTGGAAGAACACCTCCGACGAGTCCGCGGTGAACTCGACCGTCGTCGGCTCCAGCTCGAGCTCCACCCCGGTCCCGTCGAAGAGCTCGCGGACGTGCTCCTCTTTGCCCCATAGGGGCGGCGGCTCGAAGCCCTCAGGTGGTGGGGGCAGATGCGAGGCGATGGTGCTGAACATCCGGCCGGTGTTTCCCTCGGGCCGCCAGGCGGCAACGACCAGGCGCCCGCCGGGCTTCAGAACCCGACCCAGCTCGGCGGCGGCCTTGCGGTGGTCCGGCGCGAACATGCAGCCGAAGACCGAAAGGACCACGTCGAAGCTCTCGTCGTCGAAACGCATGTCCTGAGCGTCCCCCTCGACCCATTCGATCACGACGCCGGCATCGGCGGCGTTCTTCTTCCCGGCCTCGATCAACTCCGGCGTGATGTCCAGCCCGGTCGTCTCGGCGCCGGTCTCGGCCGCCGGGATCGTCGCGTTCCCGGACCCGCAGGCGACGTCGAGGACGACGTCGTCCCCGGTGACGCCGGCCGTCTCGACCACGCGTGGGCCGACGCTCGCGATGATGCGCATCGCCGACGGGTAGTCCCCGGATGACCAGAGATTGCGGGCGTTCTGCTGTGCCTCGGTTAGTTCAGCCATCTCCCCTCCTCTTCCGTTCGATGCCCGAACCGTCTCACAATCCGGGGCCCCGTTACTCGACGTCGCGGGAGATCAGCAGCGCTGCGCCTAACCCGAAGAGCGCAACGATCCAGACGAGCATCGCGGCAACTGCAGGGACGACGGCAAGGAAGTCCACCTCTGGCGATCCCACGTTCTCGGGGTCGAGTCCCTGGATCGCGGACGGTAGGCCGCCGGTCGGGCTGAACACTTCAACTCCGGGCGCCAACCCACCGAGCGCCGAGTCGACCACGGAGATGACGATCAGGATCCCGACGATGGCAACGGCCTGGTTTCTCAGCAGCGAACCGACCCCCACGCCGAATGCGCCGAGCAGCGCGGCTGCTCCGGTGTTGCGTGCCAACAGCTCGATGACGTCGCCCAGCGGGGGTGTCGGCAGATCGCGTGCACCGAGGATGCCGTAGGCCACGATCGCAATCGAGATCGAGACCGCCACCGAGAGCAACGCACCGGCGGCCGCGAAGGCGACTGTCTTCGCCAGGAGAAAGCGGATTCGGTCGGGAGCGGCGAGAAGGGAGCTCGTGATCGTTCGGTGACGCCACTCGCCGGTGATTCCCACGATCGCGAGGATCATGATGAAGAGGAGGCTGACGTCGTTCTGGAACACGTCACTGAGGACGTCGGCCTGGGAGCTCTCGCCGATCGAGGCGGTGACGACTGTGAGGACGAGCGAGAGCCCCACCGCGACGCCCGCCAGGGCGTAGAAGGTGCGCGTGGTGCGCAGCTTGATCAGCTCCGCGCGAAGCAGCCGGCTCACTTCTCCTCCTCCTGCTTGGTGAGCTCGAAGAAGACGTCCTCGAGCGAGCGCCCCACCGAGACGAGCTCGGAGAGGGCGACGTGGTGCTCGTTGGCCGCGGCGCCGACGGCTTCCGGGGTAGCGCCGCCCGCGAGCAGCGCGCCGCCGTCGCCCGGCGCGAACTCGATGCCGGAGGCCGCGAGGGCCGCAGCGAGCGCTTCGCGATCCTCCGCGCGTACGCGCGTCCCGCCGCCCTCAGCCTCGCCGATCACCCCATCGAGCGGCCCGCTGGCGCGCAGCTCGCCGTGTGAGATGACGACGATGTCGTCGACGCTCTGCGCGACCTCGGAAAGCAGATGGCTGGAGACGAGGACGGCGCGGCCGCGACCCGCCTCGGAGCGCAACAGGTCGCGCATCCAGCGAATGCCTGGGGGGTCGAGCCCGTTGGCCGGCTCGTCGAGGATCAGCACCTCGGGATCCCCGAGCAGCGCGGCGGCGATCGCAAGGCGCTGGCTCATCCCCATCGAATAGCCCTTGACCCTCCGATTACCGGCCGTCTCGAGGCCGACCTGCTTCAGGACCTCGTTGACCCTCGATGGAGGATGGCCGCCTGCGGCGGCGAGGATCCGCAGGTGGTTGCGGCCGGTGCGGCCCGGATGAAAGCTCGCGTCCTCGAGCACGGCCCCAACGGCGGCGCTGGGATGAGACAGCTCCTCGAATCTGCGCCCGTCGAAGGTCGCGGTGCCCCCGTCCGAGTGGACGAGCCCGAGGAGCATTCGCAACGTCGTGCTCTTCCCGGCCCCATTCGGGCCGAGGAACCCGGTCACACGTCCCGAGTCGACCTCAAAGGACAGGTTCGAGACGGCCTGTACCGATCCAAAGCGCTTACTCACTCCATTGATCTCGATGGCGGCCACGGGCGGCCGCGCACTCTAGATGGCTAGCTGGCGGGCAGCGCGTAGACCGCGACGGCGACGTACTGGACCGCGGCGGCCGCGATCACCAGCACATGGAAGATCTCGTGGTAGCCGAACACCTGCGGCCGCGGGTCAGGCTTGCGGCGGGCGTAGACGACCGCGCCAGCGGTGTAGAGAACACCGCCGAGCGCGATCAGCCCAACTCCAACCGGCCCGATCTCGTTCCAGAGCTGCGGCAGGCTGACGATCGCCACCCAGCCGGTGCACAGGTAGATCATCGAGGTGACCCAGTAGGGAGCGGTGATCCAGACCAGGTTGAGGACGACGCCACCCGCGGCGGTGGCCCAGACGACGATCAGGACCGCGTTCGCCAGCGTCCCGTGCATGACGAGCAATGCGAACGGCGTGTACGTCCCGGCGATGAAGACGAAGATCATCGTGTGGTCGAGGCGGCGCATCCACTGCCTCACCTCCGGCGTCCAGGTGACCCGGTGATAGAGAGCGCTCGTCCCGAGCATCGCCGAGAGCGAGAAGGCGTAGATCGACATCGCGATCACCGCGGTGGTCCCGCTCGCCGCCAGGACCAGTGCCGCGCCCGCGCCGAGGGAGACGAAGAAGGCCCACTGATGCGAGACCCCGCGCAGCCGCGGCTTCTGCGAGAGCTTGTGCGCCGCGGCGTGGGCGGCGAGCGAGGCTGTCTCGCGAGCGGCGGCAACCTGCTTGCCCGCGGCATCGCGTGCCGCGCCGAGCCGCTCCCCGGCCTCGTTCCTCGCATTCCCGAGGCGCTCACCGGCGGCCCCGGCAGCGTCGCGTGCGGCTCCGAGCGGACCGGGGCCGGACTGCGTTTCGTCGCCCGCCGTCATCGCTTCAACCATAGCCACAGCGCCGCGCCGTAGTCGCCAAAGGAGCACAAGGACAGCGCCTGACGGGTCGGCCGGACCGCGGGCCCGGCACGTGTGCGGATCCAGACCGGCTCTGGCCGGTTCTAGTCCGCACACGCCTAGTGCTGGCTCGGATTAGCACTACATCTAGTGTGTTTCTTCACTATCGGTGTTAGTCGAGCACTAGCCTCCGCTAGACTCTGACAAGTGAACTGTCACCGTTGCGACTCCCCCACCAAGACCCTCGAGACCCGCCGCGTCCCTGACGGCGCCGTACGCCGCCGCCGCGAGTGCTCCTCGTGTGGCCAGCGCTTCACGACGTACGAGCGCGCCGTGCCGGAGACCCTCGAGGTGATCAAGCGCGACGGCCACCGCCAGCCCTTCGATCGCGCCAAGCTTCGCGGTGCCCTGATCCGGGCCTCGCACAAGCGCGACGTCGATCCGCGGCGTCTCGACGAGATCGTCGACCGGGTCGAACGCGAGGCACGCAATGCCGGCGGGGAGCTTGGGGCAGCGCGGATCGGCGAGCTCTGCCTTCAGGGACTGCGAGATCTCGATCACGGCGCCTACCTGCAGTTTGCGGGAACTCTGCCCGAGGGGGCTCTCGAGCTTTCATGAAAATCCCCGCAAATAACGAACTAGAGGAACCCCGGTTCCGTCCGGGGGGCGGAGGATGCTCCGGTGCTCACCCCAAAAGCCGAGTGAGAGGAGAAAACTGATGCCGAAGGCCACTTCCAAGGCAGCAATTACAACCGAGAAGGGCCTCGTCATCGAACGTCGGTTTACCTCTCCCGGGGTGCATCCCTACGACGAGCTCGAGTGGGAGACGCGCGACGCAGTCATCGGCGATCCCGAGAAGCCGGCGTTCGAGCAGCGCGGGGTCGAGTTCCCCAAGACCTGGTCGCAGAACGCGACCAACATCGTCGCCCAGAAGTACTTCCGCGGCGGGCTGGACTCCCCCGACCGAGAGACCTCCGTCAAGCAGATGGTGAGCCGTGTCGCCGACCGGATCACCGAGGCCGGCCGCGAGGCCGGCTACTTCGCCACCGACGCGGACGCTGACGCCTTCGACGCCGAGCTCACCTCGATCCTGGTCAACCAGAAGGCAGCCTTCAACAGCCCGGTCTGGTTCAACGTCGGCTGGAAGGAGCCCGGTTCCGAGCAGGCATCGGCCTGCTTCATCCTCTCTGTCGAGGATGACATGGACTCCATCCTCTCCTGGAACACCAAGGAGGGGATCATCTTCAAGGGCGGCTCCGGCT
>Ga0126307_10000293_pt1 | contig 32589 bp, 30 predicted proteins | sample Plot28_FD_89955 | JGI IMG/M metagenome (GOLD analysis project Ga0126307, IMG submission 89955) | Serpentine soil microbial communities from UC McLaughlin Reserve, CA, USA - Plot28 | ecosystem: Environmental > Terrestrial > Soil > Grasslands | place: USA: UC McLaughlin Reserve, Lake County... | reverse complement strand
GACCTACGGGTCGAAGGGTGAGGGCATCAAGAACCACTCCTGCTTCAACGGCAACTCCGGGATCGGCGTCCGCACGCGTCAGGCGGTCAACTACCTCATGAACAGGCCCGCAACGCTCGCTCAGCGTGGCGCGTTCGCAGGAACCCCGACCGACCAGATTCTTCCGCCCACGATGCCGGGCTTCAAGAACTGGAAGATCTACCCGACGGGCCGGCCGAACCTGGCCAAGGCGAGGTCCCTCAACCCGAAGAAGTGCGCGAGCACCGTCTTCTACGGCAGCACCAGCCCGGTCTCGATTGCGATCATGCAGCTGATCAAGGCTGACCTCTCGAAGATCGGCATCAACACCACGCTCAAGACGTTCCCCTTCGCCGTCCGGATCGCGAAGGAGGGCCACCGCGGTGAGCCCTTCGATCTCGATCTCCAGGCCTGGGGTGCGGACTACCCCGACCCGGTCGACTTCATCGACATCCTGCTCGACGGCCGCAACATCCAGGCCGAGAACAACAACAACAACTCCTACTTCAACCACGCAGGATTCAACAAGAGGATGCAGTCAGCCGGTCGTATCTCGAACCTTTCCAAGCGCTACGCCGCGTGGGCTCTGATCGACCGCGACGTGATGAAGCAGCAGGCTCCGATTGCGCCTCTCTTCTTCCGCACGGTCAGGGAGTTCACCTCGAAGCGCGTCGGCTGTTGGTCGTACCAGCCGATCTACGGTGCGATGAACCTGAACGCGGTCTGCATCAAGTAACACCGATCGACCACGAGCTAGAGGCGCCGGCTCTGCCGGCGCCTCTTCTCCTTTTGGCAAGCCAAGCTGCGCTAGAGTTCCGCCGCAAGTGACGGTGAAGAGGTCCAAGACCCGGTGATTCACTACATCATCCGAAGGTTGCTCTGGGCGGTCGTGTTGTTCCTCGCCGTCACCGTCGTCACCTACATCATCTTCTTCATCATCCCGGCCGACCCGGCACGCGCAGTCGCCGGCAAGAACCCCACGCCCGAGATGATCCTGCGCGCCCGTCACTACCTCGGGATCGACAAGCCCGTCTACATCCAGTACTTGCGGTTCCTCAAGCGGCTCGTGGTCAACCAGGACCTCGGCCGCTCTTTCGCGAACCGCGAATCGGTCAACGAGGAGGTGAAGAAAGCCGCTCCCGTGACCGCCTCGCTCGTGTTCGGCGGAGCGATCGCGTGGATGCTCATTGCCCTTCCGATCGGAATCCTGTCGGCGTTACGCCCGCGATCGCTCTTAGATCGCGCCTCGATGACGTTCGTCCTGATCGGTGTCTCCGCCCACCCGATCTGGATCGGGCTGATCTTCAGCTACTTCTTCGGCTATCGGTGGCACATCACGCCGATCTCGGGTTACTGCGACTTCGTCAACCCCTCGGTCGGCTCCGAGTGCGGCGGGCCAGTGCAGTGGGCCTACCACATGATCCTGCCCTGGATGACGTTCGCCGTCTTGTTCGCCGCGCTCTACGTGCGCATGATCAGGGCCAACGTGCTCGAAGCGCTGAACGAGGACTACGTGCGCACCGCGCGCGCAAAGGGCGCGACCGAGGGTCGCGTCGTGCGCGTGCACGTGCTGCGGAACGCACTTCTGCCGGTGGTGACGATGCTCGGCATGGACATCGGCCTCGCCCTCGGCGGCGCCGTCTTCACCGAGACGATCTACAACCTTCCGGGCCTCGGCCGAACCGCCATCACAGCGCTGAACGCGCTCGATCTCCCAACCGTGCAGGGAATCGTGGTCTTCTCCACCCTGGCGATCATCATCTTCAACCTCGTCGTCGATCTCCTCTACGCCTGGATCGATCCCCGAATCAGGCTGGCCTGAGGCTCAGACATATGTCCCTGCTCGAGGTTCGCGACCTGAAGACGCACTTCCGCACCGACGACGGCATCGTCAAGGCCGTCGACGGCGTCAACTTCTCCGTCGAGAAGGGTCAGACGCTCGGCATCGTCGGCGAGTCCGGCTGCGGCAAGAGCGTCACGTGTCTGACGATCATGGGCCTGAACCCGAAGATCAACACGATTTCGAGTGGCGAGGTGCTCTTCAACGGCGACGACATCCTCCACACCTCGGGGAGCAAGCTCCGGGAGTTGCGCGGCGACAAGATCGCGATGATCTTCCAGGACCCAATGACCTCCCTGAACCCCGTGTACACGATCGGGCAACAGCTCTCGGAGGCGGTCCTGCTGCACAGGGACGTGACGAAGAAACAGGCGCGTGCGCGAGGGCTCGAGCTGCTCAAGGCGGTCGGGATCCCGCGGCCGGAGCGCCGCATCGACGACTACCCGCATCAGTTTTCCGGGGGAATGCGTCAGCGCGTAATGATTGCGATGGCGCTCGTCAACGACCCCGACCTGCTGATCGCCGACGAGCCCACCACGGCCCTCGACGTGACGACCCAGGCGCAGATCCTCGACCTGATGATGCGCCTGCAGCAGGACTTCGGCAGCGCGATCATGATGATCACGCACGACCTGGGCGTCGTCGCCGAGGTCGCGGACGACGTGATCGTGATGTACGCCGCCAAGGTCGTCGAGCAGGGGTCGGCAGAGACGATCTTCAAGCACCCGCAGCACCCGTACACCTGGGGGTTGCTGGGCTCGCTCCCACGGCTCAACGCCGACGTGGAGCGCCTCGTGCAGATCAAGGGCCAGCCTCCGTCGCTGCTCAACCCGCCCCGAGGCTGCCGTTTCCACCCGCGCTGCCCCTACGTGATGAATATCTGCAAAGAGCAGGAGCCGCAGCTGATGCCTGCCGCGGACCACGGCGACCACCTTCAGGCCTGTCACCTGGACGAGGAGACCAAGGAGCGGGAGGCCCAGAAACTGCTCGCCGGGATGATGGCGGAGGCGGGCTAGGTGTCGACAAACTCGACTGGCAGCGGCGCCGAGCTTCTCGTCGTCGACGACCTGAAGAAGCACTTCCCGGTCACGCGCGGGATCGTCTTCCAGAAGCAGGTCGGCGCGGTCAAGGCAGTGGACGGCGTCTCCTTCACCGTGAACGAGGGCGAGACCCTCGGCGTCGTCGGCGAGTCCGGCTGCGGCAAGTCGACGATGGCCCGCTGCATCATGCGCCTGCTCGACCCGACCGGCGGCCGCGTTGTCTTCGACGGCCGCGACATCACGACGCTCTCCCGCGCGCAGCTGCGGCCGATCAGGCGAGAGATGATGATGATCTTCCAGGACCCGTACGCGTCGCTGAACGCGCGCAAGCGAGTCGGCTTCATCGTCGCCGAGGCCCTCGAGGTGCACAAGCTGGGCACCGCGGCCGAGGTCAAGCGCCGCGTCCAGGAGCTGCTCGAGGTGGTCGGGCTCAACCCGGAGCACTACAACCGCTTTCCCCACGAGTTCTCCGGCGGGCAGCGCCAGCGCATCGGCGTCGCGCGCGCTCTCGCGGTCAACCCGAAGCTGATCGTCTGCGACGAGCCGGTCTCCGCGCTCGACGTGTCCGTGCAGGCGCAGATCCTCAACCTGCTCAAGGACCTCCAGCGCGACTTCGGGCTCACCTACGTCTTCATCGCCCACGACCTCAACGTCGTCCGCCACATCTCGGACCGGGTGCTCGTGATGTACCTGGGGCACACCGTGGAGCTCGCGTCACGAGAGCAGCTCTACAGCACGCCGAAGCATCCGTACACGGGCGCGCTGATGTCTGCGGTGCCGATCCCCGATCCCGAGCTCGGACGCAAGCGCAAGCGGATCGTGCTCGAGGGCGACGTTCCCAATCCGATCAACCCGCCCTCCGCATGCTGGTTCCACCCACGCTGCCCGCGCTTCCACGAGGGGCACTGCGACGTCGAGACTCCACCGTTGAAGGATTTCGGCAGCGGCCACCTCGCCGCGTGCCACTACCCTCTCGAGAAATGGCCGATGACGGACGAGGAAATGAGGCGCGGAGCATCGTCGACGACCACGCCGACGCCGACGCCGACGCCGGCCGCGGGCTGAGGCCCTACCTGCTCGCGGCGCTACGGCGCCTGCTCGTCCTGATCGTGCTCGCGGCCGCGCTGACGGCGATCGGCTCGCTGGTGATCGGACTGCTGATGGGGGCATCGCTCACCCGCTCGCTTGCGATCGGCTTCTATCTCGTGGGCTCGTTCTGGCTCGTGTCCGGCTTCTTCGTCGGCAACCGCGGCCCCGTGCGCCTGAAGAGTGATTTCGGGGCGCCGCTCTTCGGCTCGCGCTTCGTCCGCTGGGCGACCCCGGAAGAGCGCGAGGAGACGATCAACATGTCCGCCATCTACGTCGTGCTCGGATTCGTGCTCATCCTTCTTGGCTTTGCAGCCGACACCCGCTATAGCTTGTTCTAGTCTGCAGAAAGGTTCCCTAACTTCGAGCAGGGATAGGCGTCAGAACGGATATGCGAGAACTGAGGGCACAGAACCGGGTTTGCGACCGCGCGCGCGAGTATTCATCGCGTTCGCTCGACGGCGAGCTCTCGGATTTCGAGCGCGCGCTCCTCGAGACGCATCTCGAGCGGTGTGACGCGTGCCGCGCCTACGCGATCGAGCTGGCCGAGATCGTCACGCGCCTGCGGCTGGAACCGCTCGAGGCGCTGCCGCATCCGGTCTCGCTGCCGTCGAGGCGCAGGGTCCCCGCGCACGCACTTCAAGGTGCAGCCGCCGTGGCTGCCGCGGCCGTGGCTGCGACAGCCGGCCTGGTCGGTTCGCTGCAGTCGCACCCGAACCAGGCCCGCCCGAACGTGAACCTCGAGGCGCTGATCCGCGCCGACGACTTCCACTCGCAGGACGTCCAGCTGATGCACCAGATTCGCGCTACCGCGAACGCGCCGAAGGCGTCGCTCGCCCTGGCCCGCAGCGGTAAGAAGCCGACGTAACGTCAGCCCTGCTCGAGCGACTACGGTAGTAGCTCGATGATTCCCTCACTCGTCAGCTCGTACGTCTGAAGCCTCGATCACGCCGCCCGGGTGGCGGCGCTCTTGGAGGACGGTCGCCCTCTACCGGTAGAGGATCGAGACGACGTGCGCTTCGATAGACTCACGACGCTGGGTCGGCGGCTGCGACGCCGCCTCCGCAACGCACCCGAGCCACCTCTCCAGGAGACGCATGCCTGACCAAAAGAACGGCCAGAACGTGGGCAAGATCATCGAGATCAAGGGCGTCGTGATCGACGCTCTCTTCACCGAGCAACTGCCTCAGATCTACTCGGCGCTGCGGATCCAGCTCCCCGAGCGCCCCGAGGGACCGGCGGTCGACCTGATCGCGGAGGTGCAGCAGCACCTCGGCGACGACCGGGTTCGAGCGGTTGCCATGGACGCGACGGACGGGATCCCGCGCGGTGTCGACGTGATCGACACCGGCGCCCCGATCAGCGTCCCGGTCGGCGAGCAGACGCTCGGACGGCTCTTCAACGTCCTCGGCGAGACGATCGATGAGGGCGACGAGCTGGCGGCGGAGGCCGAGCGCTGGCCGATCCACCGCGACCCGCCGACCTTCGAGTCGCTCCAGCCGACGATGGAGATCTTCGAGACCGGCATCAAGGTGATCGATTTGGTCGCGCCCTTCGTGCGCGGCGGCAAGGTCGGTCTCTTCGGCGGCGCCGGGCTCGGCAAGACCGTGCTGATCCAGGAGCTGATCCGCAACGTTGCGCAGGAGCACGAGGGGTACTCCGTGTTCGCCGGCGTTGGGGAGCGCACGCGCGAGGGCAACGACCTCTGGCTCGAAATGACCGAGTCGGGCGTGATCGGCTCGACCGCGCTCGTCTTCGGCCAGATGAACGAGCCCCCGGGCGCCCGCCTGCGCGTCGGCCTGTCCGGGCTGACAATGGCCGAGTACTTCCGCGACGAGGGTGGGGGCCGCGACGTCCTGCTCTTCATCGACAACATCTTCCGCTTCGTCCAGGCAGGCTCCGAGGTCTCGGCGCTGCTGGGCCGGATGCCGAGCGCGGTTGGCTACCAGCCGACGCTCGCGACCGAGATGGGCCAGCTCCAGGAGCGGATCACCTCGACGCGCCAGGGCTCTGTCACCTCGGTACAGGCGATCTACGTGCCGGCCGACGACCTCACCGACCCGGCGCCGGCGAACACGTTCGCCCATCTCGACGCGTTCATCACGCTCTCGCGACCGATCTCCGAGAAGGGGATCTACCCTGCGATCGACCCGCTCGACTCCACCTCGCGCGCGCTCCAGCCGGATGTCGTCTCGCCGGAGCACTACGAGACCGCGACTCGGGTGCAGGAGGTGCTGCAGCGCTACAAGGATTTGCAGGACATCATCGCCATCCTCGGGATGGACGAGCTCTCCGACGAGGACCGGCTGATCGTGCAGCGGGCGCGCAAGATCGAGCGCTTCCTCTCGCAGCCGATGTTCGTGGCCGAGGCGTTCACCGGCCAGCCAGGCAAGTTCGTGCGCCTCGAGGAGACGATCAACGGCTTCACGGAGATCCTCGACGGCAAGCACGACGACCTGCCCGAGCAGGCCTTCTACATGGTCGGCACGATCGAGGAGGCCGTGGCCAAGGGCAAGGGCGATGAGAGCGAGCCCGAGCCCGAGCCCGAGGCCGCGGAAGCCCCTGAAGACACGGCGGACGCCGAGGCCGAGGCAGTTCCCGCGTAGTGGCCGAGGGGAGGACGTTCGCGCTCTCCCTCGTGACGCCCGAAGGGGCGGCATTCGAGGGAGAGGTCGAAATGCTGATCGTGCCCGGTGACGCCGGTGAGATCGGCGTCCTGGCTCGCCATGCGCCTCTGGTGGCGATGCTGAAGGCCGGCTCGACCAGGATCTACCGCGACCGGGCCACCGAAGACATCCTCGAGTTCGCCACCGGCCCCGGCTTCTTCAAGGTCGAGCAGGACCGGGCGCTCGCGCTGGTGGACGACGCCGTCGAGGCTCGGGAGATCGACGATGCCCGCGCGACGGAGCAGCTCGAGGAGGCACGCGCCGAGCTCGAGCGGCTCGATCGCGGCGAGTCGGACGCCGACCGCTGGCAGCTCGAGCAACGCGTCCGGCATGCGGAGAACCAGCTGGCCGTGTCGGGTCGTGGCTGAGCTACAGGCGTTCATCCCCGGGCTCTACCCGCGCTCCGAGGAGCTCGTTCAGGCGACGCGCGACCTCGATCGGGGGCGCACGACGCAGGAGGCCGTGGACTCCCAGGTCGAGCGCGACCGCGCGGCCTTCGTCTCGGGACAGCAGGAGGCCGGGCTCGATCTGCTCGCCGACGGAATGCTTAGCTGGCAGGACCACTTCCGCGCTCTGGTCGAGTCAGCCGACGGCCTGGAGACCGGTGCGCTCACGCGTTTCCTCGACACGAACACCTTCTACCGCGCGCCCAAGGCGTCCACCGCCGTGCCGAAGCTCGGGGCGCCACTCGACGAGCGCTACGTCTTCCCCCTTGACGGCCCGCGGCTCGTCACGCTGCCGTCGCCCTTTGCGCTCTCCCACGGCACCGGAGTCACTCCGAAGACAATGGCCGAAGGCGTGCTCAAGCCGGCGATCGAGGCGCTGGACGCCGAGCTCGTGGTGCTGGCAGAGCCGTTCCTCGCACGCGAAGAGGGGGCCGGCCTCGACGGCCTCGCTGAAGCGCTCGAGAGCCTCGGGGGCGGACCCAGGGTCGCGGTCTGGTTCACGTTCGGCGATGCGCGCCGGCTGCTCGAGCAAGGCGCGGCCGACCTCCCCGTGGAAGGGATCGGGGTCGACTTCTACGGTACGCATCTGACCGACGTGCCGGAGGATTTCCCGAAGCTGCTGCTCGCCGGCGTCGTGGACGCGCGCAGCTCGTTGCTCGAAGAACCGCGCGAGCTCGCGGCCTTCGCGCAGCGCCTCGGTGAGCGCGCGGAGAGAATCGCGCTCGTGCCGAACGGCGACCTGCAGTACGTCTCGGAAAGAATCGCGCGCGAGAAGCTCGCCCGCCTGGGCAACGCCCGGACCGCTACAACGGAAGCCGCGGCATGAGTGATATCAAGTTCCTGACCCACGAGATCGGCTCGCTCGCCAAGCCGCCCTGGCTGACGAAGAGCGCGCTCGGGCGCGAGCTCGACGAGAGCGACATCGAGCACGCGCGCACGTGGGGCGAAAAGGTCGGTGTCGAGGGGCACCGGGAGCTGGTCGAGTCACTACAGCGTGGCGGCGCGGACCTCGAGGAGATCGCCCGCTGGTCGAGCCGCTACTGCGTGCGCCTGCAGGAGTCGGCCGGCGTCGAGGTGATCTGGGACGGCGAGCAGTTGCGCAGCGAGATGTACGCCTGGGCGATCGAGCACGCGAAGGGCTTCGAGCCCCGCGGCACCGTCCGCAGCTTCGACAACAAGTACTACTCGAAGTCCGCGGCGGTCGGCCCGGTCGGCCTGGCGGCGCCGTACCACAACGACGAGTTCTCGTTCCTGCAGTCGGTGGCGAAGCATCAGCTCAAGATCCCGGTCACCGGGGCATACACGCTCGCCGTCTGGTCGTACGACGAGCACCACACGCCGAAGGAGGGTCGCCTCGGCGCAGGCTACGGCCGGTCACAGGAGATCGAGGCGCGCCGCGAGCTGACGCTCGACATCGCGCGCAACCTGATCCGCCCAAACCTGGAGGCGCTGATCGACCTGGGCGCAACCTGGATCCAGATCGACGAGCCCGGGGCCTCGACCGAGGAGGACGAGCTCGACCTCTTCGTCGAGAGCTTCAACGTCAGCGTCGAAGATCTCGATTGCATGTTCTCGACGCACCTCTGCTTCTCCGATTACGACCTCTTCTTCCCGGCGATCGAGGGCATGGGCGGCTGCCGCCAGTACTGCGTTGGCTTTGCCAACTACGACCGAACGGAGCTCGGCACCTCCGGGGCAGACCGGCCCGGGTACGAGGTGATCTCGAAGTTCCGCGACCTGCCGTACGACCCGATCCTTGGCCTTGGCGTGCTCGACATCCACACCGACTTCATCGAGCCCTCCGAGCTCGTGCGCGACCGGATCCTCTATGCGGTCGAGGTCTTCGGCGACCCAGCTCGGATCCAGGTCTGCCCCGACTGCGGCCTGCGCACGCGCAGCTGGGACGTCGCCTACGAGAAGCTGCAGGCGATGGTCGAGGGCACGCGCCTGGCCGAAGAGGCGCTCAACCACGCCCACGCCTCCACCTAGTGCCCTAGTTCTTCCGGGGCGTCGGCTATCCTGCCCGCGGCGAACGCCTCCCAGGGCGTTTTCGTTTTTTCCTGATGCGGACCACGCTCAAGAGAGGAATCGGCCGCGGCGCCGAGCTCAACGGCAACGGTCACGCGGTCCTGCCGCCCGGCTCGCTGACGCCGGTCACGCTCTATCGCCAGCCGCCGCCCCCGCGGCGCGGACTCGCGGCGCAGATCGGCCGCTTCTTCGCCTGGCTGCTCTTGACCGTGCTGATGCTGGCCGTAGGGCTCGTCGGCGGCTTCTACCTGTGGGCGCACGAGAGCGCCGCGGCCCTCCAGGCCCACTCGGCCGACGCCAAGCGCGCCCAGGCGCGGCTCGACGAGGTTCCCGACGCGAAGCACGCCGCGATCTCACTGGTGATCGGGTACGACCACCGGGCCGGCGAGCAAGGCCTGCCCTCTCGCTCCGACACGATGATGCTGATCCGGGCCGACCCGGTCACGAAGACGATCTCGCTGCTCTCGTTCCCGCGTGACCTGATCGTGCCGCTCTATTGCCCGCCGTCGGGAGGTGGCCCGGCCGTTGCGAGCGGCACGGGGCGCATCAACAGCGCGTATGCCTACTGCGGCTCGACGGGGGCGCTCGAGACGGTGCGGCACTACACCAACCTGCCGATCAACTACCTGATCAGCGTCAACTTCCTCGGGTTCATCGCGGTTGTGAACAAGCTCGGTGGTGTCTGGATGGACATCGACCGCCGCTACTACAACAAGAACATCGGCACAGGATCGACCAACTACGCGAACATCGATCTCCAGCCCGGCTATCAGCGCATGACCGGCAAGCAGGCGCTCGATTTCGTTCGCTTCCGGCACACCGACTCCGACGTCTTCAGGCTCGCGCGCCAGCAGCAGTTCGTCTCGGCTGCGCGCCAGCGGATCGCCAAGTCGATCGGCCCCGACAGCCTGGTGCGAATCGTGAACACGATCTCTCACCACAAGTACCTCGAGATCGGCGTCGGCGGCGGCAAGGAGTTCTCCGTCAGCACGGTCTACAGCTACGCGAAGTTCGCCTACGGCTTGCCTCCCGGACACGTCTTTCAGGTCAAGCTCCAGGGGCTGGTCGGCGAGAACGAGCTCACCACGGACTCAACGAACGTCGACGAGGCCGTGCAGAGCTTCCTCAACCCGGACGTCGAGGCCGCGACCTCCGCGACCGAGGTGGCCCTCGGGAAGAAGATCCGCCGCAACCAGCAGCGGACGCTCGCGCCGGCGAAGGTGACCCTGACGGTTTTGAACGGCAACGGTCGCGCCGGTTCGGCCTCGAACGCGAGCTACCGGCTCGGGCAGAAGGGCTACACGACGCTGCTTCCGCCGGGGAACCAGCCGGCCAACGCGCCGAACTGGAACTACTTCCACTCGAAGATCTACTACGACCCCACGCGGCCCGGCGACGGGAAGGTCGGCGCCGAGCAGGTTGCGCGTCTCGTAGGGAGCGCCGACGTCGAGCCGATGCCGGCGAAGATCGCGCCGCTCTCGAACGGCGCGCTGCTCGTGGTCGTGGTCGGCTCGACCTTCCACGACCAGCTCGCGCCGATCGTCATCCCCCAGCGGCCGACGAAGAAGCCTCCGAACATCCGCCGCGACCCGGGCGAGACGCGCTCGACGCTCTTCAAGCTCCGGAAGCGATTGCCGTTCCGGCTCGAGGTGCCGACCGTGCTCGAGCGCAGCTCCTACCTCGACGACGGGCCCGGCGAGACGCCGTCGCGCGTGTACGTGCTCGGCGGCCAGCCGGCGCTCCGGCTCACCTACCGCTTCGGCGCGAACGAGTACTGGGGCATCCAGATGACGCGCTGGGCCGATGCGCCCGCGCTCGCCGACAAGAGCCTCACGCAGAAGGTGGGTGGTCGCACCTTCGATCTCTACTACTCGGCCTCGCACCTGCACATGGTCGTGCTGCGCGACAACGGGGCCACGTACTGGGTCGTGAACACCCTGCTCGATTCGCTCTCGAACGAGACGATGCTGGCGATTGCTCGAGGCCTGCGCCCGATGGCCCGATAGTCTGCTCCGCGTGATGAGCGGAGAAAAGCCTGCAATCGGGGTGTTCGGAGCCGGTTGGGTCGGTCTCGTCACCGGCGCCTGCTTTGCCGAGCTCGGGCACGAGGTGGTCGTTCGCGACGTGCTTCCCGAGCGAGTCGAGGCGCTGCAGGCCGGCCATCTGCCCTTGCACGAGCCGGGGCTGGCCGAGCTCCTCGAGCGCAATGGCGAGCGGCTGACCTTCACCACCGAGCTCGACGAGGTCGTCTCGGCCCCGATCATGTTCGTCTGCGTTGGCACGCCGCCCACCTACTCGGGCGACGCCGATCTCTCCGCGGTGTGGACCGTGGTCAACCATCTGCCCAGCCTCGAGGAGCGGGCGATCCTGGTGATGAAGAGCACGGTGCCGGTCGGCACCGGCGAGACGGTTCGGTCGGCCCTCGACGCGCGTGGCCTCGCGCACGTGGGCTACGTCTCCAACCCAGAGTTCCTCTCCGAGGGAAGCGCCGTCCGCGACTTCATGAGCCCGGACCGCCTCGTCGTCGGCGCCTTCACCGAAGCCGATGCAGGCGCGGTGGCCGCGCTCTACGAGCCGCTCGACGCTCCGATCGTGCGGGCCGATGTCGCTTCGGCCGAGATGATCAAGCTCGCCGCCAATGCCTTCTTGATGACACGCATCAGCTTCATCAACGAGATCGCCAACGTCTGCGAGGCAACGGGCGCAGACGTCGAGCAGGTTGCCAAGGGCATCGGCCTCGACCACCGGCTCGGGCCGCATTTCCTGCGCGCCGGGATCGGGTGGGGCGGAAGCTGCTTCCCGAAGGACGGCGTCGCTCTCAAACAGCTGGCGTCGAACTCCGGCTACCACTTCCAGCTCCTGAACGCGGTGATCGAGGTGAACGAGCTGCAGAAGCGGCGCGTGATCGGGAAGCTCGAGAAGCACCTGGGCAAGCTGCGCGGCAAGACGATCGCGCTGCTCGGGCTCGCCTTCAAGCCGAACACCGACGACCTGCGCGAGGCGCCGTCGCTCGTGCTCGCCTCGCGGCTGCTCGCCGAAGGCGCCGAGGTGCGCACCTGGGACCCGGTTGCCGACGCGAGCAATGTGCTCCAGGGCGTCACCTTCTGCGACAGCGTGCTCGACGCGGTCACCGGAGCGGACGCCGCGGTGATCGTCACCGAGTGGGACGAGCTGAAGACGCTTGCCTCGGAGGAGGTGCGAACCGCCATGCGCCGGCCTCTGATCCTGGACGGCCGCAACCTCCTCGACCCGGAGCAGGCGCGCTCGGCGGGCTTCGACTACGAGGGAATTGGCCGGGCCTCCTCGCCCCTCGCTTCCCTTCCGGAAACCGAGGAGCGCGAGCACCAGCTCGAGGCCTAGTGGCGGTTTCGGATGACTCAGTCGGGTCGATCGCTCATTTCAGACGGACACATGAGCGCAGTACGTTCCTCCTGATGGCACCGCAAGCCGCGCCCTAGGTGGAAGCAATCATTTTGGCGGGGGGCAAGGCGGAGCGTCTAGGCGACGCCGCGGCCGGTCGGCCGAAAGCGCTCGTGGAGGTCGGCGGACGCCCGCTTGCCGCCTACCAGGTCGAGCAGCTCGCGGCGGCCGGCGTCGAGCGCGTCCTGGTCAGCTGCGCGGCCGGGCAGGAGGAGCTGTTTGCCACCGCTCTAGGCAACATCGGCCCCGAGATCGTCACCGTCCCCGAGTCCGAGCCGCTTGGCCGCGGCGGCGGTATTCGCCTCGCCGCCACCCGACGGCAGGAGCACGGCGACCTCTTCGCCCTGAACGGCGACGAGCTGGTGGACGTTGACCTGGCCGAGCTGTTCGCGCTCCACAAGGGTCGCGGCGGAGCAGCGACGATCAGCGTCGTGCCGCTGCGCTCGCCGTTCGGAATCGTCGAGCTCGAAGACGACCTCGTGACCGGCTTCCGCGAGGCTCCGCGCCTCGAGCACTGGGTCAGCTGCGGCATCTACGTCCTCGGCGAGGAGGCGCTCGAGCGTCTCCCCGAGCGGGGCGATCACGAGACCACGACCTTCCCCGAGCTCGCCGCGGAGGGCCGTCTGCGCGCGTTGCGGCACGAGGGGATCTGGCTGACGGTGAACACGCCGAAGGACTTGCGGATCGCGAACGACTTTCTAGCCGACAACCCGGCGTGGCCGGGAGGCTCGCATGTGTAGCCCGAGGGTGGTAGGTTCGCGCGGCTCGTGGCGGGGCATGATCATTTGACCTCTCCGAACCTCGGCGGGCTGGACAAATTTGCATCCGAGCCCGAGAAGGTGGACAAGCCGTGGGGCCATGAGCTGATCTGGGCGGTCACCGACGGCTACGCCGGCAAGATCCTCTTCGTCAAAGCCGGCGAGTCGATCAGCCTCCAGTTCCACAACGTCAAGGACGAGGCCTGGTACATCCTCGAGGGCCGCGCGAAGCTGGAGCTCGGCGCTCCCGGCGAGCGCATCCTGAACAACGAGGTGGTCGGTCCGGGGGCAGCCTTCCATTTCCCGCCGGGAACGGTGCACCGCCTGACGGCGGTCGAGGACACGACGATTCTGGAGGCCTCCACGCCACAGCTCGACGACGTCGTCCGGCTCGAGGACCGCTACGGGCGCACCGGCGAGTAGCCTTCGCCGAGGATCCGGGTTCTCTGATTACACTGCCGCCCGTGGCAACCACGAAGCGTTTCGACGTCAAGGACCTGGGGCTCGCGGCCGAGGGCGCTAGCCGGATCGAATGGGCCGACCGGCAGATGCCGGTCCTCTCGGCGATCCGCGACCGCTTCGCGAGCGACCAGCCCCTCGCGGGCTACCGGGTTTCCGCCTGCCTGCACGTGACGAGCGAGACCGCGAACCTGATGCGCACGCTCAAGGACGGCGGCGCAGAGGTCGTGCTCTGCGCCTCGAACCCGCTCTCGACTCAAGACGACGTGGCCGCCGCGCTCGTCGAGCAGTTCGACATCTCGGTCTTCGCGATCAAGGGCGAGGACAACGACACCTACTACCAGCACATCGAAGCCGCAGTGGATCACAAGCCGCAGCTCACGATGGACGACGGCGCCGACGTGATCGGGGTTCTCCACTCGCACCGGCGCGAGCAGCTCGGAGACATCATCGGGGCGACCGAGGAGACGACCACCGGCGTGATCCGCCTCAAGGCCTTGGAGCGGGACGGCGCGCTCGGCTTCCCGGTAATCGCCGTCAACGACGCGCTCACGAAGCACATGTTCGACAATCGCTACGGCACTGGGCAGTCGACAATCGACGGCATCGTGCGGGCGACCAACATCCTGCTCGCCGGCCGCACATTCGTCGTCGCCGGCTACGGCTGGTGCGGGCGCGGAGTTGCGATGCGGGCGAAGGGCATGGGGTCACACGTCGTAGTCACCGAGGTCGACCCGCTGCGCGCACTCGAGGCTGCGATGGACGGCTTTCAGGTCTTGCCCATGGACAAGGCGGCGCAGGTCGGCGACATCTTCGTCACCGCCACCGGCGACAAGTCGGTGATCACGGAAGAGCACATGCTCCAGATGAAGGACGGCGCGATCCTGGCCAATACGGGCCACTTCAACGTCGAGATCGAGATTCCGGCGCTGCGCGCGCTCGCCGTGGAGACGCAGACGCTGCGGCAGTTCGTGGACGAGTTCAAGCTCGAGGACGGCCGCCGCATCTATCTGATCGCAGACGGCCGGCTCGTGAACCTCTCCGCCGCCGAGGGGCATCCGGCCCAGGTGATGGACATGTCGTTCGCGAACCAGGCGCTGTCGGCGGAGTACGTAGTCCAGAACGCTGCCAGCCTCGAGCGGAAGGTCTATCCGGTGCCCCAGGAGATCGACACCGAGATCGCGCGGCTCAAGCTCGAGACGATGGACGTCGCCATCGACGAGCTCTCCGAGGAGCAGGCCAAATACCTCGCCTCTTGGGACGAAGGCACGTAGCACTGGCCGCGTGAAGGCCGTCGTCCTGGCCGCGGGCTACGCGACGCGGCTCTATCCGCTGACCCGGGATCGCCCCAAGGCGTTGCTGCCGGTGGGCGGCAAACCGATGCTCGAGCATCTGCTGGAGCGGCTGGAAGCGGTACCCGGGCTCGACGAGATTCACGTAGTGACGAATTCGAAGTTCGCGGGTTCATTCAGAAAGTGGGCGGCGGATTACGGTGCAGGCGCCGTACGGATCCTCGACGACGGGACGAGCGACGACGAGACGAAGCTCGGTGCAATCGGCGACCTCGACCTGGCGATCCGAGCCGCGGAGATCGACGACGACCTGCTCGTGCTTGCAGGCGACAACCTCTTCAGTGAGAGCCTTGCGCCGTTCGTGGAGTTCGCGCAGGCGAAGGGCGCGCCGGCGCTCGGCGTCTACGACGTGGGCGACCTGGAGGCGATCCGGCGCTACAACGCAATCGAGCTCGACGATGACGACCGCGTCACCTTTTTCGAGGAGAAGCCGGAGCAGCCAACCAGCACCCTGACGGGGATCGCGCTCTACTTCTACCCGCGCTCTGCGCTCGGGCTCGTCGCCGAGTACCTCGCCGAGGGCAACGATCCCGATCAGCCGGGTCGGCTGGTGCAGTGGTTCTACCCTCGGACGGACGTCTATGCGTGGCGTGTTCCGGGCCGCTGGTACGACGTGGGCTCGAAAGAGACGCTCGCCGAGGCCGACCGCGCGTTCACTCCGCGGGGCTGACCGGCACAGATTCGTCACGTCGAGGTCACTCACGCGTGGCGACTTCTTTCGTACCTTCGAGAGACGAGGTGAGTGTGGTGTGACGTGAAGCTTCTGGATCTGTTGCTGCCGATGCGCTGTGTGGTCTGCGGTGCGGGAGGCGAGCAGTTGTGCGCGGCCTGCCGCGAGAGGCTGCCGCGACTCGAACCGCCTTTCTGCGACCGCTGTGGCGCTCCGACCCCATGGCCGGTCGCGCGCTGCCGGGAGTGCTCGGGCCGTCGTCTAGCGTTCGCGTCCGCCCGCGCCGCGGTCGCATACGAGGACGATGTCCGCCGGCTGGTGCGTGCTTGGAAAGAGCGTGGACTCCGCCGGCTGGCCGCCGAGGCCGCGGACGTCCTGGCCGCGCTGCCGGCACCGAGCTCGAGCGCGCTCACGTTCGTGCCGCCGGATCGAGCCCGGAGTCTTCAGCGTGGTCATCACCCGGCCGAGCGGCTCGCGCAAGAGCTCGGCCAGCGCTGGTCACTGCCGGTGCTGCCGCTGGTGATCCGCACACGGCCTGCTCCCCGCCAGCGCGGACAGGCGCTTGCCGACCGCCGGCGCAATGTCGCCGGCGCGTTCGCCCCTGCCTCGGAAGCGCCGCGAGTGGTCGCGCTCGTGGACGACGTCTATACGAGCGGCGCGACGGCTGCAGCAGCCGCCTCGGCACTCCGCAAAGCCGGCGCCCGCCGCGTCGAGGTGGTGACGTTCGCACGGGTCGTCCGCTAGATTCTTCACGAGGACCCGCGTCGAAGGAGAGCCGATGCAGTTCCAGGTGAAGGGCAGGAACCTCGAGGTCAGCGACGCGATTCGCAGCTACGCCGAGGAGAAGCTCGGCAAGCTCGAACGGCAACTGACGGATCCGCGGATCGAGCTCGAGCTGGCGGTGGAGAAGAATCCGTCCATTGCCGAGAACCACGTTGCGGAGGCGACCATCTGGACGAACGGCCCCGTCTTGCGGGCGCGCGAGGCCACCTCCGACATGCGGGCTTCGATCGACCAACTCGTGGACAAGCTCGAGCGCCAGGTCACGCGCTACAAGAGGCAGGGGCGCTCCCGCAGACGGCGTGCCGCCCGCGCGAACGGCCCCGGGCCGCAAACGATTCCCGTCGTCCCGCACGAGGACGAACCGCTGATCGTGAAGACGAAGCAATTCGCCGTTGGCCCGATGAGCCCGGGAGACGCGGTGCTTCAGCTCGAGCTGATCGGTCACGACTTCTTCGTCTTCCGCAACGACGAGACCAACGAGCTCAACGTGGTCTACCGGCGCCGTGACGCGAACTACGGCCTGATCGAGCCGCAGTGATCTTCCGGCGCGAGCCGCTGCACAAGAAGCTCGCGCGGGAGGCCCAGCTGGAGCAAGCCGAGCCTGCGCCGATCGTCGATCCGGGACCGCACTGGGGAAACGCCGGCATCCACGGGGTGCCGCGACCGCGGCGCTGGGACGCCGTGGCCTCGGCCGAGGCGCCCGGCCTGGCCGGCGACGAGGTGCACTTCGTCGCGCTGCCGAACGGCGACCTCGTCGTGGACGAGGACGAGCCCGCCGACACGCTCGGGCCTCTGGCCGACGCAATCGAGCGGACGGTGGAGCCGCCCTACCGAGCCGAGGCCGTCCGCCAGGGCGAGAACGTGTGGGCCGTGGCCGCCCGCCGCGTCGAGGTGGCCGAGTTCGAGGCCGAGGGCGATGAGCTCGAGCTCGTCGCGAACGAGGGTGCGCGCGCGTTCACGGTGGACGGCGCACGAGCCTTCGGCACGATCCCCGAGCTCGAGCGCCTGGGAGGGCGCGAGAGCGATTCCTACGTGATCCGCGCCTCTCGCCTGGACGGAAACATCTGGGAAGTGACCGCCTCGGCGCTCTAACGCGCCCGAGCGAACCATTCCCGAGCCGCTACCCTAGAGCGAATGGCCCAGCAACTCGGTTCGCTCGAAAAGGTCCTTCGCTTCGGTGAGGGGCGGCGCCTCAAGCGGCTCGCCGAGCAGGCGGCCTACATCGGCACGCTCGAGCCCGAGTTCGAGCAGCTCTCCGACGCCGAGCTTGCCGGCAAGACGGTCGAGTTCAGGCAGCGGATCGAGAATGGCGAGCCGGTCAGCGAGCTCGTCTTCGAGAGCTTCGCTGCCGTCCGGGAAGCGTTCAAGCGCACGATGGGTATCCGCCTGTTCGACGTACAGCAGATGGGCGGCATCGTCCTCCACGAGGGCGACATCGCCGAGATGAAGACGGGTGAAGGAAAGACGTTCGTCGCAGTGCAGCCGCTCTACCTGAACGCACTCAGCGGGAAGAGCGCTCACCTCGTCACCGTCAACGACTACCTCGCCAAGCGTGACCCCGAGTGGACGAAGCCGGTGTGGGAAGCCCTCGGGATGCGCGCCTCCTTCATCCAGAACATGATGCCCTTCGACGTGCGCCGCGACGCCTACGCGGCCGACGTGGTCTACGGCACCAATTCCGAGTTCGGCTTCGACTACCTGCGCGACAACATGGCCGTCTCGCTCGAGGGCCTGGTCCAGCGTGGGCACGACTACGCGATCGTCGACGAGGTCGACTCGATCCTCATCGACGAGGCACGGACGCCGCTGATCATCTCCGGCGAGCCCGAAGTCGCAGCGCAGGTCTACTACGACTTCGCCCGCATCGCCCGCGGCCTCGTGGGTCACGGCGCCAAGCCGGGCGACCCCAACAAGCACGCCGCCGAGGACGCGGGCGCCGACTATGAATACGACGAGAAGCACAAGACCGTCTCCCCGATGGACGGGGCGATCGAGCAGGTCGAGCGCGCGCTCAAGATCGACAACCTCTACGACCCGCGCAACGGGCAACTCGTCAACCACCTGAACCAGGCGCTGAAGGCGCAGTCCCTTTTCCAGCGGGACGTCGACTACGTCGTCCAGGACGGCGAGGTCAAGATCGTGGACGAGTTCACCGGCCGGATCATGGAGGGCCGGCGCTGGTCGGAGGGCCTACACCAGGCCGTCGAGGCGAAGGAGGGCGTCAGCATCCAGGAGGAGCACGTCACGCTCGCCACGATCACGCTCCAGAACTATTTCCGCCTCTACGAAACGCTGGCCGGGATGACCGGAACCGCGAAGACCGAGGAGAAGGAGTTCGTCGAGATCTACGACCTCCACGTCGTCGAGATCCCGACCAACGTCGACGTCGCGCGCGTCGACAAGAACGACCTGATCTTCAAGACCACGGAGGCGAAGTACAACGCGGTCATCGACGACATCAAGGAGCGGCACGAGAAGGGCCAGCCTGTCCTGGTGGGCTCGATCTCCGTCGAGGTTTCCGAGCACCTCTCACAGCTGCTCGACCGCCAGGGAATCGCGCACAGCGTCCTGAACGCCAAGCTGCACGAGCAGGAGGCCGCGATCATCGCGGACGCGGGCCAGAAGGGCGCGGTCACGATCGCGACGAACATGGCCGGCCGCGGCGTCGACATCAAGCTCGCCGAAGGCGTCACCGACCTAGGCGGCCTCTACGTGCTCGGCACCGAACGCCACGAGGCCCGCCGGATCGACAACCAGCTCCGGGGCCGCTCGGGCCGCCAGGGCGACCCCGGCGAGTCGCGCTTCTACCTCTCCGGCAAGGACGAGCTCGTCCGCCTGTTCGCAGGCGACCGGATCTACAACATCATGGAGCGCTTCAAGGTGCCGGACGACCAGCCCATGGAGGCGAAGATCCTTTCGAACCAGATCGAGAACGCGCAGAAGAAGGTCGAGGAGCAGAACTTCGTTGCCCGCAAGAACGTCCTCAAGTACGACGACGTGCTGAACAAGCAGCGCACGGTGATCTACGAACAGCGGCGGCGCGTGCTCGAGGGCGAGGACCTCTCCAGCGAGGTGATGCTCTGGATCGACGAGGTGATCGAACGCACCGTCGCCGAGTACACCACCGGAGAGTTTTCGGAGGAGTGGGACCTCGAAGCGCTCTGCAAGGCGATGCAGGACCTCTACGCGACGAGCGACCCCATCACGCCGGAGGAACTGAGCGAAGAGGTCGGGCTCGATCGAGCCGCCCTCGTCGAGGAGTTCCAGGAGGACGCGCACGACACGTACGAGGAGAAGCAGAAGGCTCTAGGGCTCAATCCGGAGACCGAGCAGCTGCTGATGCGGGACGTCGAGCGCTTCGTGATCCTGCAGGTCGTCGACGTCCGCTGGCGCGAGCACCTCGAGAACATGGACTACCTGCGCGAGGGCGTGCACCTGCGCGCGATGGCCCAGAAGGACCCGCTCGTCGAGTACACCTCCGAAGGGCACGTGATGTTCGAGGACTTGAACGCCGCGATCCGCGAGGAGGTTGTGATGACGCTCTTCCACGCCGAGATCGAGATGGAGGAGGCGACCGAGCTCCAGCAGGCCCAGGCTGCGCAGCGGCTCGACGGCGGGGCCTTGGCCTACGAGCACGACTCGCTCGCCGGCGCGCAGGCGATCGCGGCCGCCGGAGGGGGTTCGATGCTCGGCGACGGAGCCTCGGTGACCGCAGGCGGGATCGGCTCCGGCGGGGGTTCGGTCGCAACGCAGCAGCGCGTCACGAGCGAGCGCGAGAAGAACGTCGGCCGCAACGACCCGTGCTGGTGCGGCAGTGGCAAGAAGTTCAAGCGCTGCCACGGCGCTTAGCCACCCCTCCCGCAAAGACACCCGCGTTTCGGCCGGCCCATTTGTCCAACCCGGGGTCAGACCCCGGGTCCGGTCCGAAGCGGCCACGCGCGCTGGAACTCGCTGCACGCGCCGCCGTTTTTTGCCGGGGTGGATGGTCGGTCCAGCTTTCGTACGGGGCGAAAGCACATGTCCTTCTGGGGAAAACGCTCGCGCTCGCTACCATCGTCGCGATGGCCGACCAGACCACTTCCGTCCCGCTCGACCAGCAGCTCCAGGAGATCGGGGCCCAGCTCGCCTGGGTCCGTGATTACCTTTGACCCTGATCAACTGGAGCAGCGCATCGCCAAGCTGGAGCAGGAGCTCGGCGCTCCGGGCTTCTGGGACGACCCGCAGCACGCGGCCCACGTCTCGTCCGAGCACGCCCGCCTGACCAAGCGCCTCGAGCGCTACCGCCGCCTCACGCAGGAGTACCAGGACGCCCAGGAGCTCCTGGCGATGGACGGCGACATGGCCGCCGACATCGAGGCCTCGATCGCCCCGCTGCGCAAGGAGCTCGACCGCCTGCAGGAGGACGCGCTCTTCTCGGGCGAGTACGACGCGGGCGATGCGCTCGTCACGATCCATGCCGGAACCGGGGGCACCGACGCCCAGGACTGGGCGGAGATCCTGCTGCGCATGTACTTGCGCTGGGCCGCAGGCCGCGGCTTCCGGACGGACCTGCTCGAGGCCAGTGCCGGCGAGGAGGCGGGCCTCAAGTCGGCCACCTTCTCGGTACACGGCGAGAACGCCTACGGGATCCTTAAGGCGGAGCGCGGAGTCCACCGTCTCGTCCGTCAGAGCCCGTTCGACCAGGCGCACCGCCGCCACACGAGCTTCGCCCAGGTGATCGTCAGCCCGCTACTGCCCGAGGAGGCCGACGTCGAGATCGACGAGAGCGACCTCCGCATCGACACCTACAGAGCGAGCGGCGCCGGCGGCCAGCACGTGAACAAGACAGATTCAGCAGTCCGTATCACGCACGTCCCCACCGGGATCGTCGTTCAGTGCCAGAACGAGCGCTCCCAGAGCTCGAACAAGCAGACGGCCCTGCGCATCCTCAAGTCGAGGCTCCTCGAGCAAGAGCAGGAGCGGCGTGAGGAGGAGCTCGCCAAGGAACGCGGTGCGGCCCAGGACATCGGCTTCGGCAGCCAGATTCGTAGCTACGTGCTCCATCCGTACCAGCTCGTCAAGGATCACCGCACCGACTACGAGACGGGCAACACGCATGCGGTGCTCGACGGCGACCTCGACGAGTTCGTGCGCGAGTACCTGCTCGCGAGGGCTGCCGGAAAAGTGTTCTAGCCGCAGGTTTAGCTAGAGTTCTGAGCCCAGCCCGACCGGCGCGAGCGTACGCCGCGCCTCGGTTTTTCCAGTGCAGGACTTGGAACTTGAGCACATAGACACCGGTGCAGCGGTACTCGACGACGAGCCCGTAGCGCCGTCGCCTGCTCCCTCGAGCTCGGCGATGGTGGTCTTCGAGAACGTGACGAAGATCTACGAGCCCGACGTCGCTGCTCTGCGTGACGTCTCGTTCGTGATCGACAAGGGCGAGTTCGTCTTCATCGTCGGGGCCTCGGGCTCGGGCAAGTCCACCGTGATCCGACTCGTGCTCAAGGAGCTCGAGCCGACCCAGGGAAAGATCTTCGTCGGCGGCCGCGACCTGACGCGCCTCAAGCGCTCGAAGGTGCCGCTGTTGAGACGCAACGTCGGCTGCGTGTTCCAGGACTTCAAGCTCCTCCCGAACCGCAGCGCGGCCGAGAACGTCGCCTACGCGCTCAAGGTGCAGGGCGAGAACGCGAACTCGATCCGCCGCAAGGTCCCGGAGGTGCTGAACCTCGTCGGCCTCTCGCACAAGATGTCGTCGCTCCCCGACGAGCTCTCGGGCGGCGAGCAGCAGCGCGTCTCGATCGCACGCGCGTTCGTCAACCACCCGCCACTCCTGATCTGCGACGAGCCCACCGGGAACCTCGACCCCGACACGAGCGTCGGGATCATGCAGCTGCTCTACCGGATCAACCGCTCGGGCACAACGATCCTGATGGCCACCCACGACCGGGAGATGGTCGACAAGATGCGCAAGCGCGTGATCGCGCTCGAGGAGGGCAAGCTCCTGCGCGACGAGCGCCGCGGCGGGTACACCTCCGAATGAGCCGCTTCCGCCTGATCGTCGCCGAGGCGGTGCGGTCGCTGGGCGCGAACCTCTCCACGACCTTCGCTGCGACGACGACCGTCCTGATCGGGATGTTCATGCTCGGCCTGGTCGTCGGCCTCGGCAGCTGGGCACTCTCGCTCGGCAACCACTACAAGGGCCAGCTGCTGGTGAAGGTGTTCCTCTGCGCCCCGTTGCGCTGCGACCAAGAGGCCACGACCAAGCAGATCAACGATGCGCGCGCCCGCCTGGTCTCGTTACCGGGGGTCAAGACCGTCCGTTTCATCTCGAAGGAGGATGCGCTCCAGATCATGCGCAAGAAGAACCCGGAGATGACGAGGGGCCTCACGTCCAATCCGTTCCCGGCCGAGTTCGAGGTCATCCCCAAGCGCGGCGAAGACGTCGACAAGCTCGCGGCGCTCGCGAACACGCCGCCGCTGGCGGGAGTGGAAAAGATCTGTCCGCCGCCGCCGGGCTCGAAGTCGTCCAACACGGCGCTCGGTGAGCAATGCAACCAGATCACCCACCGCGTGCTGTCGGTCGCGAACTACCTCTGGGTGATCGTGCTGATCGCGTTCATAGTGCTGATGGTCTCTTCGACGCTGCTCGTGGCCAACACGATCCGCCTCTCGATCTTCTCGCGGCGACGCGAGATCGAGGTGATGAAGCTCGTGGGCGCGACCAACTGGTTCGTGCGCGGACCATTCATGATCGAGGGCCTGCTCTGCGGCCTCGCCGGCGCGGTGGGGGCGATCATCCTGCTCCTGCTCGGACGCACGCTGTTCATGCCGCTGATTCACCTGACGAGTGCCTCCGACGTCCACGCCTGGCCCTTCGGGCTACACGTCCTGGTGGTGCTCGGGGCGGGCCTCGCACTCGGCGCCGCGGGCTCCGGGCTTACGATCCGCCGTTTCCTCCAGGTCTGACCTAAAGGCGGTTTCGGACTGAGTTCGAGCGGCTCGACCGGTCCGTTCAGACGGGCGCCCGGGCAAGGCCCGAACGTCCTGGGGATGCCATCGCAAGCGACGCCTTAGTAGTCGAGGTCGCGCGACGAGGTAAGAACCTCGTCGGCGAGCCGTACTTCGTCCCGGGGACGCCGCTGCTTCTCGACCGGAAGGGAAGCGGCGAAGCGAAAGTCGGCGATCTTGCCCTCGTCAGCAAGGGCCGCGGCCGAGCACGGGTGATGCGTGTCCTCGGCTCCGCGGAGAGGATCCAGACCGTGCTCGAGGGCTTGTTGGTTCAGGAGGGCGAGCTGCGCGGCTTCGAGCCTTACGATCCGCCGGCGATCAGCGCGGATGGCCGCGTCGACCTGCGCGATCAGCTCGCCTTCACGATCGACCCGGAGACTGCCAAGGACTTCGACGACGCGCTCACGGTCACCGAGGACCGGGCGTACGTGCACATCGCCGACGTGTCGTACTTCGTGCCGGCCGGCTCGCCCCTCGACCGCGGTGCGCAGGATCGAGCCTTCTCCGTCTACGTGCCGGGGCTCGTCTCGCCGATGCTGCCGCCGGAGCTCTCGGAGGAGCTCTGCTCGCTGCGGCCGCACACCGACCGACTCTGCCTCACGGTCGAGGTGCCGTTGAAGGGCGGGCTTCCCGACGGTGAGCCGCAGTTCTACCGCTCCGTGATCCGCAGCCGCGAGCGGCTGACCTATTCTCGCGCGCAGGCGATCCTGCGCGGCGGCGAGCAAGCCGATGCCGAGCTGACCGAGGCGTTGCAGAGGGCCGAGCGGCTCGCCACGGCGCTGCGTGAGCGCCGGTTCGCCCGCGGTGCGCTGCGGATCGAGAGCGGGGAGGTGGTCTTCGCCTTCGACGACAAGGGCGGGGTGGAGCGCGCCTGGCGCGAGACCGAGCCGCACGCGCACATGCTCGTCGAGGAGCTGATGATTCTGGCCAACGAGCTCGTCGCGGGCCTGCTGGCCGGTCGCCGGCGTGACGCGCTCTTCCGAGTGCACGAGCCACCGGATCCGCAGTCGGTACAGCTGATGCTGGCCCGCCTGGCCGACCTCGGGGTGCCGACCCCGCCCGTTCCCGGGCAGATGGGCTCCACCGACGCGGCGGCCGTCGCCGGAGCAGCGAGTGAGGCAGTCACCGGGTACATCAAGACCAGCGGCCGTGGCCGGGATGCGTTCCCGCCGCTCGTGCTCCAGGCCCTCAAGCAGGCGCGCTACGACCCTCAGAACCTGGGTCACATGGGCCTCGCCAGCACCGCCTACAGCCACTTCACCTCACCGATCCGACGCTACCCCGATCTGGTCGTGCACCGGGCTCTCCTGCGCGAGCTCGGCCTTTCTGACGAACCGCTGCCGGAGGATCTGTCGGAGGTCGCCGAGCACGCGTCGGTCCGCGAGCGCCAGGCCTCGCAGCTCGAGTACCAGGCCGACGAGATCTGCCTCGCCTGGCTGCTCGAGGGGCGCCTCTTCGAGCTCGGCTGGGGGGCGACCTTCGACGGCGAGATCACCGGGGTGATCGTGTCCGGCCTCTTCGTCCGCTTCGGCGAGGTCTTCGAGGGCTACGTGCCGGCGCGCCGACTCCCCGGCGACTACTTCGAGCTGAACGAGCTCGCGACAGCCCTCGTCGGCCGGCGCGGAGGACGCAGGTATCGCCTGGGCGACCCGATCGAGGTTCGCGTCCAGGACATCCGCCGCGCCGAGGGCAAGGTCGAGCTGGCGCCGACCGAGAGCCGTGAAACGCAAGCGGCGCCGCGGCGCGGAGGCGGCCGCCGGGTCGGTTGTTGAAATAAATCATGTAACCACGGTTACGCTGAGCACGTGGTGCCGCGCGCCGTCTACCTGCTCCAGGCAGGGCTCGTCGTCAATGCCTTCGGCAACGGCGCGGCCGGCCCGTTCCTGCTGCTCTACCTCCACGACGTGCGTCGCATCCCGCTCGGCCTCGCAGGACTGGCCGCCGCTCTCAACGCCGGAACGGCGCTCTTGGTGGCGCTGGTCGCCGGGAGCCTTTCCGACCGGCGAGGTCCCCGACCGACGATGATCGCGGGCCTTGCCTGCTCGGCGGTCGCCTTCGCGCTCTACCCACTCGTCCACGAAGCCTGGCAGGCGTTTCCGGTCGCCATTCTCGCCGGGACAGGAGGGGGTACGTGGTTGACGGGGCAATCGAGCCTCGTCGCCGCGCTCACGCCGCCCGAGGTGCGACACATCGCGTTCGCCCAGCAACGAGTCGCGGCAAACGTCGGGCTCGGCCTCGGCGGCTTCGCGGGCGGCCTGGTCGTCGCCGTGGCACAACCGGAGACATTCACAAGGCTCTTCCTCGCGAACGCCGCCACATTCCTCGTCTACGGCCTCGTGCTCCTGCTGCTCGTGCCGGACCCGACGCACGTGCCCGCTCCCAAGCCGTCGGCCCTGACCTACCGGGTGGTTTTGCGCGACGGCACCTTCATCCGCTTCGCGGCGCTCACCTTCGTGTTCGTCTTTGCCGTGGTCTCGTTGCTGAACAGCGTGTTCCCGGTCTTCGCGCGGAACCAGGGAGGCCTGACCGAGGACAAGATCGGCCTGCTCTTCCTGCTGAACTCGCTCCTGATCGTGGTCTTCCAGCTACCGATCGCCCGTGCGCTCGAGGGCCGCCGTCGTATGGGCGGCTTTGCGCTCATGGGCGGTCTCTTCGCCCTCTGCTGGCTGCTCGTGCTCGCCGGGAGCGCTACGGCGCCGCTGCTCTTGATCGGCGCCGGGATCGTGGCGATGAGCTTCGGCGAGTGCCTCTACGACTCGATCCAGGGACCGCTCGTCTCCGATCTCGCGCCTGCAGAGGCCCTCGGCCGCTACATGGCGGTCAGCGGCTTTTCGTGGCAGCTCGGCTTCATCGTCGGCCCGGCGCTGGGCGCGTTCATCCTTGGAGCCGAGCCGTATGCGCTCTGGCCCCTGATGGCCGGGATCTGCTTGCTGGCGAGCTTGTGCGCGCTCATGCTCGAGCGACGGTTGCCGGAGTCCGCGCGCCTGACTACCCGGAGAGGATCGCCTGCCGCCGGTGCTCGTACAGCCCGTCGAAGAGCGGCCGAGCCAGCCGCAGCAGCTCGTCGTCGTCGCTGACGAGCGCGAGGCCTCGCATCAACACATCGAGGCCGGGCGCCTCGGGGACGTCGTAGCGCCCATCATCGAGGTCGGCCTCGTGCACGACGCGGGCGATCTCCCAGAGCACGGGGTCGTCGAGCTCGTAGCGCTTGAGGATGGTCTCGAAGGTGCAGTCCCCGTTGTGGTGCGAGAGTTCCACGCCGCGCATGTCGAACGGAGTCGCGTCCGGCGGCACGTCCTCGGGGTCGTCGACGAAGATGAAAGTCGCCTCCTGGTCGACGAAGCGCCGGATCACCCAGGCGCAGGCTGCGCGATCGACGTGACAGCGCCGGCGGGTCGCCCACTTCACGGGCGCGCTGCCGTCAGCTGGGCGAGCCGTTCGACGGCCCGCTCGGCCCGCTGCCGCTCGGGCGGCGAGAAGTAGTCGCGGGCGCGGATGTCGCGCATCGAGCGGCGCAGACGGCTCAGCGTCCGCTGCCCGCCGCCGGCCTCGGCCGCCTCGATCACGAGCTCGTAGTCGGCGGTCACCGCCGCGTTCATCCGGGCGACCAGCTGACGCTCCTGGGCGCGCCCGGTCAGCTGCCCGACCCAGACGGTTGCCTCGCCGCCGGCCTCCTGCACCTCGTCGGCCAGCCACTCGAACTGCTCGCGCGTGCGGTCGTCCAGCGGCAGAGCAACGAGGCTGTCCACCGGTTGCACCGCCCCAAGCCGTCGCAGGCGCCGCCAGAGCGCGATCCGCGGAGTCGAGGGCTCTCGGGGAAGCCTGTATGCCAGCAGTACCCAGTCGATGGCGAAAAGCTACCAGTAACCGCGGTTGCAGCCTGAGCCGAGCCTACACTTGTTCTCATGGCCGAGAAGCTGATCGCGGACAACCGGCGCGCCCGCCATGACTACAACCTGCTCGAACGCGTCGAGGCAGGGATCGTGCTAACCGGCAGCGAGGTCAAGTCGCTGCGCCAGGGCCACGCGATCCTGCAGCGCGCCTACGCGGATACGCGCGGCGGAGAGCTCTGGCTCGTGGGGCTGCACATCGCGCCCTACGAGCAGGCCTCGGTCGAGCCGCACGAGCCCGACCGCGACCGCAAGCTCCTGCTGCATCGCCGCCAGATCGACAAGCTGGCCTCGCAGACCGCCGAGAAGGGGCTGACTTTGGTGCCGACCCGGCTCTACTTCAAGGACGGTCGCGCGAAGGTGGAGCTAGCAGTCGCTCGCGGCAAGGAAGGCCGCGACAAGCGCCGAGACATCGCCGAGCGTGAGACCAAACGCCGCATCGAGCGCGAGCTCAAGAGCCGTGGGCGATAGCCCGCGGAAGCCAAGCGATTCGCGAACACAATGCCAGCGGCCGCGTCAGCCCGTACTCGGACTTCGAACCGTGTGATCCTTCGAGGCCGCCCGGTGCGAGGCGGCAGAGAGCCAACAGCCGATCTCGACATCGTTCGAGGCGTACCCGATCGGCCGCCTCACGCGAGCGGGACTCTCACGGGGGGAGCTCGAACTCGAGCTCCTCGCCGTCCTCGTCGTCGAAGTGGCGGCCGACCTGGCGGAAGCCGAGCTGCCGCACGATCGCCAGCGACGGCTCGTTCTCCGGCCCGACCGACGCGACGAAACGTTCGATGCCCTGTGCCCGCGCCCAGTTGAGCAGCGCTCGCACGGCCTCCGTCGCGTAGCCGCGGCGGCGGTACTCGGGGAAGACGCTGTAGCCGATCTCTACCGCGTCCGGTGCCTTGCGTGCATTGCGTCCCGGACCGCCGTGAAAGCCGATGTGCCCGATCATGGGCCGCCCAGGTTCGCGCAGCACGATCGCGCGGACGAGCCACGGTGACTGGGTCGGGTCCTCGCGCGCCTGCTTCAGTCGGAAGGCGAGAAACCGGGCGTCGTGGTCGTTCGGCCAGTCCGCGGGAAGAGCGAAGCCTGCGATCTGCGCCGCCTCCGCAGCCCCACCGGCCAGCAGCGCCTCGATGAACTCGGGCGAGAGCCAAACGAGTTCCAGTCGCTCCGATTGGATGACCTCGGGGCTCACGTGTCTGCCAGGGGGCCGCGAAGGTAGATCCGGCCCACTGCGGGCTGGTAGCCGAAGCGCTTGTTGAGCCTGCGGATCGGCGCGTTGCGCTCCTCGTTCGACGTCCTGAGCTCCTCGTAGCCGTTCTCCTTCGCCCAGCGGATCTGCGTGGCCTTCAGCGCAGTCGCAATGCCTCTGCCGCGCGAGGCGCGCTTCACTCCCGTCATGTCGTGGTACAGCGTTGTCGGCTGCGCGGCACTGAAGTGGAACTTGGCGTAGCCGACGACCTCTTCGCCGGCGAGCGCGACGAAGATCCCCTCGGCTCGGTCGCCCGCCGACTGCATGTCGCTACGGAGCCAATCCTCGAACGGCTCGACTGCCTCGTCCTCTTCCCCCGGGATATCGACGGCCGCCTCGGCCCAGACCTCGTGAAGGCCGGGCGCCACCTCGGGGCGGTCCGCCCAAGTCGTGAGCTCGATCCCAGCTGGGGTCCGGACGATAGGCGCCTCGATCGAAGTCAGGTCGAGCGTGAGCCCGCGCTCGCGGCCGGTCTCCTCGTAGCCGAGTCCGCCCGCGAAGGCAATGCCCTCCTCGGCGTCCTCGCGAACCCAGGCCTCGAACCCGCCGTAACCCTTCGATCGGGCCCAGGCGGAAGCCTCGGCGAACAGGGCCGAGCCGAGACCCCGCCGCCGCTCAGCGGCGGGTACCCAGATGTGTAGCCATGGATTCGGCCTGCGTGACTCGAAGAAGGCGCGGGCGACTCCGACGATGGTGCCGTCGTCGTCTGCCACGAGGTCGGATCGTTCGCGCGCCTGCTCGCCCCACGCGATGAATTCGATGGCTGTGATCGGGTCGTCGGGGTAGACCGCGTTGAGGATGCCGACCACGCTCTCGACGTCGCTCTTGCCCTGGGTCCGGCGGATCTCCACGAGCCGAGCGTATCCCGTTGAACCGAAGGGTTGTGAGCCGCGCGGGCCGGAGCTACGCTCTGAGTGCCGTCCCCGTGTTGCCGATGAAACGGATCCGTTCCCGAGCAGGGCTTGCCGCCGCCATCAGCCTCGTTCTTTTGGCCGCGAGCGCCGTTCCGCTGGTCCTGCTTGCCGACCGAACGGCGAGGATCGCGGTGGCTGCGGCGATCTGGGCGGCGGCGGCGATCGTCATCGTGTTTCTCGCAACCCGCGCCCGCCGTCGTGATCGCAGCCAGCAGGAGGAGCTCGACCTGGCGGAAGCGCGCTTCCGCGCGCTCATCGACGGCCTGCCGCTGGTGACTTGGCTCACGGAGCCCGGCGACCGCAGCACCACGCTCTACGTCAGCCCGTTGATCAACGAGCTGACGGGCTACTCCCCGGCCGAGTGGGCCGATGAGCCCGACCTCTTCTCGAAGCTGCTGCATCCCGAGGACCGCGCGGTCGTGATGGAAGAGCTCGAGCACGCGAATGACGGAACGCCCGTGCGAGCCGAATACCGCCTGATCACGCGCGACGGCCGCGTCGTCTGGGTGCGTGAGGAGACGACGACCGCGCGCGATCCGGGCGGCGAGCCGCTCTATACGCAGACCTTCCTGCGAGACATCGGTGAGCGAAAGCGCTCCGAAGACGAGCGCGAGAACCTGCTCGCCGCAGAACGAGCCGCCGCCTCCGGCACCGCCGAGCGGCAGTCGCGGCTCGATCTCCTCCGCCGTGCCGGCGACGAACTCGCCTCGACGCTCGACCATCAAGCCGCCCTACAGCGAGTCGCCGAGCTGGTCGTGAGGGACTTCGCAGACTGGTGCATCGTCGACATGACCGACGACGGAAACGAGCTGCGGCGCCTCTCGGTCGCGCGCACCGAGCCCCGGAAACAGGGCGGCGGCCCTGCGCCCGACAACCACCCGGACGCCGCTGTTCGCGCAGTCGTCGAGAGTGGCCGCCCCGAGGTCGTTCCCCCGCTCGGCGAAAGCTCGAGCAGCGCACAGCCTGTTCGCTTCCTCGGCGGTATCGAGACGTCCTCGGTGATCTGTGTCCCCTTGCGCGTCCGCACTCAGGCGCTCGGGGCGCTGACAGTCGCGCGCACGGAGCCGGGCGTCGTCTACGGCGCGGACGACCTGGCCGTGGTCGAGGATCTGGCTTCGCGCATCGCTATCGCTGCCGATCGGGGACGCCTCTACCGCGAGGTGGAGGAACGCGCCGACGCCGGGCGCGTGCTCGACCACGTCGCCGACGGCATCCTGCTGCTCGACCGAAGCGGGGTCGTTCGGCTCTGGAATCCCGCCGCAGAGGCGATCACCTCGATCGAGTCCGAGAAGGTTGTCGGAAGGGCGGCGGCCGAGGCGATTCCCGGCTGGCAGGAAGCGGCCGAGACCGTTCCCGTCTCCAGCTCGCCGGATCCGGGTCACGACGAGGTCGTCATCCCCATCGAGACGGAGCGCGGCGAGCGCTGGATCTCGATCTCGGGCGTCCAGTTCTTCGGAGGGACGGTGTACGCGTTCCGCGACCTGACCGACGTGCGCCAGCTCGAGGAGATCAAGGCCGACTTCATCGCCACCGCCTCGCACGAGCTCCGCACGCCCCTCGCGGCGGTCTACGGGGCTGCGCAGACGCTCCTCCGTCACGACTTCGCCCTCGACGAGGTCGGGCGCGACCGATTCGTCTCGCTGATCGCCGATGAGTCCGAGCGCCTCGGCAGGATCGTGAACGAGATCCTGCTGGCGAACCAGCTCGACGCCGGCCGCCTCGACATGCAGTACGAGCCTTTCGACGCAAGCGATGTGGTCGAGCGCGTGGCCGAGTCCACCCGGGCCTACGCCCCACCGGCCGTATCGATCGAGGTGGAGGCTGCCGACGACCTCCCGCGCGTCGCGGCCGATCTGGACAAGGTGAGGCAGGTGCTCGTCAACCTCGTCGAGAATGCGATCAAGTACTCACCGGACGGTGGACGCGTGGAGGTAGGGGTCGAAGGCCACGACCAGGCGATTCGCTTCCACGTGCGCGACGAGGGCCTCGGCATCGACCCGGAGGAGCAGGAGCGCGTCTTCGAGAAGTTCTATCGCGCCGATCCCCAGATGTTGCGCGGCGTCGGCGGCACGGGGCTCGGGCTCTACATCTGCAAGGAGCTCGTCGGACGCATGGGTGGCCGCATCTGGGTCGAGTCGAATGGAGAGAAGGGCTCGGTCTTCGTGTTCGAGCTGCCGACGGCCGATGTGGTCGCGCACGGGCCTCACGGCTCCGGGCGGCTACAATTCAAGCACTGAACATACGGGGGCGACCTGGCTTCGACGTGGTCGGTTCTCCGGCAGAGCTGCAAGCCGAGGTCCCCGGTCGGCCTCGTAAAACAACCGGGACATAAAGCAAGTGCGAAGGACAACTCCGCACTCGCACTCGCTGCCTAACTAGGTACGCGATGCGCGTCGTTCCGAGCTCGGCCCGTGGCTCGGGTAACGGCGTCAGAAAACGGGCTCGGCGCCAAGGGAGAGCCAATCGCCCGAGGCGCGACATCGAAGGATGGCTAGTCCGCCGGTAGGTCGGTTGCCAACCGGCCGGCGGGCGAAACCAAACGGCAGCCTAAGCTTGTAGAGGCTCTGACCGGTGCGATTGCGGACGCGGGTTCGATTCCCGCCGCCTCCATAACCCCCAGCAAATGGGGCTATTTCGGTCGGAACGATTCTCGGGGTCGGTGGTTTCCGCGTGGGCGTAAATGTTCGGCGTCGTGCCAATGTGCATCGCCGGCGAGCATCTGCGCAAAGCTTTAGGTTCGCGCTAGGGGCGGAGAAAGTCAGTGATCGCGGTGTGGCGCGGCCGATCGAGAATCGAACTTCTCCGCAACTGCGGCATCCTCGCCCATCTTCTCGACGACCCAAAAGCGCTCGGTCTTCTGGAGCACCCACTCTGCTTCTGGGATGAAGTGCTCCTCGCTCGGAGCGACGAAGAAGGTACGCGGGTTGCTGCGCACTGACTCGTACTCCTCCCGGCTCAAGCTGACCTGCTCAAAGCAGCTGTCGTG
>Ga0126307_10000292_pt1 | contig 32664 bp, 28 predicted proteins | sample Plot28_FD_89955 | JGI IMG/M metagenome (GOLD analysis project Ga0126307, IMG submission 89955) | Serpentine soil microbial communities from UC McLaughlin Reserve, CA, USA - Plot28 | ecosystem: Environmental > Terrestrial > Soil > Grasslands | place: USA: UC McLaughlin Reserve, Lake County... | reverse complement strand
GTCTCGTGGATCTGGGACGTGGATTTCGAGCCGCTGCTCGAGCGGCTCGAGCGCGTGGTGGTCTCGGGGGACCGTGCGGCCGAGCTCGCGCTCCGGTTCAAGTACGCCGGCTTCGAGGAAGGGGCGATCGAGGTCGTCCCGGAGCTCGGCCGCGCCCTTGATCGCGGCCTCGAGCTGACGCCGGCGGGTTCGGAGCTCTTCGTCGTCCCGACCTATACGGCGATGCTCGCGCTGCGCGGCATCGTCAGCGAGCGCGGGTTCGCGCGGCCGTACTGGGAGCGCGCCGCATGAAGATCCGCGTGGCCCACCTCTATCCGGACTACCTGAACATCTACGCCGATCGCGGAAACATCGCCGTGTTCGCGCGGCGGGCGGCATGGCGCGGTCACGAGCTGGAGGTCGACGCGATCGGGATGGGAGAGCCGGTTCGCGTCGGGACGCACGATCTCTTCTACGTCGGTGGCGGGCAGGACCGCGAGCAGGCGCTGGTCGCGCCCGATCTGGCGGCGAAGGCGGGTGTGCGCGAGGCCGTCGAGGCAGGCGCGGCGCTGCTGGCGGTCTGCGGCGGCTATCAGCTGCTCGGCCGCTTCTACCGGGAGCGGAGCGGCGCGGAGCTGCCGGGGGTCGGGCTCTTCGCGTTGCACACGATCGCGGGTGAGCGACGGATGATCGGCGACGTGCTGCTCGAGTGCGAGCTCGCGCCGGGAGAGCGGCGGACGCTCGCCGGGTTCGAGAACCACGCGGGCCGGACGATCCTCGACGCAGGCGCGGAGCCGCTCGGCCGCGTCGTCGCCGGCTTCGGGAACGACGGCGAGAGCGAATACGAGGGCTGCCGCGTGCAGCGCGCGATCGGCACGTACCTCCACGGGCCCCTGCTGCCGCGCAACCCGTGGCTGGCGGATTGGCTGCTCGCCGCAGCGCTTGCGCATCGGACAGGCGCGGCCGACATCGTCCCGCTCGCACCGCTGCCCGACGCGCTCGAGCGCGACGCCCACGCCGTCTCGTCGGCGCGCGCCAGGGCCCGCGGGGGGAGGTACTTGTAGGAGGGCCCGGTGAAACGCAGCTTGTGCCGTCGGGACACGCTGCTCGCCCGAGGCGACCGTCCTCAGTCGCGCCCGATCTCCTGATATGGGCACTCCCTGCGTCCTTGCCTCGGAACGGCCATCGCACCCCGACGACGGACAAGGTTCCGCCAAGCCCTCCTAGGTTCACCCAGCCTCCTCCCCGCTGCGAGCGTATTCGCGGGCGGCGCACGCGTGGGCGACGGAAGTGCGCCGGATGTGCGCCGGTCCGGCGGCCCCGCCGCGCTACGGGACCCAGAGCGGGCCGAGGTAGACGACTGGGTCGCCCGGCCGCCAGCGGGCGAGGAAGCGCTGGATCGGGGGGTGCAGCACGACGTCGTCGAGGTCCCCCACTCCGAAGAGCCGGTGGCCGCGCACTGCTGCATCGCGGGAGCTGACCTTCTCCAGCGACCGGTCGCCGAGGTCGCCGGCGAAGATGATGTGTACCACGTGCTTTGCCGCGAAGCTCCGCTGCGGCGCGATGGAGTCGACGATCGCGACGGGCCCCTCGACCGGGAGCTCGTCCTCGATCCCGACCTCCTCGAGGAGCTCGCGGTGAAGCGCATCGACCAGGCTCTCGCCCGAGTTGACGCCGCCGCCGGGCAGCAGCCAGTGCTCCTTGCCCGCCTTCTCGTGGCGGCAGAGCAGGATCCGGGTTTCACGACGCAGGATCGCTGACACGCGGATGCGTGGCTCGATCCCCATTACGCCGACGATGAGCCGAAGCCGCGCTCGCCCCGCTCGCTGACCGCAAGCTCCTTGCGCTCGACGAGCGCGAGTCCCGGCAGGGCGAGGACGACGAGCTGCGCGATCCGCATCCCGGGCTCCACCACGAACGTCTCCATCCGGTCCGTGTTGTGGAACACGACCTGCACCTCGCCGCGATAGCCCGCGTCGATCAGCCCCGGCGCGTTCAGCAGCGTGATCCCGTGGCCAGCGGCCAGGCCCGACCGCGGCAGCACGAACCCTCCGTACCCTTCGGGGATCTCGAGCGCGAGCCCCGTCGCGATCACGGCACGCTCGCCCGGGGCGACCTCGTGACGATCGCAGGCGGCGAGATCCAGCCCTGCGTCCCCGGCGTAGGCCCGAGTCGGAAGGATGGCGTCGTCCCGGAGGCGGCGAACCGGGAGCTCGATCACCGCGACGCCCTGTGCGACTCCCCGGCCTCGGCCACCAGAAACGGCGCGAATCGCAGCAGCTCGCGTCGCGGAAGGCGGACCCGGATGAAGACGCCCTCCTCGAGATCCTCGCGCTCGTCGATCGGCGTGCCGAGCTCGTAGAGCTCCGCGAGCTTCGCGGCGGCGGCGTGCGGGACGAGCAGGCGGACGAGCTCGAAGCGCTCCGCGAACCGCTCCGCCACGCGCGCGCGCAGCTCCGGGAGCCTCTCGCGCGTCAGGGCCGAGACCTGCGGCGCGCCGGGGAACCGGTTGGCGAGGCGGCGCCGCCCGAGCGGATCGACCTCGTCGATCTTGTTGAGCACGAGCTCGACGGGCAACGCGCCCGCGCCGATCTCGCCAAGCACTTCCTCGACTGCGGCGATCATCCGGTCGAGCTCGTCGTCCGGAGCCGACGCATCGACGACGTGGAGCACTAGCTCCGCCGACAGCGTCTCCTCGAGCGTCGCCGCGAACCCCTCGACGAGATCGTGGGGCAGCCGGCGGATGAAGCCCACTGTGTCGGTGACGAGGTAGCGCCGGCCTTCGTGCTCGAACGCGCGGGTCGTCGGGTCGAGCGTCTCGAACAACCTGTCGTGGACGGAGACCTGCGCGTCCGTCAGCGCGTTCAACAGCGTCGACTTGCCGACGTTCGTGTAGCCCGCAAGCGCGACCGTCGGCGTCTCCGAGCGGGTCCGCTCGCGCCGGCGTGTGTCGCGTTGGCGGCGCAGCCCCTCCAGGCGCCGCTGAAGGATGGTGACGCGGCGGCGCGCGAGACGCCGGTCGGTCTCCAGCTGCGACTCACCGGGGCCGCGCGTGCCGAGCCCGCCGCCGAGCCGCTCGAGGTGGTGCCACATCCCTCGCATCCGCGGCAGGTTGTACTGGAGCTGCGCGAGCTCGACCTGGAGCTTGCCCTCGGCGCTCAAGGCATGCTGCGCGAAGATGTCGAGGATCAGCTGCGTCCGGTCGACGACTCGCGTCTGCAGCGCGTCCTCGAGCACGCGCTGCTGAGCCGGCGTGATCTCGCCGTCGACGATCAGCGACTCGGCGCCCGACTCCTTGAACGAGTGCTTCAACTCCTCCAGCTTTCCTTTGCCCACGTAGGAGCGCCGGTCGGGCTGCCCGCGGTGCTGGACCAGCCTGGCGATCGGCTCGACGCCGGCAGTCTGTGCCAGCTCCTCCACCTCGGCGAGCTCTCGGTCCGGGTCGGCGCCCTGCGGCAGGACGGCGGTGATGAAGCCCCGCTCCGGCTGCGCGCCCGGCGCGGGGTCCGGCTGTCTCGCGGTCACGTCTGAATTATGGACGCGTGCAACGAGCTCTCGATCCGACGCACCGCCTCCTCCAGGCGGTCGTCCGGCACGGTCAGCGACAGCCGCACGAAGCCCTCGCCGCTCGGCCCGTAGCTCGGCCCCGGCGAGACGACGACGTTCGCCTCGTCGAGCACGAGCGACGCGAACGACGCGGAGGTGTGGCCGTGCGGCACGCGCACCCAGAAGTACGGCGTCGCTTTCGGCGGCTCAACGTCGAGGCCGATCTGCGCGAGCGCTTCGACGAGCACGTCGCGCCGGCGCCGGTAGACCTCCGACATCTGCCGCGGGAAGTCGCGCTCCGCGGTGAGCGCGACGACAACGGCGCGTTGAACGGCCTCGAAGAGCCCCGAGTCGAGGTTCGACTTCAACTGCCGGAAGCGTTCGACGACTTCCGCGTTGCCCGCGATGAGGCCCGCACGCCAGCCGGTCATGTTCCACCCCTTCGAGAGCGAGAAGATCTCGACTCCGATCTCCTTCGCCCCCGGGGCCTCGAGAAAGCTGGGCGCGACGTAGCCGTCGAAGGTGATCTCCGAGTAGGCGTTGTCATGCACCACGATCAGGTCGTGGCGGCGCGCGAACGCCACCGCCTGCTCGAAGCCCGTGTCCCGGACGATCGCTCCGGTGGGGTTGTTCGGGTAGTCGAGGTAGAGGAGGTTCGCGCGCGCGGCGAGGTCCTCGGGGATCTCGTCGAGGGCCGGGAAGAACGCGCCTTCCTCGGTGAGCGGCAGGTAGTGGACCTCGGCGCCCGCGAAGACGGGCCCGGAGGTGTACGGCGGGTATCCCGGCTCGGGGCTTAGGCAGACATCGCCGGGCTCGAGGCACACCATGGCGACGTGCCCCACCGCCTCCTTGCCGCCGAGCGCCGGGATCACCTCGCTCTCGGGATCGAGCTCGACGCCGAAGCGATCGCGGTAGAACGCCGCAGCGGCCTCGCGGAACTCGGCGGTGCCGTGGTTGGTCGGGTACTGATGCGTGCTCGGGTCACGCATGGCCGCCGCCGCGGCCTCGACGACAGCCGCCGGCGTGGGCAGGTCGGGATCGCCGATGCCGAGGCTGATCACGTCGATGCCCTGCGCCGTCCGCTCCGCGATCTTGCGCTCGAGCTCGGCGAACAGGTACGGCGGGACCTGGTCCAGGCGGCTCGCGAACCTCATGCGTCGAACTCCTCGGCCGTGTCGCCGCTGAAGATCTCCTGCGCCGGGCCCGTCAGCCGGGCGTTCCACTGACTGTCGAGGGCGACGAGGAGATCCCCGCCCGCCAGATGGACGGTCACGGGGCTTGTGCACCAGCCGCGCGCAACCGCCACGGCCACCGCAGCCACAGAGCTCGTTCCCGAGGACAACGTCTCCCCCGCCCCGCGCTCCCACACTCCGACCGTCAGCTCGTCGTCGCCGTCGACGCGCACGAGCTGCACGTTCGTGCGGGCGGGGAAGCGCTCGTGCGTCTCGAGCCGCGGCCCGAGGCGCAGGAGCTCGTCGCGGAACGGATCGCGTCGCACCACCGCGTGCGGATTCCCGACCGACGCAGGTGTCACCTCCAGCTCTTCGCCGGCGACCTCCAGCGTCTCCGGGTCGCCCACCTCGACCCGCCCCATCTCGGTCTCCACCTGGAGGCCGCCGCGCATGCGCGCGACGACCTCGCGCGGCCCGACGCCGATCGTGACGGTGTCCGCCCCGCTGCGGCGGGCCAGCCACCTCGCGGCGATGCGCGTGCCGTTGCCCGAGAGCTCCGCGGTCGACCCATCCGGGTTCCAGATCAGGACCTCAGCGCGGTCGGCGTCCGCCGACAGGACCTCGAGCACCCCGTCGGAGCCGACTCCGAAGTGGTAGTCGCAGAGACGCTTGACCTGCTCAGGCGTCAGCGGCGCGTCCAGATCAGCGCGCTGGACCAGCAGGTAGTCGTTGCCGAGCCCGTGCCACTTCGAGAATCGCATCCGCCACCTCAGCCGAAGGGCGATCGGCGGGCAGGCTAACAAGGCCCGGAATGCGTCGCATCCACTTGCGCTGGTAGGCGGCGTAGCGCCGGGTGTGGCGGATCAGCGTCTCCACCGCCTCGCCCTCAGGCAGCTGCGCTGCCTCCTCCAAGCCGTGGATCGTGCGTGCCGTTGACGAGATCGGGCCTGCCAATGCCCGCCGCGCCTCGTCGGCCGCGCCACGCTCGAACATTGCGCGCGTGCGCTCCTCGATTCGGCGGTCGAGCTCCTCCTTCGGGAGCTCGAGCCCGACAACGACTGTCGGGTGACGCGTCTCCTCCGTCCACAGCCGGCGTTCGCGCGGCGCCAGGGACGCGCCCACCTCTGCGAGCTCGAGGGCGCGGACGACCCGGCGGCGGTCCTTCGGGTGGACGCGCGCGGCGGCCTCAGGATCGCGCTCGGCGAGGAGATCGTGCGCAGCGTCGTGCCCGAGTGCGTCGTACTCCCGCTCCCAGCGCTCCCGCGCGCCCGGCTCAGGCGGCGGCGGCAGCTCGAGCTCGACCAGTGCGGCACGCAGGTACAGACCGGTGCCGCCGACGACGATCGGAGTCCGTCCCGTGGCAATCGCCTCGTCGATAGCCGCGTGCGCCAAGCGCGCGTACTCGCCGACCGACGCCTCGTGGTCGAGCTCCCAGATCCCGACGAGCTCCGTCGGGCGCTCCGACTGGTTCGTCAGGATCCGCACACCGCGATAGACCTGCATCGCGTCGGCGGAGATCAGCTTGGCCGGGATCCGGTCGGCGAGCGCCTCGGCGGCGGCGCTCTTGCCGCACGCCGTCGGCCCGAAGAGCGCGACGACGTCGGACGTCACGCGGTCAGGCGCGTGCGGATGCGCTCGGCGATTCCGGCGGACGCGCCACCCGAGACCAGGAAGGCCTGGACGCTGCCGTGTCGCCGCTCGAGCTCCTCCAACACTCCCACCATGGACGCGAAAGGCGTCACCGTCATGCGGCGAAGGCGCTCGCGTTCCTCCTTGTCGGCGGCTTCGGCGAGCCAGCGCTCGTGGCGCGGACGCAACCGTTCCTCGCTCAAGGCGTAGTCCGCTGCGATGTCGTCGACGGCGACACCCGCGAGTCGTAGGAGGAGCGCAACTGTCAGCCCCGTTCGATCCTTGCCGCCGGCGCAGTGGACGACGACGCCTCCCTCCGGCGCGTCCGCCACCGCCTCGATCACGGCGGCGATGTTTCGGTGGAAGGCCTCGAGGAAGATCAGGTAGACGTCCCGTGTCGCCGCGACGAGATCCGGCGCAGCGAGGCTCGCGGCGTCCGCCTCGGCAAAGACCTCGGGCGTGTCGTCCATGAACTTGACGTGGAGGACCTCGACCGGCAGCTCCGCCGGAGGATCGGCGGCGCGCTCCTCGTCGGTGCGCAGGTCGATGATCGTGCGGATGCCGTAGTCGACGAGGGCGCGCCAGCCCTCCGCGCTCAGGCGCCGGACGGTGTCGGCCCGGACGATCCGGCCGAACTGCGTCTCACCCCCGCCCGCGACGGCATGGCCGCCGAGGTCGCGGACGTTGAGGCAGCCGTCCCAGATCAGGTCCCTGCTACGCAGCAACTGCGGCGAGTTGGGAGCCGCGGAGCGTCGTTGACGTCGCGGCTTCGATCGCGACGTCAACGAGCTCCCCGGGCGCGGCAGTGCCGCGAAAGTTGACCGTCGTGTTGCGCCGCGTTCGGCCTCGGAGCAGGCTCGGGTCGGTGCGGCTCGCGCCTTCCACGAGCACCTCCTCGACGCCGCCGACGCGAGCGGTATTCCGCTCCTGCGCCACGCGCTGCACGACGTCGATCAGTCGTTCGATGCGGTGCTGCTTCATGTCCTCCGGCACCTGGTCCGGCATCGTCGCGGCCTCGGTACCTCGCCTCGGCGAGAAGACGAACGTAAAGGCGGTGTCGAAGCCGACCTCCTCGACCGCCGACAGCGTTTCGCGGAAGTCGTCCTCGGTCTCGCCGGGGAAGCCGACGATCAGGTCGGTCGAGAGCGCGAGATCGGGGATGGCGTGACGCAGCTCGTCCGCCAGCCGCACGAAGCGCTCTCGGCTGTAGGTGCGGCGCATCGCCTTGAGGATCCGGCTCGACCCGGACTGCAGCGGCACGTGTGTGTGCTCGCAGACCGCCTCGCATTCCGCCATCGCCGCGATCACTGGCGCGCGGAAGTCCTTCGGGTGCGGGCTCGTGAAGCGAATGCGCGCGATGCCGTCGACGGCGTCGCACGCCCGCAGCAGCTCGCCGAAGTCCGTGCGGATGTCGGGCAGCAGGTCGCGGCCGTAGGAGTTGACGTTCTGGCCGAGGAGCGTGATCTCCCGCACCCCTTCGCCGGCGAGCCGAACGACCTCCGCGACGACGTCACCGGGGCGGCGGCTTCGCTCGCGCCCGCGCACCGACGGGACGATGCAGTAGGCGCATTTCGAGTTGCAGCCCATCGAGACCTGCACCCAGGCCTGGAAGCGACGCTCGCGATGCATCGGCAGGTGGCCGGCGAACGCCCGCTGCTCGAGCCCGAAGCTGCCGCGCGGGACGCCGACACCGCCGGCACCGAGCCACGCGCCGAGGTGCGCGATCGACCCCGGGCCGAAGGCGACGTCGACGAACGGGTAGAGCTCGAAGAGGCGCTCTCGTTGGGCTTCGGCGTAGCACCCGCCGACCGCGATCACCTTCCCGGGCTTGCGCTCCTTGAGTGCGCGCGCCTGCGCGAGGTGCGCAGCGAACCGCTGGTCGGGCTTCTCGCGGATCGTGCAGGTGTTGAAGACGAGGACGTCGGCGTCTTCCTGGAGGTGACTCTCGCCCAGCCCGAGCTCCTCGAGCATGCCCTTGATGCGCTCGGAGTCGTGCGCGTTCATCTGGCAGCCGAAGGTCGTGACGTGGTAGCGCTCCATCGCCCGGCGGACACTGTATCGGCGCCCTGATCGCGTTTTGGATTTCGCCCGTGTCCGTTGTAGGCTGGTCTCGCACGGTTCTCGGGGTCTATCTGCAGCTGGAGGTCACATGCGTTCCGCGCGCTCGCTCGTCGTCGCCGTCATCGCCGTTCTCGGCCTGCTCGCGCTCGCAGGAGCTCGCGTCGGGCCGGCGGAGGCGACACCCACGGACCTGTTCATCTCCGAGTACGTCGAGGGCACGAGCTTCAACAAGGCGCTCGAGATCTTCAATCCGAAGAGCGTTTCCGTCGATCTCGCGGCCGAGGGCTACAGCGTGCAGGTCTTCAGCAACGGGTCGACGACCGCGAGTCTGACGGTAAACCTGAGCGGCGTCGTCGCTCCGGGGGACGTCCATGTGTTGACGCACCCGTCGGCTGATCCGTCCGTTCCGTGGGATCAAAGGGCGGGTGTGAACTGGAACGGTAACGACGCCGTCGTGCTTCGCAAGCTGCTTGCGACGGTCGACGTGATCGGTCAAGTCGGCTTCGACCCGGGGACGGAATGGGGAACGGGTTTCACGAGCACCGCCGACAACACCCTCAGACGCAAGAGCAGCGTCCTGCAAGGGGATGTGAATGGCAACGATGCATTTGACCCGGCTGTCGAGTGGAACGGCTTCGCGACCAACACTTTCGATGGGCTCGGCTCGCACACGATCACGACCGGCGGCGATACGGGTCCGTCGGTGGCGTCGACGATCCCGGCCAACGGCGCGACGGAGATCGCCACAAGCGCGAACGTCACCATCAGCTTCTCCGAGCCCGTAGCGGTCGGAGCCGATTGGTACACGATCTCCTGCTCTACGAGCGGTGCACACACCGCCACCCAGAGCGGCGGGCCGCAGACCTACACGCTGGACCCCGACGCCGACTTCGTCGAGGGCGACAGCTGTACCGTGACCGTCGACGGCTCGAAGGTCACGGACGTCGACGGAGACGACCCGCCGGACCAGATGGCGGCGAACCACTCCTTCACCTTCACGACGACTCTGCCCGTGATGCAGATCAGCCAGGTGCAGGGCGCCGGGCACTTCTCGCCCTTCGCCGGCCAGCTCGTCAAGGTCGAAGGTGTCGTCATCGCCGAACGCGGCTCGAACACCTGGATCCAGGATCCGACACCGGACGGCGACGCCGCAACGTCGGAGGCGCTCATCGTCTTCGGCTCTGCGGTGTCGAACGCCGTCGTCGTCGGCGACCACGTGCAGGTTCGCGGGACCGTCATCGAGTTCCGTGCCGGTTGCTCGCCGTCCTGCGCTCCGACGAGCAGCGCGTTCTCGAACCTGACGATTACGGAGCTCGCCTCACCGGGCCTCGGCGTGACGAAGCTGGGGACGGCGCCGCTTCCGGCGGCGACCGTGATCGGCGTCGGCGGCCGGGTGCCTCCGACGGACGTGATCGAGAATGATTCGGAGAGCGGCAACGTGGAGACGAGCAACGACTTCGACCCGTCCCAGGACGGGATCGACTTCTACGAGACGCTCGAGCACATGCTCGTGCAAGTCAACGACGCGGTTGTCGTCGGGCCTCGCAACTCCTTCGGCGAGATCGTCGTCCTCGCGGACGACGGCGCCGGGTCTTCGGTACGCACGCCGCGGAGCGGCATTCTCGTCCGCGACATCGACCCGGGGACGTTGGGCGATTACCGGAACGGCGACTTCAACCCCGAGCGGATCATGCTCGACGATTTGTTCGTCACCACGCCGACCGTCGATGTCGCGGATCGATTCAGCGCAGCCGCCGGGGTCCTGACCTACGACTTCGCCAACTACAAGATCGCCGTCTCGAGCGTCCTCGCCGAGATCGACGGCGGACTGCAGCGCGAGGTCACCCGGCCGCCGCTCGATCAGGAAATCGTCGTCGGCACGTACAACGTCGAGAACCTCGACCCAGGCGACAGCTCCTTCGCGCGCCATGCCGACCTGATCGTGAACCACCTTCGGTCACCCGATGTTCTGGCGATCGAGGAGATCCAGGACAACGATGGCGCGACGAACACGGCCGTGACCGACGCTTCGGTCACGTGGAACACGCTGATCGCCGCGATCCAGGCTGCTGGCGGGCCGACGTACGAGTTCCGGCAAATCGATCCCGTCGACGACCAGGACGGCGGTGAGCCCGGTGGCAACATCCGCGTCGGCTTCCTCTTCCGCACCGACCGCGGCGTGAGCTTCATCGACCGGCCGGGCGGTGGCTCGACGACGCCGACAACGGTCGTCGGCACCCCGAGCGGACCACAGCTCTCGTCCAGCCCGGGCCGCGTCGACCCGCTGAATCCCGCCTACGCGAGTTCGCGCAAGCCACTCGCAGGCGAGTTCCGGATCCACGGCAAGAAGGTCTTCGTCGTCGCGCTCCACCTGAGCTCGAAGGGCGGCGACCAGCCCCTGTTCGGCCGGTTCCAGCCGCCCTTGCGCCCGAGCGAAGTCGCGCGGCACGCGCAGGCCGAGTCGGTGAATGCCTTCGTCGACCAGCTCGTGGCCGCGGACCCAGATGCAAATGTCATCGTCCTGGGAGACGTCAACGACTTCGACTTCTCGGAGACGGTGCACATCCTCGAGGGCGGCGTCATGACGACGCTGATGAACACATTGCCGCCTTCAGAGCGCTATTCCTACGTCTTCGAGGGCAACTCGCAGGTGCTCGACCAGATGCTGGTCACCAACACGATGCTCGGAAACTTCCCGATCGACTACGACCCGGTGCACGTGAATGCCGAATTTGCGGATCAGGCCTCCGACCACGATCCGCAGGTCGCGCGGCTCGACCTCCGGGGTCGGCCGAGGAGCAGGTAGTCAACGCGGCGGGGAGTCCCGTCGGGCTCCCCGCCGTCTCACTTCGCCAGTTCCGTGGCCCGCGACTCGCGGATCACGGTGACCTTGATCTGCCCGGGATACTCGAGCTCCTGCTCGATGTCCCGGGCAATCTGGTGCGAGAGCAGGACGGCGCCGTCGTCGTCGATATCCCCGGGACGGACGATCACGCGAATCTCCCTGCCGGCCTGGAGCGCGTAGACCTTCTCGACGCCGTTCTTGCGCAACGCGATCTCCTCGAGCGCCTCCAGCCGCTTGATGTAGTTCTCGAGCGTGTCGCCACGCGCGCCCGGCCTGGAGCCGGAGATCGCGTCGGCGGCGACCAGCAGCACAGCCTCGACGGTCTGCGGCTGCACCTCATAATGGTGCGCCGCGATTGCGTGGACGACCGCTTCCGTCTCGCCGTAGCGGCGCGCGTACTCCGCCGAGATCTGCGCGTGTGAGCCCTCGACCTCGTGCGTCAGCGCCTTCCCGAGGTCATGCAGCAGCGCTGCGCGCTTCGCCGTGCGGACGTTCGCCTCCAGCTCCATGGCCATGATCCCGGCGAGGTGGACCACCTCGAGCGTGTGCTTGAGGACGTTCTGCCCGTAGCTCGTCCGGTATTGGAGGCGCCCGAGGATCTTCACGAGCTCGGGATGGAGGTCGCCGCAGTTCGCCTCGAAGATGGCCCGCTCCCCGGCGGAATTGATGTGGTCCTCGATCTCCGCCTTCGACTGGTAGTACATCTCCTCGATGCGCGCCGGCTGAATGCGGCCGTCATCGATGAGCTTCGTCAGCGTCAGCTTGGCGATCTCACGACGGATCCCGTCGAACGAAGAGAGCACGACTGCCTGGGGCGTGTCGTCGATGATGATGTCGACACCGGTCAGGTGCTCCATCGTCCGGATGTTCCTCCCCTCTCGGCCGATGATCCGGCCCTTCATGTCGTCCGAGGGCAGCTCGACGACCGATGAGGTGGTCTCTGCGGCGTGGCTGGCTGCCACGCGCTGCAGCGCGTCGGCGACGAGGTTCCGCGCCCGCCGCTTCGCCTCGATCTGTGCCTCCTCCTCTAGCTGCCGGACGCGACGCGCTAGGTCGTGGCGGATGAGCTGCTCGGAGCGCGCGAGGAGCTCGGCGCGCGCCTCGTTTACGGTGAGGCCGGAGACCCGCTCGAGCTCCTCGAGCTCCTGGTCCTTCGCCTCCTTCAGCTGCTGCTGGAGCTCCTTGATGTGGATCTCGCGATCGGCGAGCCCCTGCTCGCGGCGCAGGAGCTCCGTCAGCTTCGACTCGAGCTCGTCCTGGCGCGCGAGCACCCGTTCCTCGAGCTTCGCCATCTGTCCTCGGCGCTCTTGGAGTGTCTGCTCGGCGTCGGCCTTGAAGCGCATGGCTTGCTCTCTGGCCTCGATCTCGGCTTCGCGCCGGAGGTTCTCCGCGTCACGGTTCGCCTCGGAGATCAGCTCGTCGCGCCGGCGTGCCGCCTCGCCGAGGCCGCTGCGGTGCTGGAGCTTGAGGACGAGCGTGAGCAGGGCCGCCCCGAGGACGAGACCGATGATGATTCCGGCGACGACGAGCATGGGCGCTCCTTGGGGTCGAACTACCACCCGCCATCGAGCCCACCGAGAGCGCCTCTGAAATTGCAGCCGTGCGCGACGGCCGCACCCGTTCGGTGCCGCTAGCGTGCTTTAGCTAGCGCCCCTCCGCCGCATCGCTGGTTGTCGAGCTCATCAGTGATCGGGTCTTTTTCGGTATCAGAAAGCGTTTCTGTGCAGGCAAAATGATGGATGAGTGCCTCTACTCTAGCGCATCGAGCCGCTCGAGGCTCTCCGGCGAGAAGCCGCGGCCCGCGAGGTAGCGGAGGGCTCGCGCCCCGCCTCCCCGCCGCTCGAACACGCGCGCCGCGCGCTCATCTTCCCGCTCGAGCTGACCGATCGCATGCTCAACGGAGGCATGGTCGACGCCCTGGCGTCGGAGGTCTTGCCGGATCAGCGCGTCGCTTGCGCCACGGCCGGCAAGCGTCCGGGCGCGCTCCTCGGCGAAGCGCTCATCCGAGAGCAGGCCCGCCTCGGTCAGGCGGTCGAGCGCCGCCTCGCGCTCGTCGGGCTCGACGCCCGCGCGCTGGAGGCGCTGCTCGATCTCGTTCCTGGAGCGATTGCGATGCCGGAGGGCGCGAAGCGCCAGCTCGGTCGCATCCGCGGGCACTAGTGCCTCGTCAGGTGACGTTGCTGGGCTTCCGCCGCGCGAAAAGCAAGCCGGGGTGCGGAGTCGGGGCTCGTCCATATCGAGGAGATATGCACGAGGCTCGAGGCGACTGACCGGCGCCGCTTTGCAGCCGCCAGAAGCATGGCAGGCACCGCCTGGATGGGCACGACTACTTGGCGGCGGCTTCGACGGGCTCGGCGGCTGCGGCCTCCGCCTGACGCGCATCGGCGACCGGCAGCAGCCGTGCCGAGGCGATCTGCTCAGAACCAAGCTCCGTCTGGATGCGCTGGAGGATCTTCTGCGTCGCGTCGGGGTGCTCGCGCAGGAAAGCAGTCGCGTTCTGTCGACCCTGGCCGAGGCGTTCGTCGTCGAAGCTGAAGTACGAGCCAGACTTCTGGACAACCTTGCGCTCGAGACCTGCGTCGAGCACCGTGCCCTCCCAGGAGATCCCTGAGCCGTAGATGATGTCGAACTCTGCCTGCTTGAAGGGGGGCGCCACCTTGTTCTTGACGACCTTGACGCGGACACGGTTGCCGATGGCTTCCACGCCTTCCTTCAGCGTCTCGATCCGGCGGATGTCGAGGCGGACCGAGGAATAGAACTTCAGCGCGCGCCCCCCGGGCGTCGTCTCCGGGTTGCCGAACATGACGCCGATCTTCTCGCGCAGCTGGTTCGTGAAGATCGCGATCGTCTCGGTGCGGTTGAGCGTGCCGGCGAGCTTGCGCAGTGCCTGGCTCATCAGCCGCGCCTGGAGGCCGACGTGGCTGTCGCCCATCTCGCCCTCGATCTCTGCGCGGGGTGTCAGCGCGGCCACGGAGTCGACGGCGACAACGGAGAGCGCACCGCTTCGGATCAGCAGCTCTGAGATCTCGAGCGCCTGCTCGCCATTGTCGGGCTGCGAGACGAGGAGCTCATCGACGTTGACGCCGATCCGCCGCGCGTACTGCGGATCCATCGCGTGCTCGGCGTCGATGAAGGCGCAGATGCCGCCGCGACGCTGGGCCTCGGCGATCACGTGGTAGACGAGCGTGGTCTTCCCTGACGACTCCGGCCCGAAGATCTCGACGATCCGGCCGCGCGGCAGCCCCCCGATCCCGAGGGCGAGGTCGAGGGCGAGCGAGCCGGTCGACACGGCGCCGATCGAGACATGCGCCTGGTCGTTCATCCGCATCACGGCGCCCTTGCCGAACTGGCGCTCGATCTGTCCGAGAGCAGTGTCGAGTGCCTCTGCGCGATCCAACCCGATCAACCTCCTAGAGCAACGGCTTCGAGAACGTCGTACTGCGCGCCGGTCGGCCGCAGAACGGAATGGTAGACCGCGGCGTCGGACGGACTGAACGGCCGCAGCTCGGGCACCGGCGGGCTGAGTCGAGGCCGCCGGCGGAAACGCAGAACCGTGACGTGCGGTAGCCACGGCCGCTGCTCCCGCTCGTAGACGCCAAGGCCCTCGAGGCCGTCGAACAGCCGCTTTGCGAGCCGCCCGCTCTCCGCGGTCGAGTCCTCGAGGACCAGCATCCCGACGCTTCGCGTCTCGCGGTAGCGGCTGGGTGTGAACACGATCTCGCCGGAGGTTCGCGCAGCCGTCCGGAGCGCAGCGGCGATCGCGGGCAACTCCGCCGCCGGGCGGCGCCCGAGGAAGGCAAGGGTGAGGTGGAGGTGGGCACGGGGGACGATGCGGCCGTCGCGGAGGCTTTCTTCCTGCCAGCGCTCGAGCGAGTCGAGGACGTCGGCTGGAAGCCGGAGAGCGCAGAAGAGGCGTAGGTGTTCACACCCCTCGACGCTACCGGCCGAGGTCATACGTGTCTGTGCTCGTTGTGTGTCAGAAGCCGCCTGAGGAGGTGCAGCGCCGAGACGGCTGCACGCCGCCGCACCGCGTCGCGGTTTCCGGGCAGGTGCAGCTCCATGGCATGGGAGCCCGCGGGTGTGACGGCGTGCAGGTAGACGAGCCCAACGGGCTTCTCCGGCGTTCCACCACCCGGTCCCGCGACACCGGTCACCGAGACGGCGATCTCCGCTCGCAGCTGCTCCCCGGCGCCGAGGGCCATCGCCTCCGCCGTCTCCGCGGAGACGGTTCCGTGGCGCTCGATCACCGCCCGCGGGACGCCCAGCGCCTCGACCTTCACCTCGTCGTCGTACGCGACGACCCCGCCCCTGAAGACTTCGCTCGACCCTGGAACGTTCGTCAGCCGGGCGGAGACCAAGCCGCCTGTGCAGGACTCGGCCGTCGCGATCCACCACCCGCGCGTGCGCGCCGTCTCGAGCACGAGGGCCTCGACCGGTTGCTCGTCCTCGGCGAAGAGAGCGCGTGGATGCTCAGCTCGCAGCGCGTCCGTCAGCCGCTGCGCCTGCACCTCGGCGCCCGCCGGGATCACGAGGTCGACCTGGACCTCGAGGTCGTGCGCGCAGATCGTCACCTCGAGCCCCTCGGCCTCCCCGCCGGCCTCGGCGACGACGCCGGCGACGGCCGATTCCGGCAAGCCGAAGAAGCGCAGAATGCGGTTACTCGGGTTTTTCGCGCGCGCGAGGACCGCCTCGAGCTCGGGGCGCTCGAGGGCGTTGCGCCAGATCCGCTGGAGCTCGCCTGGCGGCCCCGGAAGCGCGATCGCGAGGGCGCCGTCCGTCTGGAGCAGAATGCCGGGCGCCGTCCCGGCGAGGCCGAGCGATACGCCGCCTTCGGGCAGCGTCGCCTGCTTGCGGACGCCGCTTTCGAACTCCGAGTACGGCCGGCGGAAGCGCTCCGCAAGCCCCCGAACGACCGTCTCGATCTCCCGCTCGAGCTCCGGATCGACTGCAAGCTCACGGCCGGCCGCACGCGCGAGCAGCTCGATCGTGCGGTCGTCGTGGGTCGGGCCGAGCCCGCCGGAGGTCACGACGAGGTCGAGCGAGAGCCCCTCCCGCAGTGCCGCCTCCAGCTGCTCCGGCCGATCGCCGATGACGCTGATCCGCTCCGGCTCGATCCCGCGCGACGACAGCTCGCGAGCGAGGAAGGGGCCGTTCTCGTCGACCCTTCCGCCCCGGACGAGCTCAGTGCCCGTGACGAGGACTGCGGCTCTAAGTCGCGTTACGTGCAGGCGTGACCCGCTTCGCGGTCACGAGCACGGGTCCCGGCCCAGGGAGCTCCCGCACCTTGCCGTTCACGGTCAACCGCAGGTTGCCCGGACGCCGCATCCGGACGAAGTAGCGGCGGTACGCCCGCTCCGTCCCGAACATGACGCTCTTGCCGGCGACCACCGTCCCCTGGAAGAGCAGGCGTCCCGCGGGCTGATTCGCGTGCACCTCGAGCCAGGAGTCGCCGAGCGCGCCCGTGATCATCATCCGAGCCCTCGGCAGGCTCGCGAGCCGCGGCGCGGACTGCGTCCGCTTCGGCTTCGCGGCGGGCGGCTCGGTGGAGTAATCCGGGATGGCCGTCTCCGGCGTGTTGCTGCCGAAGCGCCAGGCCGCGAAGACGAGCAGGGTTACGATCGCGATCGCCGCCAGGGCGATGAGGACGACGCTCGACTCGAATCGGGGGCCGGCACGGCCGAGCGATGACGTGTTGCGCGTCCGGAGCGGCGTCTCCTCGTCGACGTGGATGTAGCGCGAGTTGTACTCGTCGACGTAGAGCTGTCCGTCGAGCCCCAGGTACTCCGCGTAGCTGCGGAGGAAGCCCTTGACGTACGTCTGCCCCGGGAGGATGTCGAACTGCTCGTCCTCCAGGGCACGCAGGTACTTGGGCCGAACCTTGGTCGCCTGCTCGATCTCGGGGAAGTCGAGGCCCTGGCGCAGACGCGCCTCACGGAGGCTGTTGCCGATCTCGAACATCTGGCGGCTGGTCCAGTCTAGACGCGTTCGCGGGACGCGCTACGCGATCTGCCGGAGGACGTAGTACGTGGCCACGGAGATGGACGCGGTCACCGCCATGTAGAGCGCGATGTAGCCCAGGATCCGGCCGCCGGTCGCGAGCTTCGACCCCTTCACGCGGCCCAGCGTCCGGTCGATCGCACGCCGCGCCCGCCTCGCGAGGTACACGGCGCCGATCGCGAAGACGAACGCGGGCACGATCGCGATTGACGACTCGAGCAACGTGATCCGGTCGCCCTTCTCCGCGTAGAGGATCGCGGTCGGCAGCGTCACGACCGCGACGAGCCCCAGCAGGAGCGCAAGGACGGCACTGGTGCTCAGCGGCCGGTCGTCGCTATTGCTTCGCGTAAGGGCGGCCAACCGCGGCTGGTGCGATCGAGCGGCCGATCAGGCCGACGACCGCCACCAGGGTCAGGACGTAGGGCAGGGTCTCGAACAGGAGCGCCGCCTGTTCCGAGTACTCGGGCAGGACGCGCGCAAGGGCGCTCGAGAAGCCGAAGAGGAGTGCTGCTCCCATGGCGCCGAAAGGCTTCCACATTCCGAAGATGAGTGCGGCAAGCGCGATGAATCCCCTGCCTACGGTCATGTTCTCCGTGAACGAGCCGACGAAGCCGATGGAGAGGTACGCGCCGCCGAGCGCCGCGAGGACACCCGAGAGCGTCACCGCGAGGTAGCGGACGCCGTACACGGAGACGCCGACGGTGTCCGCGGCGCGGGGGTGCTCGCCGGCGGCGCGGATGCGGAGCCCGAGCGGTGTCCGGTAGATCACGACCCACGTGAGCGCCACCGTCGCGAAGGCGAGCCAGATCATCAGGTTGAGGCCGTCGAGGATCGGGCCGACGAAGTAGATGTCGCCGATCGGGCCGAGCGGAACGTCCGGGATCGTCGAGAGTTCCGACGGCGTCCCTTCGTCGCCGTAGATCTTGATGTAGAGGTAGCCGGTCAGGCCGAGCGCGAGGAAGTTGATCGCCGTGCCCGTGACGATCTGCTCGGAGCGGAGGTGGATCGAGAAGAAGGCGTGGACGAGGGCGAGCGCGCCGCCGGCGAGCATCGCCGTCAGGAGCCCGATTGCCCAGTGCCCGAACTGGACAGAGCCCCAGATGCCGAAGAACGCCCCCATCAGCATCATCCCCTCGAGCGCGATGTTCACGACGCCGCTGCGCTCGGAGAACAGGCCGCCCATCGCGGCGAAGATCAGCGGCGTCGCCCAGCGCAGGGTCGCGGCGACGAGGCTCGACCACACGAAGACCGCCTCGTGATGGCTCATGCCGGCCCGCGCCGCGGCGAGGCCGAGGACGATCCCGAGCACCCCGGCGATGATCGCGCCCCACCCCCACCGCACCTCGCCCCGGGCGAGCGTCCAGATGCCGGTCGCGACGGCGAGGATCCCGAGGACGACCGGGATGATCTCGACGACGCCAGTCTCGGCCCGCAGGTTGTCGCCGAGCGGCGGCAGCATCAGCCAGACGCCGATGGCTGCGAGCGCGATGCCGGCAATCCCGGTCCTCGAGACCGTCACGTCCGCACCTTTCGCCTCGCCCGCCACAGCCACGCGACGAGCACGTCGGCGCCGACGAAGAGGACGACGAGGCCCTGAATGATCAGCGTCAGGTTCCCGGCGAGCTCGGGATCGAAGACGTCGGGGTTCAGGTTCCGCGTGCTCGTCCCGGTCAGGAGAGCGCCGAAGAGCAGCGCCGAGAAGAAGATCCCGAGGGGCTTGTTGCGGCCGAGCAGCGCGACGGCGATCCCGGCGAAGCCGATGTCGGACCCCTGGATGTCGATCTGGCTGAAGCGGTACTGCCAGCCGAGGATGTCGATCGCGCCGGCAAGGCCAGCGAACGCGCCCGAGATCGCCATCGCCAGGAAGTAGTTGCGTGCGACGTTGATCCCGCCGTAGCGTGCGGCCTCGGGGTTGGCGCCGACCGCGCGGACGCCGTAACCGAGGGTCGTCCGGTCGATGACGAGCCAGAAGACGACGAGGGCGGCCACGGCGATCAAGAACCCCGCATGTAGGCCCTGGACGTCGCCCCAGAGCACGTGCAGCTTCGCGGAGTCCTGGACGTCGTTCGAGATCGGCACCGACGCCTGTGTCTCGCTCTGGAGCGGCCCGCCGATCGAGAAGAGGTAGCTCCCGATCCAGTAGGCGATCCAGTTGAGCATGATCGTCGTGATCACCTCGTGCGCCCCGACGGTCGCCCGCAGGATGCCGGCGATCCCTGCCCAGACGGCCGCGGCGAGGGCTGCGCAGAAGAGCGCGAGCGGCACGTGGATCCCCCGCGGCAGCCCCGTGATCTCGGACCCGACGGCGACGGCGACGATCACACCCACGAGGTACTGGCCCTGGCCGCCGATGTTGAAGAGGCCGCAGCGGAACGCAAAGGCGACCGCGAGCGCCGTCAGGATCAGAGACCCGGTCAGGATCAGCGTCTGCTGCAGGCTGATCGCGGAAACGGCGACCGCGTCGGTCTCCGAGGGGTAGAGGTCCTGCGTGCCGCCGATCAGGCGCACGTCCACGAGCCAGTGGACGAGCCACGGCAGGCCCGTGCCGTCGAGGATCCCGCGGTACACGGGGAGCGGATTCTTCCCGGTCGAGACGAGCACGACGAGGCCGCCGACGAAGAACGCGACGATCGTCGTCACGAGCGGCGTGGCGATGCCCCCGACCCGCTCGTAGAGCGAAAGCCGGCCCCTCACCCGGTCTCCCTCGAGAGGCGTCGACTCGGCGTCCGGCGGCGTCACGCGGCGATTCTGGCGCTTACCTCGGCGTGAGGCGGGCAACGCCCGCTCCGCGGCGACCGCCTATTGCTTTTTCGTACGGCCGGCCGATCGCTCCGCGGCGACCGCCTATTGCTTTTCGTACGGCCGGCCGATCGCTGCCGGCGGGATCGACCGGCCGATCACGCCCGCGACCGCGATCAGCGTCAGGACGTAGGGAATGGCCTGGAAGAGCGTGCCGTACGTGGCCCAGCTCTCGACGTTCTGCAGCCTTGGCGCGATCGCGCTCGCGAAGCCGAAGAGCAGCGCGGCGCTGAGGACCCCGAAGGGCCGCCACCTGCCGAAGATCAGCGCCGCCAGCGCGATGAACCCGCGCCCCGCGGTCATGTTCTCCGTGAAGGAGTGGACGAAGCCGAGCGAGAGGTAGACACCGCCCATCGCCGCGAGGGCGCCGGAGATCGTGACGGCCGCGTAACGCGTCCAGTAGACGGAGATCCCCACGGTGTCTGCAGCGCGCGGGTGCTCGCCCACCGCGCGGATGCGGAGGCCCGCCGCCGTCTTGAAGATCACGATCCACGCCACGACCACGGTCACGAGTGCCAGCCACACCATCAGGTTGAGGTGGCCGATCGACTTCTCCAGGAACGCCCCCAGGTCGTCCGGCGGCACGCGCTTCAGCCAGTTGAGGTCGATGTTCGGAACCTGGGGCAGGTCGCCGGTGCCCTCCTGCCCGTAGCTGTCGATGTACATGTAGCCCGTGATGCCGAGGGCGAGGAAGTTGATCGCTGTCCCGCTGACGATCTGGTCCGCGCGGAGATGGATCGAGAAGATGGCGTGGACGAAGGCGAGCGCCGCCCCGGCCAGCATCCCGATCAGCAGGCCGAGCACCCAAGAGTCGGTCTTGTCGCCGCCGTAGACGCCGAAGAAGGCGCCCATCAGCATCATCCCCTCGAGGCCGATGTTGACGACGCCGCTCCGCTCGGAGAAGAGGCCGCCGATCGCCGCGAAGATCAGTGGCGTCGCGAATCGCAGCGTCGCCGCGATCACCGCCGACCACGTGATCACGACCTTGAGGTTCTCGACCGCGGCCTGAGAAGCCAACAGGCCGCCGAAGATCCCGAGCAGGGCGATGCAGACGCCGGTCCAGCCGAGGCGGGTCTCCCCCGCGCGCCAGGACACGAGCCCAGCGGCGATCCCGAGCCCGCCGATGACGATGGGAACGAGCTCCGACCTCGTCGTGCTCGGGGGCAGCGCGAGCCAGAAGGCGAGCAGCCCGAGGCCGATCGCGGCGATGCCAGCGAGGCGTGCAGGCGGGATCCTGAGCCGCCCGTTCGCGAGCACGCTCTCGACGCGGGTCGTCATTCCTGCGCGACGGCCTCTGGGTGCCGCGCCCGCCGTAGCTTCAGCCGCGCGCGCCACAGGTAGAGGATCAGCAGGTCCGCACCGACGAAGAGCACGACGAGGCCCTGGATGATCAGCGTCAGGTTGCTCGCGAGCTCGGGCTGGAAGACCTCCGGGTCGAGGTTTCGCGTCGACGTCCCGTTGAGCAGCGCGCCGAAGAGAAGTGCAGCGAAGAAGATGCCCACGGGCGTGTTGCGGCCGAGGAGGGCGATGGCGATGCCGATGAAGGCGATTTGCGAGGAGACCTGGACGCTCGTCAGGTCGACGCGGAAGAGCCAGCCGAGGATGTCGACGCTGCCGGCGAGCCCCGCGAAGGCGCCGGAGATCGCCATCGCGAGGAAATAGTTCCGCCCCACGCCGATCCCGCCGTAGCGCGCCGCTTCGGCGTTGAAGCCGACGGCGCGGACCTCATAGCCGAGGGTCGTGCGGTTGAGGACGACCCAGAAGACGATCAATGCCGCGATCGCGACGAAGAAGCCGATGTGGAGGCCCTGAAGCTGCGGATCGCCCCACCAGACGTTGAGCTTGGCCGAGGCGGAGACCGCTTCCGTCACCGGCACGAAGACCTGGTTCGGATCCTGCAGCGGGCCGTTGAAGCCGACGAGGTAGCTCGCGATCCAGAGCGCCGTCCAGTTGAGCATGATCGTCGAGATCACCTCGTGGGCGCCGACGGTCGCCTTGAGGATCCCGGCGATGCCACCCCAGATCGCACCGGCGAGCGCGCCCGCGGCCGACGCCAGCACCATGTGCGGCACGTGCGGCAGATCCGGCATCCAGATCCCGACCTGGACGCCCGCGATCATCCCGGCGATGTACTGACCCTGCCCGCCGATGTTGAAGAGCCCGCAGCGGAACGCGAACGCGACGGCGATCCCGACCAGGATCAACGTCGACATGATCAACAGCGTCTGCTGGAGGTCTTCCGCCGCCAGGTCGCGCTCCACCCCGCGCACCCAGGGGAAGAACCAGTTGAGGCCCGTGCCGTCGAAGATCGCCTTGTAGGTCTCGATCGGGTTCTTCCCGGTGGTGACGAGGACGACGAGGCCGCCGACGAAGAACGCGAGGATCGCAGTGAGGAGCGGCGTGATCACGCCGCCGGCGCGCTGGTACAGCGCGAAGCGCGCCGCCATGCTCGGTGCGGGTTCCTCCGGTGCCTCCGGGGGCGGTGGGGCCTGGATCTCGCGCTCGCTCACAGCCGCTCCACGACCCGAGTTGTGACGTCTCGAGCGGTCATTTCCGACGGCTCTCCGGGGGAAGCCCGCCCGGCCTGAAGGAGCCACCGCAGGCGGTGTCTCATGAGGCGGCCGCTTGTTGCACGGTGCCGCCGGTCATCGCGACCCCGAGCTCCTGCTCCGAGACGTCGGGGCCGTACTCCGCGACGATCCGCCCCTCGTAGATCACGAGGATCCGATCGGAGAGCGACAGCACCTCGTCGAGCTCGAGTGAGATCAGGAGCACGGCCCGTCCCTCGTCGCGCTCCTCGATGAGGCGTCGGTGGACGAACTCGATCGCGCCGACGTCGAGGCCGCGTGTGGGCTGAGCGGCGATCAGCACGCGCGGGTCGCGCGCCACCTCGCGCGCCACGACGACCTTCTGCTGATTCCCGCCCGACAGCGCCGCGGCGCGCGTCCTCGGCCCGCCGCCGCGCACGTCGAACTCCTGCAGGAGCCTGCGGGCGAACGCGATCATCCGCCCGGGCCGCAGCCAGCCCAGCCTCGCGAACGGCTCCTTCTCGAAATCGTGCAGGGCGAGGTTTTCGGCGAGGGTGAAGTCGAGCACGAGCCCGCGCAGGCGGCGGTCCTCGGGAATGTGGCCGAGCCCTGCGTCGTAGTGCTCGTGCGCCGTCTGCGTCGTCACGTCCTTCCCTGCGATCATCACGCGGCCGCTGTGAACCTTCCGGAGGCCCGAGAGCGCGTCGATCAGCTCGCTTTGGCCGTTGCCGTCCACTCCAGCGATGCCGACGATCTCGGCGGCCCGCACCTCGAGTGACACGCCCCGGACGACCTCGAGCTCTCGGTCGTCGAGAACGGAGACGTCCTCGATCACGAGTAGCGGCTCCGTCGGCTGCGCAGGGGTCTTCTCCACACGGAGGAGCACCTCGCGCCCGACCATCAGGCGCGCGAGGTCGTCTTGCGTGGCGCCCTCGCGCGGGACGGTGTCGATCTTCTTGCCGCGGCGCAGGACGGTGATCCGGTCGGCGATCTCGAGCACCTCGCGAAGCTTGTGGCTGATGAAGATGATCGACATGCCCTCGCGCTGGAGCACCTTCAGGATCCCGAAGAGCTCGTCCGCTTCCTGCGGCGTCAGCACCGCAGTCGGCTCGTCGAGGATGAGGATGTCGGCGCCGCGGTAGAGCGCCTTCAGGATCTCCACGCGCTGCTGCTGACCGACGGTGATGTTCTCGACGCGCGCGTCGGGGTTGATCGCGAAGTTGAAGCCCGCGGCGAGGTCGCGGACCCTTTTGATCGCCGCGTCGTAGTCGAGGAAGACGCGGGCCTTCCGGGGTTCCGTCGCCAGGACGACGTTCTCGGCCACCGTCATCACCGGGATCAGCATGAAGTGCTGGTGCACCATCCCGATCCCCCGGTCGATCGCCTCGCGCGGCGAGTTGATCCGGACGCGCTCGCCGTTGATCCTGATCTCCCCTTCGTCCGGGTGATAGAGCCCGTAGAGGACGTTCATGAGCGTCGACTTGCCGGCTCCGTTCTCGCCGAGGAGCGCGTGCACCTCGCCCCGGTGCAGGTCGAGGTCGACGCGGTCGTTGGCAAGGACGCCCGGGAAGCGCTTCGTGATACCGCGCAGCTCGAGTACCGGGACCTGCTGCTCCGCCATCCAGGAGCAATCCTAGGGGGCGGAGGAAATCCGCCCCCTAGGAACTGAAACTACGTTCTACTTGGCCGGAGGGACGATCTTGCCCGTCTTGATCAGGTCACGGATCTTGTTGGCCTTCTTCCTGTACTCAGCGCGCTTTGCCTTCGAGAGCCGCGTGCTGAGCCGGCCGTAGCCGACCCCGTTGTTCTTGACGCTGTAGGTCGTGTCGAAGCCGCCGCGGAACCCGGAGGGGTTCGCCTGGTATTTCTTGATCACGTCGAAGACGGCGGTGTCGACCCGCTTCGTCGCGCTGGTAAGGATGTGCTTGCCCAGGAAGTACTGGTCGGCGTCGACGCCGATGCCCCAGATCTTCCGCTCCTTGGCAGCCGTCAGACCGCCAAGGCCGCAGCCACCGGCGACCATGAACGCGACCTTCGAGCCGCGATCGATCTGGTCGAGAGTGGTCTCCTTGCACTTCGCCTGGTCCGAGAACGTCGGATCCTGCGCGTAGTTGACGAGCACCTTGACGCCCCTGTTCGCGCGCTTGGCGCCGGCCCTGTAGCCCGCGATGAAGCGGACGATCGCGGGGACCGGGTTCGCGCCGACTGCCGAGATGATGTCGGAGCCCTTCTGGTCCTTGACGACGAGGCCCGCGATGTAACCCACGAGGTAGCCCGCCTCCTGCTCCTTGAACTGGATTCCGCGGACATTCCGCGGCTTCGACTGCAGGTCGGGCCAGTGGACGTCGATGCCCGCGAACTTCGTGTTCGCGAAGCTCGGAGCGACGGCGTCGATCGGGCCGAACGCAAACAGAACGCCGACGGGGATGATCAGGCCGTAGCCGGCCTGAGCCGCCGTCCGGAGGTTCGGGGTGCGGTCATTCGCCGAGTTCGTGACGTACGCGCGGCCCGACACCCCCTTGAGCTCCCTGATCGCCCGCTTGAGACCGACGTTCGAGAGCTGGTTGAAGCCCTTGTCGTTGAGGCCACCGATGTCGGTCACGACCGCGACCCGAACGGCGGTCGCGCCCGATTTACTTGGTGCCGCAGATGCCGAGAACGCCGCGATCGCCAGGCTCGCAACCGCGAGCACAGCAGACGCCCAAGGCAAGAGTCGTCTTACCTTCACTTAGTTCCTCCCCGTTCTAAGGTTTCCCCACTAGCAGAGGATGCAAAAGCTGATGCTAACCCCCTTGTGCTCCGACGTGGAGGGGCTCGGAAAGTTAGCCTGGAATCCGGCCTAATTCCCGGTCTTCAACCAACACGCGCCTGGGTTTCGATCCTTCATACCCGGAGATGATGCCGCGTCGCTCGAGCATGTCGATCAGCCGGCCGGCGCGCGTGTAGCCGACTCGCAGCCGGCGCTGGAGGAGTGACACCGACGCCGTCTGGGTCTGGACGACCACCTCGATCGCCTTCTCGAGCAGCGGGTCCTGATCCGGGTCGAAGTCCTCGTCCCCCTCGGCGAGCTCCTCGGGCGGAGCCTCGGGCGCCTCGAGGAGCGACTCGTCGAGCTCCTGCCCGCGCTGCGCGCGGCATTGCTCGACGAGCAGCGCGATCTCCTCCTCGGTGACGAATGCGCCCTGAACACGCTGCAGGCGCGAGGTCCCGAGCGGCTTGAAGAGCATGTCGCCCTGGCCGAGCAGGCTCTCCGCGCCGGCCTGGTCGAGGATCACGCGGGAGTCGGTCTGGCTGGAGACCGCGAAGGCGATGCGGGAGGGGACGTTGGCCTTGATCATCCCGGTGATCACGTCGACCGAGGGCCGCTGGGTCGCAAGCACCAGGTGGATCCCGACAGCACGCGACTTCTGCGCCAGGCGGATGACCGCATCCTCGACTTGCTGCGGCGAGATCATCATCAGGTCGGCGAGCTCGTCGATCACGACGAGCAGGTACGGAAGCGGCTCCTCGCCGCGGCTGCGGAACGCTCGGTTCGCCTCCGAGATGTTTCGCGCCCGGACGGTGCTGAGCCGCTCGTAGCGCTGCTCCATCTCCGCCAGCACGTTCGCGAGGACGATCGAAGCCTCTTTCGGGCTGGAGACGACGGGCGTGAGCAGGTGCGGGATCTTCTCGTAGAGCGAGAGCTCGATGCGCTTCGGGTCGATCAGGATCAGACGGGCGTCGTCAGGCGTCGCACGGAGCAGGATCGAGCTGAGGATCGTGTTGATGCAGCCGGACTTTCCGGACCCCGTCGTTCCGGCGATCAGGAGGTGCGGCATGCGGGCGAGGTCGGTCCAGACGGCGTTGCCGGAGATGTCCTTGCCGAGCCAGACCGCGAGCGGGCTCGCGCTCGTCGGCAGCTGGTCGAAGACGTCGCCCAGCGTCACCATGCTCGGCGCGAGGTTCGGGACCTCGACCCCGACGGCCTGCTTCCCGGGAATTGGCGCGAGGATGCGGATCTCCGTGGTAGCGAGGGCGTACGAGAGGTCGTCCTTCAGCGCCGAGATCTTCGACATCTTCGTTCCGGCCGCCAACTGCAGCTCGTAGCGCGTCACACGTGGCCCGGTGATCTCGCCGATCATGTGCGCTTCGACGCCGAAGTCCGCCAGGGCACGGACGAGGGCCTCTGCGGCGTGGCCGTTCGATGCCGCCTTGCCGTTATCACGCGCCGTCGAGCGGCGGAGGACCGACGCCTCGGGCAGCACGTAGTCGACCTTCGCCGGGTTGGGCGGCTCGAAGAGCAGCTGCTGCTGGCTCTCCTCCGTCGGCTCCTCGTCGTCGTGCAGCGAAACGAGCGCCGACGGCTCGGCCTGACCGACGACGTCCGGGAAGTCGGAGACGCCGTCGACGGGCGGCTCGCTCGTGCGGCTCCGCAGGGGAATCGGCGGCGGGAGCGGCTCCTCGAACGTGCGCGGCGTGCGGTCGAAGGTGCGGCGGGCGGCGCTGCGCGCGCGGCGAACGGCCGGCCCGGAGTCGCGGATCATCGCGCCGACGGAGGCGCCTGAGAGCAGCAGAACGCCTGCGATCGAGACGGCGATCCCGGCGATGACGGCGCCGGTTCTCCCGATCAGCGTCGCGACGATCTCGTCCAGCGCCGTCCCGATGTACCCGCCCGAGTCGGCTAGCAGCAGGAAGACGCCGAGCGACAGACAGCCCAGGCCCCAGCGGAACGGGTGCACCTGGACGAGCTTGCTCCGCCCGAGCATCAGCGCGCCGACGACGACGAGCGCCGAGGGCATGAGGTAGCCGGCGTCGCCGACGAGCGTCCAGATCGCGTCCACTATCCGGCCGCCGAAGCTGCCTCCCTCCCACCCGAGATAGACGAGCGTCGAGAGGAAGAGGCCGGCGGCAGTCAGGCCGAGCCCGACCAGCTCAGGGTGGTGGTGGCTGCGCTCCTTGGCCGCGCGCTTGCGCCGCTTGACGCGCGAGGGCGTGCGTGGGCGCAGGGTGCGCTTCGTCCGGCGCTTGGCCATGCGCGTGTGCTTCTACGCGGCGGCCGTGACTCCTAGTCCAGCGTCGGCAGCCGCTCGAGCAGGAGCTCGATGAACCCCCGCCCATCGACGCCGACGCCGACATGGGCGTTCGGCTCCTGCCCGCTCCGGTTCCAGAGATCGACGACGGTCCGGCCGCGGTCGAGGCGTGACTCGCAGTCGATCGCGACGTGGCGGTGCTTCGTCTCCACGAGGCCGGGGCGGAAGACATAGGCGAGCGCCACCGCGTCGTGGATCGGTGAGCCGCCGAAGCCGTAGGTGTCCTCGTGAAAGCGGTGGAAGAAGTCGTAGAGCTCGGCGACCATCCGCCCCGTGCGTCCCGAGGCCCGTAGCCGCTCGGCGTCGTCGCTCAGCAGCAGCGCCTGGTGCGTGACGTCGAGGCCGATCATCGTCAGCTCGATCCCAGACGCGAACACGCGAGCGGCAGCTTCGGGGTCGGCCCAGATGTTGAACTCGGCTGCCGGTGTCACGTTGCCGAGCCCGATCGACCCGCCCATCAGCACGATCCGCTCGGGTCGCGCGTCCGGATGCTGTGCGAGCAGTAGCGCGACGTTGGTCAGCGGGCCGATCGGGACGAGCGTCGCGCCGGAGACACGCTCGGCGAGGAAGTCGACGGCATGCTGCGCGAGCGGCTCGCGCTGCGGCGGCGGCAGGTCGGGCCCGTCGAGGCCCGTTTCGCCGTGGACGTACGCCGCGACGAATGGCTCACGGAGCAGCGGGCGGTCTGCACCCGCAGCGACGGTGACGTCGTCGCGGCCGACGAAGTCGAGCACGCGGATCGCGTTCGCCGTCGTCTTCTCGAGCGTCTGGTTTCCGGCGACGGTCGTGACGCCGACCAACTCGACCTCCGGGCTGGCGAGTGCGAGCAGGAGCGCGATCGCATCGTCGTGACCGGGGTCGCAGTCGATCAGGATCCGCTGCGGGTTCACGGCGTCCATCCCAAGTAACACTGTGTTACAAGCCTCGAAACGGGCCGACGCAGGCGCAGCTGTGAGGTCGAGCGAGCAAGTAACACAGTGTTACTAGGCACTCGCCAGGATCGCGTCGACCTCGTCGGAGGTCGGGAGCGACGGCTGCGCCCCCCGGCGCGTCGCGGCGATGGCGCCCGCCGCACAGGCGCGCCGTAGCGCCTCCTCCCAGTCGCGCCCCTCCAGGTGTGAGACGACGAGGCAGGCGGTGAAGGCGTCGCCCGCTGCGGTCCCGTCGACGGCGTCCACTCGCGGCGGGGAGGCGCGCGCGACTTCGTCGCCATGCTCGAGCAACACAGCGCCCTCTTGGCCCAGGGTGAGCGCGACCAGCTTCCCGCGCGAGTTGACCTCGTACTCATAGCGGTTGACGACGAGCAGGTCGGGCTCGACGTCGACGGGCTTCGCCGGTGCGGCGTTGAGGCAGAACCACGCGGCGGCCGCGGCGTTCGCCCGTACCGTCTCGACGGGGATCTCTAGCTGGCAGAGCACGTTGCCGTCGCCCACACCGTCGACCGTGGAATTCGCGCCCGGGACGACGATGATCTCGTTCTCGCCGTCGGCGGCGACCGCGATCAGCGCGATCCCGGTGTCGCCGCGCCGTTCGACCTCGAGCTCGACGCCGGCGTCCCGCAGCCCCGAGAGCGCCGCCTCGGCGAACTCGTCCTCCCCCACAGCGCCCAGGAAGCGGACATCGGCGCCGAGCCGGGCCGCGGCAACGGCCTGGTTGGCGCCCTTGCCGCCGGGTGCGCGAAGCAGCGAAGCGTCGGTGACCGTCTCCCCCGGCCGCGGCAGCCGTTCGACCTGCGCCACGAGGTCGAGATTCGCGGAGCCGACGACGGTGAGACTAGGCGGCAAGCGCCCTGAGATCGTCCAGGGCGCCGTCGAGGAGGTTCTCGCGCAGGTCGAAGAGCCCCGCCCACAGCGACGAGCGGTCGGGCGCCGTCCCCAGGCGAACGGATGCCGTCAACCCCTCGAGCGCGCGGATCAGGACCGCGAGCTCCAGATACGCGTGGGTGACGCGGTGCGGCGCGACGACCACCCCTGCCCGGTACAGCACCGGGGCCCACTCCATCAGCTCAGCCGCGCCGGGCTCGCCGTACCAAGAGCGCCCCTCGACGCGGTCGGGCTCGAGCTCGATCAGGTAGCGCCCCAGTGGCCGCTCGAGGCCGGTGAGCGCGGTCTCGGCACGATCGGCCGCCCGCCGAAGCGCAGCCTGGCGCCGACCCGCCGTCGACGGCTCGGCCTCACCCCGCGCCCAGCGCTCCAAGAGGCGGCAGAAGGCGAGCGCCGCGACCTCGCAAGCGCCGAGCTGGGCGATCAGCCGGCGTGCGGTCGTCTCCTCCGCGGCGTTCTCGCGTAAGGCTTCTGCCCAGGTTCCGTTCACACTTCCACTATGACGGGGAGAATCATCGGCCGTCTCCCCGTTCTGTCGTAAATGAGTTGCGCGACTGCGTCGTGGAGGTGCTCCTGCAAGAGCTTGATCTCGGTCACGCGCTGGCCGACGAGCTCGCGCAGGACGCGGTCGGCCTCGCCCTGCAGCTCCTCGAGCAGCGGCCCCTGCTCGCTGATGCCGCGTGCGATCAGCTCCGGGCGGCTCGTCGGAACGCCGTTCGAGCCCCCGACCGTCGCCACGATGATCAGCACGCCGTCCTCGGAGAGATGGCGCCGGTCGCGGAGCGCGACGTCCTGGACATCCCCCACGCCGAGGCCGTCGACGAAGGTCACACCGGTGTCGACCCGATCGACGAGCCGCGCGGCGCCTCGGCTCAGCTCGACGACCGACCCGTTCTCGGCGAGGATGATCGACGCTGCGGGGACACCGCTCTCCTGCGCAAGCCGGCCGTGGGCGGCCAGCATCCGGAACTCGCCGTGGACGGGCATTACGGCCTTCGGGCGGACGAGGCCGAGCATCGTGCGGAGCTCCTCCGCATACGCGTGCCCAGAGACGTGCACGGGCGCGATCTCCTGGTGCAGCACCTCGGCACCCGCCTTCGCTAGCTGGTTGATCGAGTCGTGCACGCGCAGCTCGTTCCCGGGCACCGGCTTCGCGGAGATGATCACGGTGTCGCCGCGCTCGACCGAGACCGCCGGATGGTCGTTGTAGGCGATGCGGGTCAGCGCGGACATCGGCTCGCCCTGGCTGCCCGTGCAGAGGACGAGCACCTCGTGGGGTTTGTACTCGTCGAGCTCCGGTGGCCGGATCAGCGCGTCGTCTGGCACCTGCACGTAGCCCAGGCTGCGCGCGATGTTCAGGTTCTTCCGCATCGAGCGGCCGACGACGGTGATCTTCCGCCCCGCGCGCACCGCCACGTCGATCGTCTGCTGCATCCGGTGGACGTTCGACGCGAAGCAGGCGACGAGGACGCGTCCCGGGCACCGGGGGATGATCTGCTCGAACGCCTCGCCGACGAGCCGCTCCGAGCCGGTGAAGCCAGGCCGCTCCGCGTTCGTCGAGTCGCCGAGGAGCAGGTCGATCCCGGCGGTGCCGAGCTCGGCGAGGCGACCGACGTCGGTGCGCAAACCGTCGACGGGGGTCTGGTCGAGCTTCCAGTCTCCGGTGACGAGGACTCGGCCGGCGCTGCTCTCGAGCATGACCGCCATCGAGTCCGGGACCGAGTGCGCCATGCGAATGAACTCGACGCGAAAGGGGCCGATCTCGGCGTGGCCGTTCTCGGGCTTCGCCTCCTTGAGCTCAGCGGCCTGCAGCAGGCCGTGCTCGTCGAGCCGCGACTGCGCGAGGCCGAGCGTCAGCTTCGTCCCCCAGACTTCGGGTACGCGCACCTCGCGGAGGAGATAGGGCAGCGCGCCGACGTGGTCCTCGTGCGCGTGTGTGAGGATCACCGCGCGGACCCGATCGCGCCGCTCTGCGAGGTAGCTGACGTCAGGGAGGATCAGGTCGACGCCGAGGTGCTCGTCTCGGGGGAACGCGAGGCCCGAGTCGACGACGACGATCTCGCCGCCGAGCTCGAAGACGGTCATGTTCTTGCCGACCTCGCCGACGCCGCCGAGCGGGATGATCCTTAGCGTGTCCGCAGGCACCGACCCATTCTAAGAGCGGCCTCGCGCTCCCCCGTTCAAGGGATGCGCCTGCCGCGCCGATTCAGTGCGACATGCGGGCCTTGCTGGTGTTTGCCGCGGCGCTGATCGCTGCCGAGCTCCTGCACCGGCGCGACGACGAGCTCGGAACGACCGACGAGGAGGCCGACCGCTTCTCGGTCACGGCGCCGATCGCGGCCGCCGTTGCGATCCTGCTCGGGCCGCTCCAGGCCTTCGTCCTCAGCGTCGTCTGCGTGACGCCGGTCCGGCGGCTGCAGCGTGCCGGCTGGCGCGAGAGCGGCGTTCGCGCATTCGCGCTCGGCGCTGCGTCACTCGCCGCCGGCTTCGCGTATGTCTTCGCGGGTTCTGAGAGCGGCACGGTCGCGCTCCCCGACGACCTCCTCGGCCTCACCGTCTTCGGCGTCACGTTCACCGTCGTCAAGACGCTCGTCGTCCGCCTCGCCGCCCGCTCGACCGCATTCGAGCCCGATCTGCTCTCGGCGAGCACAGAGGTCGCCCTCGGGAGTGCCATTGCGATCGCCGCGGACGCGAACCTCTGGAACGCGGCTCTGCTCCTTCCCGTGCTGCTCCTGCTCGAGCGGCTCGACGCGCGGATGATCGTCCTCCGCCGCGAGGTGGCGTCGGCGCTCGAGACGTTCGCCAACCTCGTCGACGAGCGCGATGCCTACACGCGTGGCCACTCGATCCGCGTCGCCGAGATGGCTTGCACGCTCGCCGAAGCGCTCGGGCTGCCGCACGCCGACGCGCACCGCCTCTGGTGGGCTGGGCGCCTCCACGATCTCGGCAAGGTCGCGGTCGACGCCGCGGTCTTCCGGAAGACCGGCCTCCTGAACACGTACGACTGGCAGGCCGTGCGGCGCGCGCCACGCCTGTCCGCGCGACTGCTGCAGCGATTCCGGTTCGCGGCCCAGCAGGCGAAGGCGGTCGAGTACCACCGGGAGCGGTTCGACGGATCGGGCTACTACGGGGCGCGCGGCGAGGACGTGCCGCTGGCCGCCCACATCTTGATCGTCGCCGACGCCTATGACGCGATGGTCTCTGACCGTCCGTTCC
>Ga0126307_10000291_pt1 | contig 32893 bp, 29 predicted proteins | sample Plot28_FD_89955 | JGI IMG/M metagenome (GOLD analysis project Ga0126307, IMG submission 89955) | Serpentine soil microbial communities from UC McLaughlin Reserve, CA, USA - Plot28 | ecosystem: Environmental > Terrestrial > Soil > Grasslands | place: USA: UC McLaughlin Reserve, Lake County... | reverse complement strand
TGAGGATGGTGGTACCGACTGTCAGGGCGACGGCCGCCAGGAGCTGGGTCGCGATGCCGAACAGGGGGGAGAGCTGGTTGATGCCCCCCAATGGATCGTTCACGCCCGCCCAGAAGCAATAGCCCCAGCCGGCGACTATGAGGGCGCTGGCTATGATGTTGCCCGGCAACCAGGAGGTGCGGGCGAAGGGCCTCCAGACGTTGCCTACGAGGTCCTGGATCATGAACCGCCCGACCCGCGTTCCCGCGTCCACGGTCGTCAGGATGAACAGGGCTTCGAACATGATGGCGAAGTGGTACCAGAACGCCTGCAGTGCTGCGCCGAAGATGCCGGTAACCCCGGCGAAGATCGCGGAAATCCCGACAGCGAGCGTCGGCGCGCCGCCGGTCCTGCCGACGATGGACTCCTCACCGACGGCGTTGGCCGTGCTCTGGAGCGTATCGGGGCTCACGGAGAAGCCGAAACTGTTGACGGCCTGGGAGGCCGACTGGACAGTATCCCCGAGGAGCGCCGGGTTGGCGTTCATCGCGAAGTACACGCCGGGATCGAGAGTTGTCGCCGCGATCATCGCCATCACCGCAACAAAAGACTCAGTGAGCATTGCGCCGTAGCCGATCGGGCGCACCTGCGACTCTTTCTGGATCAGCTTGGGCGTGGTTCCCGACGCGACGAGCGAGTGGAAGCCCGAGAGCGCCCCACATGCGATGATTATGAACACGAACGGGAACAGCGAGCCGGCGAAGACCGGCCCCTGACCGTTGAAGGCGAACTCCGTGAAGCGGGGCATGTGCATCGGGGGGAGCGTGATCGCTATCCCGATGGCGAGCAGGGCTATGGTCCCGATCTTCATGAAGGTCGAGAGATAGTCGCGTGGGGCCAGAAGTACCCACACAGGCAAGACCGAGGCCACGAAGCCGTAGACTATAAGGGCCAGGGTGAGCTGGTTCGGGGTGAACGTCCACGCCGCGGCGTAGGGGGAGCTCTCGGCGATCCAACCTCCCCCGATGATGGCGAGTATCAGGAGCGCCACGCCGATGATCGTGACCTCGAGTACCCGTCCGGGACGCAAGAAGCGCAGATAAACTCCCATCAGCACGGCGATGGGGATGGTCATCGCGAGCGAGAATGAGCCCCATGGGGAAGCTGCCAAGGCGTTGACCACGACGAGGGCGAGGACGGCGAGCAGGATCACCATGATCGAGAGTACGGCGATGAGCGCCGCCGCCCCTCCTACGGGTCCGATCTCCTCCCTCGCCATCTGCCCGAGGGACTTACCATCCCGTCGCATGGAGAAGAAGAGCGTTGTCATGTCCTGCACGGCGCCGGCGAGGATGACGCCGACAATGATCCAGATCGTGCCTGGCAAGAAGCCCATCTGGGCCGCCAGGACCGGCCCGACGAGCGGACCCGCCCCGGCTATCGCCGCGAAGTGGTGCCCGAAGAGCACCCTCCGGTCCATCGGTTCGAAATCCCGACCGTTGTTGAGCCGCTCCCCGGGCGTCGCCCGTGAATCGTCGGCTCCCAATACCCTATCCCGGATAAAGCGCGCGTAGAACCGGTAGGCGATGGCGTAAGATGCCAGTGCCGCAAAGAGCAGCCATCCGGCGTTGATCGTCTCCCCTCGTGCTAGGGCCAGCATCCCCCAGCAGAGCGCCCCAACGAGGGCGACGACGACCCAGATCCCGTACCGACGAAGACTATCATTCATGACTTCTCACACCCTTCCCTAAGGCATTACCGAAGCATATACTTCTTATCATAACGGAAAACCGTGTCAAATGGGGAACCCCTACCGGAGTGGAGCACGCCACGGTAAACCGCCTGGAATACGGCCACCGTCACGGTTCGACCTCGCCGACCCCGGCAGGCGCACGCCCTTTCGAGAGTCCTGCGGCGTCCCTTCGTCGACGAACGCTGGCGCTACAGACGCTGGGAGAGGAGTCGTGGGGCGGTGAGGCAAACGGCGCCGGCGAGGACGGCGCAGATTATGGTTGGGTAGATGAGGACCTCGAGCGGGGTCGTGCCCGTACTCAGGCCGAAGACCGTCTTCAGGGCGTCATCCGTGTAGGAGAAGGGGACGAAGTCCCGGAGCGTCTGGCGAATACCCGTAGGATGCTGGTTGCGGAAGAAACCTGAAAGGTAGATCAGGGGGAACAAGATGGCTGTCGCATACAACAGCACATCAGCGGGCGATGAAGTGAAGTTGGCGATAAAGATCCCGATGCAGTTCGCGGTGACGAGCGTCGCGAAGACGGCAAGGGTGGCCGCGAGTATCCACACGAGGGATACAGGGTGCAGCAGATAGACGATCAGGAGCGCCGGCAGTAGCTGCACCAGGTCGAGGACGGCGTTGACTACGAGGACCTCGAAGACGATCCTGTACGGTGAGAGCGGGGTCAGGGCGACGCGCGCCAGGATGCCGTCGTTCAGGTCTATGGTCAGGCTCTCACCGGCACCGAAGGTCCCCGCCATCACCGCGACGATGCCTATGACGGCCGCCGCATACTTCGCCGGCATGCCGCTCGCCGCGACGGGCACGATTATGGCCATGGGGTAGAGCACCTTCAGTATTAGCGCGAACCTCCTGGAGAAGAACAGCGCGACGTCTTTCTTCCAGTAGGCGTCGGGGAGATCAAACCTCATCCCGCAAGGCCTCCCCGGTCAGCTTTACGAACACGTCCTCCAGATTGGGCCTCTGTACAGATAAATTCACGATGTCCCCGCCCGAGCGGACGATGCCGGCCACGACGTCGGCGACTATGCCGGGACGTTTCTCGCAGTGGATGATGAGATCCCGCCCCTCAGGGACGACGCGCTCTACACCGCCGACCTCGGCCACGGAGCCGTACTCCACGGGATTGCGCAACCTAGCCACGATGCGCCTGACACCCTCGACGCGGGAGATGAGGTCCTCTGGCGTTCCCTCGGCGACGACCTTGCCGCGGTGCAAAAAGGCTGCCCTGTCGCACAAAGACTCGACCTCATCGACCTGGTTGCTCGCGAGCAGGACCGTGACGCCCGAGCCGGCGAGGTCCCTGATCCTGTTCTGGTAAGCGAGCTGCGAGGGGTAGTCGAGCCCGAGCGAGGGCTCGTCCAACAGCAGCACCTCGGGCCCGTGCGCCATCGCCTCGATCAGCGCGAGCTTCTTGCCCATGCCGTACGAGTAGGTCTTGACCTTGTCGTTCGCGTACTCTGCGAGGTCGAAGTAGTCGAAAAGCTCCGCGAGCGTACCCTCGGCTTTGGACTCATCCATCCCGTAGGCGCGGGCGAAGAAGTATGCGTTCGCCCTTCCCGTGAGATCGTCGTAGTGCGTCGGATGGTCGACCATCAGACCTAGGCGGGCTCGGGCCTTCCGCTTCTCGGTAAGGCCGTCCATCCCGCCAACACGGAAACCGCCGGAGTCGGGAGCGATGGCCGTGGAGAGGACGCGCAGGAGCGTGCTCTTACCCGAGCCATTCGGTCCCATGAGACCGTACACCTCGCCGGGGGCGACGGAGAGACTCACCTCCGAGATCCCGCGTCCGCTGCTTTTGTAGTGGAGGCTTATCTTCCTCGCTTCGAGCGCCGGCGGGATGTTAACTGCGTCATGTCTCATGGCACGAGAATTGTAGCGCCCTCCTCGCAGGAGGGTTGTTAGGCACATTACCCCATGTTTGCGTGCGCTGGGGTATGGTAGGTAAAAAGGACTCTAAGTCAGGAGGGCAGATGGCCAACGATACGACGGTAGCGGTTCTGGGGACAGGGATCATGGGTGCCGCGATGGCACGCAACCTCATCTCGGCCGGCATGGAGGTACGTGCCTGGAACCGCTCACGCGGGAAGGCCGCGCCGCTGGAGAAGGATGGCGCGAAGGTCGCCAACGACCCGGCGGATGCCGCCCGAGACGCGAATTTCCTCCTGACTATGCTCTCTGACACCGACGCTGTGGAGGAGGCCGTCAGGGGAGGTGCCCTTCCTGCGCTGGCCGAAGACGGCGTGTGGCTGCAGATGAGCACTGTGGGGGAGGTAGGCAACGAACGTCTCCTCAGGCTGGCCGCGGACCATGGGGTCGCCTACGTGGACGCGCCCGTACTCGGGACGAAGCAGCCCGCGGAGCAGGGCCAGCTAATAGTGCTCGCCTCAGGGCCCGAGGAGGTCAGGGAGCAAAGCGAGCAGGTCTTCGGCGCCGTCGGTAGCAAGACCGTATGGCTCGGCAATGCCGGTGAGGGGACCCGACTCAAGCTCGTGGTCAACAACTGGATCGTAGGCCTGCTCGGTGTGCTGGCCGAGACCGTAGCATTCGCGGAGGCTATCGGCGTGGACCCGGCGAAGTTCCTGGAGATCATCGAAGGCGGGCCGCTAGGTCTACCCTACGCCCAGATCAAAGGCTCCATGATGGTCGAGGAGGACTTCCCGACCAGCTTCTCGGCCAACCTCGCCCGCAAGGACGCGGGCCTGGTTCTTGATTCCGCAAGAGCCCACGACCTCCACATGCGTATCACCGAGGCCGTCACAGCGCGCTTCAACGAGGCGATACAGGCGGGCCACGGTGAAGAGGACATGGCGGCCGTCTACAGGACCGCGAGGCCAGACCGCGGCTGACACGGCAGGGAGCGTGCGAATATAATCCCCTACGTAAACCCGGAGGAGAGTCTACATGGCGGAGACTAGAGAGATCACTTGGGACCCCGAGGCCGATCGCAGGATAAAGCGCAGCCCGTTCCTGATGCGCCGCTTTATCCGCAAGCGCATCGAAGACAGGGTGGCCTCGAGGGGCCGTACCCACGTCACAGAAGCCGACGTAGACGAGAGCGCCAGCATGTACAGACAATACCGATTTAAATAGCCACACATAAATGTAGGGGCGGTTCGCGAACCGCCCTTGCAACGTAGCGCTGACAGCTAGAAAAATATCCGGGCCGGAGAGCCGCTCTCTTTGGCGAACGACCACCGACCCGGTCCGCGAACCTGTAGGGCCCGCAGATGGTTGTTGGCTAGCTAGTCCACTGGACCCTTTCCTCCTAATCGAGGTGCAACAACCAGGGCCATAGTAACATCACCCACTATCCCCGCGCTACAACTTTCGGACCATTTTGTGCGCCCGCACGAACGCGCTACCATATACGGTGGGGCCCAAAGCGATCCGCAAAGCCTTGATACTGCGACTCGCGCATTTGGTAGAGAGCGAAAAAAGCTGATCGCTGAAAGCTGATGGCTGACAGCTTGCAAAGGGGCTCAGAGCCCCTTTGCAAACTACAACCGGCCGGCCTCGATGATGCGTCCGAGGAACTGGCGCGTGCGAGGATGTTCAGGGGCGGTGAAGATCCTCTCGGGAGGACCCTCTTCGAGGATTCGGCCTGCTTCGAGGAAGCATACGCGGTCTGCGATGTCGCGGGCGAAGCCCATCTCGTGGGTCGCGATAAGCATGGTCATCCCTTCACGGGCCAGCTCCCTGACGACGGCGAGTACCTCGGCGACGAGTTCGGGGTCGAGGGCGCTGGTGACCTCGTCGAGGAGCATGAGGTGGGGGCGCATCGCGAGCGCCCTCACTATGGCGACCCGCTGCTGCTGACCGCCCGACAGCCTGTCGGGGTACTCCTCCTGCTTGTCCAGCAGCCCGAAACGTTCAAGGAGCATGCGGGCATCTTTCTCAGCTTCAGCGCGGTCCAACTTTAGGGCCTCGCGCGGGGCGAGGGTGATGTTTCGCAAGACCGTCATGTGCGGAAAGAGGTTGAAAGACTGGTAGACGATACCTATGCCCCGGCGGATACGGTTCGCGTCGACGCCTATTTCGGTGATCTCTTCCCCCTCCACGACGATTCGGCCAGAGTCTATCGGCTCGACGAGGTTGACGCACCTGAGTAGCGTGGACTTGCCCGAACCCGAGGCCCCTATCAGGCAGACCACCTCGTGCGGGTCGATAGTCAGGTCTATCCCCTTGAGCACCTCGTTCTCCCCGAAGGATTTTTGGACGCCTTCGAGGAGGAGGGCGGGATGTTCGTTCACGCCAGGGCTCCAGCCTCTCGGCGGCGTTTGTCGCGGGCGATCAGACGGTCCGTTAAGCGGGCGAGGGGGATGGTGATCAGGACGAAGAGGAGGGCGGCGACCACGTAGCTCGCGTAGTTGAACTCCGAAGCGCCGTAGATCTGGGCCGCCCGCGCCGCCTCGATAGAGCCGAGCACCGAGACGAGCGCCGTGTCCTTCTGCAACCCTATAAAGTCGTTCAGGAGCGGCGGTATGACGCGCCTTATCGCCTGCGGCAGAACCACGAACCTCATGGACTGCCAGCGCGTGAGTCCAAGAGAACGGGCCGCCGCGTTCTGGCTCTCGTGCACGGATTCGATGCCTGCGCGGTAAACCTCGGCGACGTAAGCCGAGTAGACGAGGACGAGCGAGATCACACCGTAGGTCACGTCAGGCAGGTAGGAGATGAAGCCGAGACCGAGTCCCGGTACGCCGAACCCGATCATGTAAAGGACAAGGATCAAAGGCACCCCCCTGAAGAGGTCCGTGTAGGCCACAGCGACGAGCCTGAAAGGGAAGAACACAGGCCCGGGTATCCCCCTGACCACGGCTATGATGAGGGCCAAAATCAGGATAAAGACTTCGGAGATGGTAAAGATCTTCACGTTGAGCAAGAACGCCTCGAGGACCGACGGCTCTCCTTCGGAGCCGACGAGTGATTGCCAGAGGTGCGACGGGCTGAAGAACCGCTCGGCCACGACGTCGCTCCCCGGCGCAAGCACCACGACTACGGCGATGATCGCGAAGAAAAGCACGGTGCTCGCGCTCGACACGAGCACCCCCCGGTTCCCCAGAGCCCGAGAGCCCCGGCCCGGGTCACGAGGCGCTCCTGGGGCGGCGGTGCCTCCCTCGGTCACGCTACCTCTTGAGGGTGGGAACGTCCAGGTACTGTTGCAGGTGCTTCTTCTGCAGCTCCTCGAGGGTCCCGTCGCTCTTCATCTCGCCGAGGACCTCGTTTACGCAGCCGACGAGCGGGTTGCCCTGTTCGAAAAGCATCCCGAACTGCTCGTTGCGTGGGTACTGTCCGATCACGGTCGAGCCATCTATCACGAAGTCGCGCAGGTAGACCGTTGTCACCAGGTCGGTGACGAAGACGTCGATCTGGCCGCTCTCCAGCGCGGACTTAGCATCGTTGGTCGTTTCGTAGACCTTGGGATCCTCGGTCGGCTTCACCTTCTCGTTGACGAAATCGAGGGCCGTCGTACCGACCTGGGCCCCTATGGTGAAATCTTTCAGGTCCGAGACGCTCTTCGCGCTGGCGGCGGGATTATCTTTCATCACGAGCACGCCCTGGGTGTTGTCGAAGTAGCCGTCCGAGAAGTCGACGACCTTCTCGCGTTTCGGGGTTATGGTGATCTCGTTTATATCGAAGTCGAAGTCTTTGGCGCCAGGGGCGTAGGACTTGTTGAAAGGTTCGACGGTCCACTTTATAGGGAGGTCCATGCGCTCTGCGATCTCACTCGCTATATCGCCCTCGTACCCCGAATAGTCTTTGGGGCTTCCTTTGAACCACGGTGCATAGGCAGGCTTGTCCGTGGCGACCGTCAGCACGCCCTTCTCGAAGAGTGGAGGGTTGTCCAATTCGCACTTATCCGTAGGACCCGACTCCGCCGAGGGTCCGCCGCAGCCGACGAGCAGCAGAACAGCGAAGAAGAGCCCGATCAGGACAACCCGCTCTCTCATGCGCATCTCTCCGATCTACTCTCCAGACGAAAAGTGATGGGCCGGTTCAAAGGGTCCCTGACCATCATATACCGAGGTAAGTATAGGATCGCCTGTGAGGCGTTGCAATCGACCCCCATGCCATCAGCCGTGGGTCTTCGCGGTGCGGTTGCTGGTATCCTGGTTGCGCCGGGGCTGTTCGGGGAACACTCTAGGGAACTTGGTCGAAGGAGGAGAGTGAGAGATGAGCGAGTCGGAGCAACAGCGCGGCGAAAGCCCGCTACAGAGCGAGCGTGGCGCCACGATTATCAGCGACACGGTTGTCTCCACCATAGCCGGCATGGCGGCGCAGGAGGTGGAGGGCGTACACATGGGCGGAGGCGCCTCGAGGACCGCCAGCGGGATGCTGGGGAGCCTGACGGGTTCGGAGAGCAAGACCAGCGGGATCTCCGTCGAGGTCGGAAGGACGGAGGCAGCAATAGACCTCAAGATGGGGATCGAGTACAACAGGAACATCCGCCAGGCCGTCGAGGAGGTGCGGCGCAGGATCACCGACCGCGTCCAGTCGATGACTGGACTCCGGATCACGGAGCTGAACGCCACCATAACGGACATCACCTTCCCCAAGAAGGAAGAGCGACGCCGCCTCGGCTCAAGGAGCGCAACGAGTGAACGCGACGCCTCTGCGGAGGAATCTGACGCCACACCCGAGACGCGGACGATGCCGAGGAGCGAACCCAGATCCGGGGCCAGCGAGCGCGAGACCACGGAGGTAGAGGCCCCCAGCCGGACGCACACAGAGGGCACGAGCGGACCGGTCCCCGAGGAAGAGGTCAGCGTGGAGGGCCGCCCACTCGAGGAAGACGAGACCGCCAAAGTACGGCCCGACGATACACAAGAGGAGGAGCGGGTGACGGACGAAGCTTCGGCAGCGTCCGGGGAGGCCGAGACAAGCGCAGAGGCGCGACGCAGGCGCCGCGCGGAGGAGCGTGCCAGGCGGCGCAGGCGCACCGAAGACGGCTAGACGAAGGGGAGCCGGCGAAACTCCTGCGGCTTCCTCGAAGCACACTAGGGAGGGGTTGAGCGGTATGGATCGAACAACGCGCTCTCCAAGGATAACGCAGCTCTCCTGGGGCTGTTTGGAGACCGAGCACGGTCGCTTCAAAGACGCTAGCCTCTACCCCGGAGGAGCGGAAGAGTGGGACTGGAATGAGACGGGTACGAGCCACGATCCCGGCATACAGCCGGCCGATGTGGAGAGATTGTTAGAACGCGGCGCGACGGTTGTAATCCTCGCCAAAGGCTTTCACGGACGTCTCGGCGTAGCGCCCGATACCCTCACGATGCTGAAAGAAAGAGAAATCCCCGCACACATCGTGCAAACCGAAGGGGCCGCACACCTCTACGAAGAGTTGCGGGAGACCGAGAGAGTAGGAGCGCTCATCCACTCGACCTGCTGATCCTTCAAACGACCACCCCGTGGGATGGCGTGAAGAGGTAAAGAACGGGGCAACCTGTGCCTGGTTGCGCAATGTGCCATCATCGGTAGGTTGGCACCTTGAGACAAAGGGGAGGAGAATATGGGATCTTCACGACTCGTCCGGTGGGGTGCCATGGGACTCATCCTGGGTGGGGTGACGTGGGTCATCCTGGGCCTCTCAGCCGTGTTTGGTTACCTTCAAGCGACACCGGGCCGCGACGACGTGGTGTTGTTCGTCGTCGCGCTGCTGTTTACGGCAGCGGGATTGGTAGGGCTCCATGCCTTGCAGAAAGGAAGCTACGGCCTCCTGGGACAGGTGGGTTTCTACCTCGCCCTCGTCGCAGTAGCGGCCCGTATCTCGGGCGCCGTGCTCTTCTTGGCGGGGAGCTCGATCCACGAGGGATACCCGATTCCGGTGGCCTCCATCGGCATGATGTTGGGCTTCGTGCTCTACGGCGTCGCCACGCTGCAGGCGAGGGTGTTACCACGTTGGTATGGCGTGGCTCTTATCGTTTCCATGCCCGTTTCGCTGCTCTTGGTGATGTACTATGGGACCGTGTTGTTCGGTCTGATCCTGATAGTGTTGGGCTACGTGCTGTGGTTGCGGAGGGGAGCCGCTACCGGGCAGCCCTCGCGCGTAAGGTGAATCCTCATGAAGAGGCACATCCTGCCAGAGCCTCGAACGTCGCATCGACGCGGGCGAGACCGACGAATAGAGGCGCAGCGATGAGCTTGCCTTGAATGGGTGATCTTCGGGTGCATCCGCCGACGCGTTGAATCGCACCGTCCCTGATGCCGTGGTGCGTGTGGGTGTTTCGCGAACCGCTCTCGCTTCGAAAATAGCCCATTTGGGGGATGCGCCTTCTTGTCTGTAACGTTAGGCTGCGTCCGGTGCAAACCTTCTTGCAAACTACTCTAGACCATAGACCTGTGACGTGAGATATTGTGGGCACTCTCTTGGGAAGGGAAGGTACTTCGGTCGAGCAAAGGAGAGCTTATGACCGCAGAAGCCAGCAGCACTGAGAGTCCGCACCTGCGGCGCGAGTTGCATCTGTGGGAGGCGGTCGGTATCTCGCTGGCGCTTATGGCGCCTTCCATGGCGGCCAACATCAACCCGCAGGGCACCGCCGACACCGGCGTGGGGCGCGCTGTTCCGCTCGCGTTCGCGCTTGCGACCATCGGGGTGCTCTTGATCGCCTGGACCTTCGTCCGGCTCACCCAGCGCTTCAACCACGCCGGCAGCGTGTACGGTTTCGTCGGGGCGACGCTCGGACCGCGGGCCGGCGTCATCTCCGGATGGGCGCTCATGGGCACGTACACCTTCTACGGCGTCGTCACGTCCACGGCGGCCGGTATCTTCGGCGCTGACTTCCTCGATGCCCTCGGCATCTGGGCGAATCAGCCAGGGTGGGCGCCGTTCGTCGTCGGTGCCATCGCCCTCGCCGGCGTGTGGGCGCTGGCGGCCTCGAACATAAGGGAGGGCACGCGGGTGCTCCTGGTCATCGAGGGGACGACGGTCGCGCTCATACTCATCGTCAGCGTCATTATCCTGGTCCGGCTCGCGACCGGTACTGCCCCTAACGGCAACACCCTGGATTTCTCGGTGTTTACGGTGCCCGGCGGGACGGGTGCGTCGGCCTTGTTCCTCGGCGTAGTGTTCGGGTTCCTCTCGTTCGCAGGGTTCGAGGCGGCGGCGACGCTGGGTGAAGAGGCGCAGGAGCCCCGCCGCGACATACCGCGTGCGATCCTCGCCGTCGCCATCTTTGGCGGCCTGTACTACGTCTTCGTCACTGCCATCGAGGTAATGGGCTTCGGAACCGATGCCAAGGGCGTCAACGAGTTCATCAATTCGGGCTCGCTGCTCGGCGACCTCGGCAGCCAGTTCGTCGCGGGGTGGGTCGGCGAGCTCATCACGATCGGTGCCGCGGTCAGCGCCTTCGGCTGCGCCCTGGCCTGCATAGTGGGGGCCGCACGGCTCTTGTACGCGCTCTCGCGTGATGAGGTCGGCCCGGCCCCGCTCGGCGCGGTCTCTTCCCGGAGCGGTGTCCCGGCGCGGTCCACGGCCACCGTCGCCATCGGTGCTTACGTTATGATCGCCTTAGGCTGGCTGGCGTTCGGCGTGGCGCCTTTCGACCTGTTCGTGGCATCGGGAACGATCGGCACCTTGATCCTGCTGCTCGTGTACGCGCTCGCCACCATCGGGGCCGCGAAGCTGCTGTTCCTCTCGGGCGAGCGTCAGGTCGCCGCCTGGGAGGTCGTCGTGCCGTTTTTGGCCCTCGTCGTCATCGGCTACACGCTCTTCCGCAATGTTTATCCCTACCCGGCTGGTGCGCTGGCGTGGTACCCGATCATCGCCGCGGTCTGGGTTATCGTCGGAATCATCCTTACGTTCGTCCGTAATGCCGCAACCCAGCAGGCCGGCGAGAGGATGATGGCCGAGGAGGGTCTTGCTACGGGGGACGGCTCGGGTACGCAGGGTTAGCGGCCGGCGAAGGCTGTGGACCGCGAGGCCGAAGCGTGAGATATTGGACGCATCATCGCGTAAGGGAAAGGTATTCAGCCACGGCTTAGGGGGTGCGATGCAAGCGGAGCATGAGGCACAGGAGAACGTGGCGCGGCCGTTGCCTGAAGATACTCTGTGGGTCAGGTTCGTATTCGTGGACCACGCGGGTATCCCCAAGGCGAAGGCGGTCCACAGGGACGGTTTCGAAGGGAGGGCGAGGGCCGGGGTGGGGCTTGCGAAGGGGGTGCTGGCGCTGGATCCGAGTGGGGCGCTGCACCCCGAGTCAGGGTTGAGTCCCGTCGGGGAGTGCCGGTTGATCCCCGATCTCTCGACACTCACCCCTTTACCCTTCGCCCGCGGGCAGGCGATGGTCTCCTGCAACATGACGGAGCCCGACGCGAGCACGCCGTGGGAGGGATGCCCGCGTAGCGCACTCAAGCGCATGCTCGGGCGGCTCTCGGAGAGAGGCTACAGGTCGCTCGCCTCCTACGAGGCCGAGTTCTACGTCTGGGGTCCCGAAGGCCCCCTTGACAAGACGCCGTACGCGGGGAGCTACGCGCTGACCCCCGCATCTGACTTCGTCGCCGAGCTCGCCTACACGCTGGAGCAGATGGGCGTCAGGCCGGAGCAGTGCCACGCCGAGGTCGGGCATGGGAACCTTGAGCTCTCCGTGGGGGAGGACGAAGCGTTGGCCGCGGCGGACAAGCGCGTGATGGTACTCGAGGCGATCAGGGGCGTGGCCCATCGGATGGGGCTCGAGACCACGATGGCACCGAAACCGTACCTGGAAGGGGCGGGCAACGGCCACCACCTGCACGTGAGCCTCTTCGAAGACGACGCCCCGCTGCTCTTCGACGCCTCCGGAGCACTGAGCGGTCCGGGCTCGGGCTTCGTCGCCGGGATACTGGAGCATCTTCCGGCCGTCATGGCGTTCACCGCCCCGTCGCCCAACTCGTATCAGCGGCTCGCACCCGGCATGTGGGCCTCCGCCTACGCCGCCTACGGCCTGGACAACAGGGAGGCCGCCGTGCGACTGGCCTCGCCCGTGGCCGGCAGGGAGTCCGCGACCGCCAACGTCGAGATCAAGCCGGTCGACGTCACATCCAACCCCTACCTGGCCCTCGCCGCGGTCCTCGCCGCGGGGATGGATGGCGTGGATCGCGGCCTCGACCCTGGGGAGCCGACGATGGTCGACCCTGCCACTTTGAGCGATGAGGAGCGCGCCTCAAAGGGCATCCTACCGCTGCCGGCCTCCCTGGACGAGGCGCTTGACGCGCTGGAGGAAGACGGTGTCCTCGTAGAGGCGCTGGGCGAACAGCTCGTGCGCACCCACGTGGCCGTCGGAAGGGCGCAGGACGCCATTGCCAGAGAGCTTCCGCCCGAGGAGGTGGCGGCCACGACCGCGATGATCTACTAGATAGGCAACAGGCTACAGGCATCAGCAAGACACCTGAAACCTGCCGACTGAAAGGAGGCACGGTGTGATCGGTCCGCTAGCCGGTACGGTCGGGATCTTACCCGGTCCTCCGGACTTCGCCCTGCTACACGAGAGGGCGATGCCGCAGAAAGACCAGCTGTGCGGCCCGTTCTGGGGGTCGCTTGCCCTCTCTGCGGCCGGCCACGCCACGAGCCAGGAGGAGATCGCGCTCAGGGCCGGAACGACTCTGGCAGAAGGAGACCCCGCGGGGTGGCTGCCGCCCGGCGCTTCGCCCCGGGAGGATTACGAGGCAACCATCCCCGTCGCGACCGATGAGGCCACTGCTGGAACGTCCGCGAAGGGGGTGGCACGGGCCATCGAAGAGCTCTCTAAGGGGGCGCTTACTGTCGTTCCCGTGGCGGGGCCGTGGACCGCACAGACGGTGGTCTCCCTCGTCGAGATCGCCGCCGCGGAGGCGCCTGAATGCGCCCTGATCGCTAATTTGCGCACGGGCCGTCTGTGGGGTTCGCGCCCGCCAGCGAGGCTCCTGCTCGACTACTTGCTCGGGCGTCCGGTGGAGGCACCGGCGCCGGATTGGGATTGCGGGCACTTCCTGATGATCGCGGCGTGCATGGGCGGTCCTGGCGGCGCCCTCGTCGTCCTCCGTGACACCTACCCGCAACTCGGCTGGGACGGCTACCATTTGCAGCCGGCCGCGGCGGTCGCGGCGGCGCTCGAACGGGGCGACGGGCACGAAGGCGGGGTGCTCTGCGCTTGTGAGGCATCCGCGGCCGGGGCTCTCTCCGGGCGGCTCGGGGAGGCGGGTCTCTGGGTGCGACACTGGGACAACGGCTCGCCCGACGGAGCGGGGTGAGGACCATGTGGGGTGAGGAGCTCGTCGGTTTTCTCCACTGCGACCTCTCGGGGTTGAACCGGGGGCGGTCGGTCCTGGCCTCGGAGCTCGAGTCGCGCCTCGAATCGGGGGTGGGGTGGGTGCCGGCCGACCAAGCGCTCACGCCCTTCGGACCCATCGCCGAGCCCAACCCGTGGGGCTCGATCGGGGATCTGAGGCTCTTGCCCGACAGGGCGACCGGGGCAAGGGTGGATCTCTGGGATGACGTCTCGCCCTTGCACTTCTTCCTCTGCGACGCGGCCAACACCGACGGGAGCGCCTGGGATTCCTGCCCGCGTACGCTCCTTAAGGACGCGCTCGCACGGCTCGAGCGGGAGGCCGGGCTGCGCCTGATCGCCTCCTTCGAGCACGAATTCCTGCTGCGCGGCCCGAATCTCGAGTCCGGGCCTGGTTTCTCGTTCGAGGCTCAGCGGCTCGTCGAGCCCTTCGGGCCGCTGGTGATGGCCGCCCTTGGGCAGGCCGGCCTCGAGCCGGAGGTCTTCCTGCCAGAGTATGGCGAGGGGCAGTTCGAGATCCCCTGCGCACCATCCGGAGGGCTGGCCGCTGCGGACAGGGCCGCCGCCACGCGGGAGGTCGTCCGCGAGGTGGCCAGCAGGCTCGGATACATGGCGAGCTTCGCGCCGATGGCTGACCCAGGGGGCGTCGGTAACGGGGTCCACGTTCACATGAGCTTCGTGGATCGGGAGGGACGCCCTGTATCCTACGATCCCGAGGGACCAGGGGGCTTAAGCGCCACGGCGGCCCGCTTCGCGGCCGGGATCCTCGAGCACCTGCCCGCCCTCTGCGCGTTCACCGCTCCGAGCGTAATCTCCTACCTGCGCCTGGGTCCCCACCACTGGAGCGCGGGATTCGGTTACGTGGGCGAGCGCGATAGGGAGGCCACCATCCGCATCCCGCCGCTCGCGAAGGGTGACCCGGCACCCCAGTTCAACCTCGAGTTCCGCGCCGCCGACGCGGCGGCCTGCCCACACCTGGCGCTCGCCGTGCTCGTGCTCGCCGGTCTCCGCGGGATCGAGGAAGACCTCCCTGAACCGCACATTGTGGAGGGAGACCCCTCCGAGCTCGATGAGGAGGAACGAAGGCGTTTGGGCCTCCGGTCGCTTCCAAACTCGCTCGAAGAGGCCCTCGGGGCGCTCGAGTCCGACGCGGTCGTCCGCTCCTGGCTCTCGAAGGACCTCCTCAATTGCTACCTGAGCGTCAAGCGGACCGAGATCTCCTTTCTCGACGGAGCGAACCAGAAAGAGGCCTGCGAGCGTTACCTAAGTGTCTACTGATCTCCTTCGGACGCTCCTCGATTCCCTTAAGGAGGAGCTTCCGCGAGCCATCGAACTGCGCGAGCTGCTGCACGAGACGCCCGAACCGAGTCACGGAGAACACATTACCGCCAACATCGTCGCGGAAGCTCTCGGGGCTGAAAGCGTAGAGTCCGTCGCCCGCACGGGCCTACTGGCGCGCGTCGGCCCGCCCGGGGAGGCCGTCGCGGTCAGGGCCGAGCTCGACGCCCTGCCCATCGAGGAGGAGACGGGCGCGCCCTTCGCCGCCACAAACGGTTTCATGCACGCCTGCGGCCACGACGTCCACATGGCCGCCCTCGCGGCACTCTTTCGGGCCGCCGGCCGGGTCGAAGGACCTCTACCGAAGCCCCTCGCCGCCCTCTTTCAGCCGAGCGAAGAGGCTTACCCTGCGGGGGCGGACCTTATCGTGAGGGAAGGGGCTCTGGCGGAGGGAACGGGCGCGGTCGTGGCGGCGCACGTCCACCCTGACGTCCCGTGGGGCTCGGTCAGCGTCGAGGCTGGCCCGGTAAACGCTTCCTCGGACAACCTGCGCATAGTCGTCGAGGGATCCGGCGGCCACGGGGCCTACCCCCACCGCGCGCACGACCCCATCCTCGCCCTCTCTCACGCCGTCGTCGCGCTCCAGTCGCTCATCAGCCGCCGGTTGGACCCGATGCACGCTGCGGTCTTCAGCGTCGGTTGGGTGCGTGCGGGATCCGCCGAGAACGTCATACCGGGCGCCGCCGAGGCCGGCGGCACGCTGCGAGTGCTGGATCCAGAAGACCGAGAGCCATTCCGAGAGATGGCCCGCGAGATAGTCGCGCACACGGCCAAGGCGCACGAGTGCACCGCAAGGGTCGAGGTCACGGAGGGTGAGCCCGCGACGGTGAACGACCCCGCCTTAGCGGAAGCGGCGCGCTCGCTGTTACCCGAGGCGGGCTTCGAGCTGGCGCCGGCGATGAGGTCCTGCGGGTCCGACGACTTCGGCTTCTACGGCCTGACGTCACCGACGCTCATGCTGTTCGTGGGACTCGAGGGCGCGCCAGGCACCCCGAGCGTACCGCTCCACCACCCGCGGTTCCTGCCGACAGGGGAAGCGGTCCTGGCGGTCGCCCGCGCCCAGGCCCTGGCGTTCGTCGCCGCCGCCCTCTCCCTTGACCCGGTGCCCTAGTCGTGCGTACGATCCCCCGTGGGGCCGAGTTCGAGAGAGCGATACGAGCATCGTCCGCCGGGTGGTCGAAAGGCGAAGAGCGGACCTGGAGCGCCAGATAGGCAGGCTCGATGACAAGAGGACCCTCGTTACAGGTGGGGCGCGCGGCATAGGACGCGCCATCGTGGAGGCGTTCGCCGCCGAGGGCGCGGATGTGGCCGTGGCCGACTCGCTCTCCGAAGAGACGGCCTCGCCCATACTGGCTGAGGTGGAGCGCCAAGGTCGGCGTGGGATCTTCGTGCACACGGACGTCGCACGGGAAGACCAGGTACGGAGCATGGTCGGTACGGTTCAGGAGGCTTTCGGGAGGATCGACGTTCTGGTCAACAACGCGGGCGTCCTCGGTCAGACTCCGCTCGAGGATATGCCGGTCGAGGAGTGGGACAGGGTGCTCGGTGTGAACCTGCGCGGCACGTTTTTGTGCTGTCGTTTCGTCTTGCCGAACATGCTCGAGCGGGGTGGAGGTCGGATCATCAACGTCGCATCCCAGATCGGTCAGGCCGGTGCTCCTTTGCTCGCCCACTACAGCGCGAGCAAGGGAGGCGTCATAGCCTTCACCAAGGCGCTCGCGCGCGAGGTCGCCGCGAGGGGCGTCCTGGTCAACGCCGTAGCCCCCGGCCCGATATCTACCGGGATCATGCCAGCCGAGAGTGAGGAGCTGGAGGAGGCACGCAAGACCGCGCTCCCGATTCGGCGCTTCGGCGAGGTGGACGAGGTCGCGCCGACGGTCGTCTTCCTGGCCTCCGACGACTCGTCCTACTACGTCGGACAGACCCTTGGGCCCAACGGCGGTGACGTGATGCTATGAACGGAGGTGGCGCATGGAAGCTCTAGGCCTCACTCAGGTCCCCGTCGTGGACAACCACTGCCACGGCGTAATGCGGGACCAGGCCTTCGGGGACATTACGGGCTGGCGACAGTCCTTCACCGAGTCCACGGATTCCGGCATGCCGCGCGACCACGTCGCGAGCACGGCTTTGTACGGGCGTCTCGTGCGAAAGCTCGCCGACTTCCTCGGTTGCGAGCCGGAGGAGGAAGCGGTGTTCGCAGCCCGCACTGGGAGGGACGGACGAGAATTGACGGGCGAGTTGTTGCGCGCCGCGAACGTCGATACCCTTCTCCTGGACACGGGATTCCCACCGCCCGAAGAGGTGCTACCGGTACCAGAGCTCGGAGAACTCGGAGGTTGCCGTGCGGAGCCGATGCTGCGGCTTGAGGTCCTGATGGAGGGCCTGCTCACCGAACATGGATCCCTCGCGGACACACAGGAAGCCTTCGCGGATGCCTTGGACGACGTAAGGGGCCAGGGCTACGTGGCGCTTAAGAGCATCGCCGCCTACCGGACGGGCCTGGACATTCGGGAGTGGCCGCGGGAGGAGGCAGAAGAATCGTTCCGCGAATTCAGGCGGGCCGCCAGAGAGGGCACTGCGCGACTCATTCACAAGCCGCTCCTCGACACCCTGCTGCAAGTCGCGTTCGCGCAGGCGTCCCGGCAGGAGATTCCCGTCCAGTTCCACGTCGGCTACGGCGACGCCGACACCGATCTCCTGCTCGGCAACCCCCTCTACCTGCGCCCGTTGCTCCAGCGGACGGACTACCGTGGCATGCCTATCGTGCTGCTGCACGAGTGCTACCCGTACACCAGGCAGGGAGGCTACCTAGCCGCCGTCTACGAGAACGTGTACCTCGACCTCTCCTACGGCATCCCCCTGCTCGGCTACAACGAGATGCTCTCCTTCACCCGCCAAGCGCTCGGCGTCGCCCCGAGCTCGAAGCTCATGTACAGCTCCGACGGCATCGAGGTGCCCGAGCTTCACTGGATGAGCGCCATAGACGGCAGGCGTGTGATAGACCAGGCGCTCGGAGAGCTGGTGGTACACGGAGAACTAAGCCTCTCCGAAGCCGAAGCCGTCGGCGAGAGTGTGCTGCTCGAGAACGCGACGCGCCTGTACGGACTCTAAAGCGGTTCGCTGCCGCTATGAGCGAACCGCCCTCGCTGCGCCTCCTGTGATCCACGGCTACAGGCATCACGCCTCACCGAAGACATGCTGACATGCTGAATTGCTGACTTGCTAATAATGCGTGACCAGGCGCAAACGGTTATCTTACATATCGGAGAGTGTAGTCGAAGCTAGTAACCGGCTCCGGAGGGCGGGCATTGTACCGACAGGCGCGGCTGCTTGGTGTGCTGCTCCTTTTGCAGGTCGTCGCGATGGTGGGTATCAGCGTCTGGTTGTTCAGCACCATCGACTGGGACCGGGTAGTGCATCTCACCAACGAGCAGGGCCAGGTCCACGCAAAGACCATCGATGGGCCGTTGTTGAAGAGATTCGAACAGGCGATCCTGTTCGTCGTCTACTTTCTCGCACCCGCGATCCTGCTGCTTCTCGCCGGCCTCGGTTTTGTGCTCCTTCGGCGCCGGGGATGGATGCTGGCCTCGGTCGCGCAGGCCCTTATCATGCTGGCCTGCCTGTTCTTCTACGGCGACTCGCGTCCATGGTTCGCCTACCCTCTCATCGCCTACTGCATCTTGATGATCCTGCTGTTGAACTCCCGGAGTGTGCGGGCTGTGGTCCACCGCAATCGGGTAACGCCTCAGGACGGTAGATCGGAGCTCGCGCATGGCGAATAGAGAGAACGCGAGGGACGCAGAAGCCCTACTCCGCCGCTTCGAACCCGTGATCCGGTTCACCAAGGGCGAGTGGTTCTACCCGATGGACGCCGAGCCGTACGTCGACGCCTGCAGCCTCTGGGTACGACATCCGGATGAGGATGCCGTCTGCGTGGTACCGTCCGGAGAGCTCACCCTGGAGAGACTCGCCCAGCAGCCGGAGGACACCACCGGCGCCGTACACTACCTCAAGATTCCCACTCCCAAGGAGGACGAGGAGCGAGGTCGCCGGCGGGCAAGGCGCTCACAGAAGGACCCCGATTGGCCCCGGGAGACCTTCCGCGCGGGAAGGGGCCGTCTCGCGCGCGTGGGTTACATCTCGCGGTTGGCGGACGCGCTCTTCTCGTTGGTGTTGCTTGCCAGGGGCAGGGTTCCCGGTGGGGATGTGGAGGGGGCCCGCGTCCTGTACGGCCGCTTTATGGAGGAGAAGGAACGCTTCAAGTATCACGGGCGTGTGGTGCGCCAGGACGGCTGGATCGTCCTGCAGTACTGGCTCTTCTACGCATTCAACGACTGGAGGAGCAATTTTTTCGGGGCCAATGACCACGAGGGCGACTGGGAGAAGGTAATGGTTTTCCTCTCGGAATCTGAGTCCGGCGAGGTCCATCCAGAGTGGACGGCCTACGCCGCCCACGAGGAGACAGGCGACGACCTCAGGCGCCGGTGGGACGATCCGGAGCTCGAGAAGAGCGACGGCCACCCCGTGGTGTACGTCTGCGCCGGATCTCACGCAAGTCGCTACTCTCGAGGCGAGTATCTGACCGAACTCGCGTTCCCTCTGCCACGGGCGTTAGCCGCCGTCAGGAGGGTCGCGCGGCGGTTCTGGTACGTAACGTTGCGCCAGTACGCCGACCAGTACTCCGCAGAAGTGCCCTACGAAATGTTCACCATACCCTTCGTGGATTATGGGCGCGGGGACGGGTTGTCGGTCGGGCCGGGTCAGGATAGGGAGTGGGACCCTCCGCGTCTCATGATAGATCCGCTTCCATCCTGGGTTGCGGGCTATAGAGGGCTATGGGGGCTCTACACCCGTGATCCGTTCGAAGGCGAGGACGCCCCGGCGGGGCCGATGTACGACCGCGATAAGACGATAAGCCGGGAGTGGTACGACCCGGTGGGCTGGGCCGGACTCGACAAGGTGGCTACCCGGACAGAGGAGCTGGATGTTATCAGTAGGCGCCAGGCGGAGATCGAAGTACGCCGCGATCACCTTCGCTCCGAGATAAGGGAGAAGAGCCATCGGCTAAAGGCGCTAGGGATGGACGCCGAAGCCACGCGCGACCGATCCCACCTGAGCAAACTTTACGAAAGCGAGACGAAGCACATCAAGGAGCTCTCCGAAGAAGTGGAGGCGATGCGCGCGGAGCTAACCGAGGACGAAGTCCTTGGCGAGTCCTTAAGAGATCATGCCGAACGCCTGAGAAATGGTGGGCGTTCCCCCGTCCGCGCGCACATTGCGCACGCTACGCGCCCCGTCTCCGAGGCTGAGACCCGCGCCGGTAGGGTGGCGCAGCTCTGGGCTTCGATCAGCGTCGGTCTGGTGCTCCTGACGCTCATCGGCGTCTTCACCTATCAGAGACAGCACCTGCTCTCCGCGCTCGTCTTGACCATCGCCATGTTCGCCTTCATCGAGGCCGGTTTCAGGAGGCGACTCACCAGGTTCATAGTAAGTGTCAACGTCGCGTTGGCGATCGTGGGCGCCCTGGTCCTCCTCCAACACTTCTTCTGGCAGATCATAGTCCTTGCGGTCCTGGGTATCGGATTCTACATACTATGGGAGAACCTGCGGGAGCTCAGACAGTAGCATCCGAAACCGGATCTGCAGAGATTAGTCTTGTTCAGGCGTCGAGCACCACATCGGAGAGGGGGCTGCCGATGCAGATGAGTCGCAGGCCCTGCCCCAGCTCTTCGTCGCCGATGGCGAAGGCCATGTCCTGGTCGATCTCACCCTCCAGGCACTTCTGTATGCACGTCGTGCAGGTGCCGCTGCGGCAGTCATAGGGGAGATGGAGGCCGGCTTCCTCGGCCTCCTCGAGGATGTACTCGTCCTCGGCAACGTCTATGGTGATGCCGCTCTTTAGGAAGGTCACTTTGTGGGTCTTCGCCACCGTTCGCTCCCGTTGGCTCATGCTTGCAAATCGTGTGTTCTGGACAGTTCTAGCACATAGGCGAGTCCTCTTCGGCGAAAGGTGTAACTTTTAGCGAGACTGGCGGCTCCTCAGACGACCTCCAAGTTGGCCATCATCATCATGTCCTCGTGCTCTAAGTTGTGGCAGTGGAAGACGTAGCGGCCCCGGTAGCCGTCGAAACGGACGAGCACGCGCGCCTCTTCGCCCGAGGCCAGATCCACGGTGTCCTTCCAGCCGGCGTCCGTGGGCAAAGGTGTTCCGCCGTTACGGGAGAGCACCTTGAAGTGCACCAAGTGAAGGTGTACAGGGTGCGAGGCTGGGGCCGCCTTCAAGTGCCAGACCTCGGTAGATCCCAACTTCGGACGGGCGGCCATGAGCTCCGGGTCGAACTGTTCGCCGTTAATACCCCACATCACCCTGCCATCGTCACCTACCCGCGTAAAGCGGAACTCGCGCGTGCGCCCGGCGCTGGATTCCGCAAGCTCGTCGAACTCCTGCATGTCCGCAAGCCGCTCTGGTACGGCGCTGTCGTCTTTCTCCTTGCTTGTGACACGGAAGCGCATCACGCTGGCGGTCTTACCCTCGCCCATGCGGTTCTTTAGCGTAATCTCCGTGCCGACCTCGTACTTCGAGAAATCTATAACCACGTCGAAGCGCTCCGCCTGCGCGATACGGATCGTACGGTGTCTGATGGGCGCGCCCATCAGACCTCCGTCGCTGCCGACCTGGACGAAGGGAGCGTTTCCTGGCTCTAGGGCGAGCTCGTAGCGGCGGGCGTTGGAGGCGTTGAGGATGCGGAACCGGTACCTCGTGTTCGAGACCTCAAGCACCGGCCACGGTGCGCCGTTGACCAAGATGGTGTCCCCGAGGACACCGTCCATGTAGTCGTCTTCGACGCCGGGCTTTCCCTGTAGCGAGGGGTCGAGCGAAGGATAAAGGAACGAGCCGTCTACGTCGAAGGAGCGGTCGCAGATCATGAGCGGAACGTCCTTTTCGCCCTTCGGAAGAGGCAGCGCATCCTCCTCGTCGTCGCGCACTATGTGGAAGCCTGCAAGCCCGCGCCACACCTGCGGTCCTGTGAAGTCCATGCGGTGGTCGTGGTACCAGAGGGTGACGGCGCGCTGCTCCATAGGGTAGGAGTAGTCTCTGCAATGATGCCCCGACCCCATATGGCCCATCGAACCGTGTCCGTCCATCTCGTGCACGGCTCCCCTGGGCATGATGAGATCTGTGGGGTAACCGTCGCTACCCGGAGGCGTCCTACCTCCGTGCAGGTGCGTGGAAACCGGTACAGGAAGCGCGTTCGTCTGGCAGACTACGGTCTTGCGTTCGCTACGGCTCTCTATGGTGGGACCGGGGAAGATCCCGTCGTAGCCCCAGACCTCGGTCTTCTTTCCTGGCAGGATCTCCATCTTGCCAGCCTTCTGGGTTATCTCGTAGTAGTCTGCATTGGTGTCGGAGCGCACGGGCTCCAGTACCGGGGGTATCGGCAGGGACACCCCGAACGGCTCAGGCAGCTTCGCCTTGCTCTGCAGCAGCGTCCCCGTCGAGCCTTCGCCGGAGCACCCGGACGCGCCTAATGGGAGCGCGAGCATTGCGCCGCCCGCGAGCCCCAGCCTCAAGAACTCCCCGCGCGAGATCCTCACGGGTGGATCACCTCCTCTGCCTGGCTACGGCAGCCCACGCTCGCCTGGCGATGAAGAGGCTAAGCATGAAGATCAGCAACGCGTTTACCGGGTGCAGAGCCGCTGACGGTACGGCGGCATTAGCGAGCGCGTACTGCCCACCGATAAGGACCAGGAGCCCGAGGGGCATCAGCTTCAATCCCCAGGGCAACCGGCCGACGAAAGCCATGGGAACCATCAACAGTGGTAGCGGCTCCAGGAAGTGGACGAAGGTCGCGTGCCAGGACCAGTTCGCCCCGAAGGCTCCCATTCCGGCGAAGAACACCTGGAGCAGAACACAGGCGACGAAGACCGAGCAGATCACGGCGTAGCCGATTCGGGCCAGTCGGACAGGGATCGACAGCCCTATCCTCTTTCCTTCTTTCGGTGGCGTCGCGATCGTCTCGACCCGGGCTTGCTCACCTGGCGTCTCTACAACACGAACCATTGCGGGTGCCTCCTTGCCGGTCGCTTACATCTCACCCGGAAGGTACGGCCGAACCGGTCGCAAGGGCATCGCCCGAAAGGCAGATCTGGGTGGTTCAAAGGGGTTCATTCGTGGCAAGTATCGGGATGGGGAGGCCCGTAACGCGCTGGATCGGAAAGCTCCCACGTACTGGCGGGAGAGCTTACGGACTCGGGGAGAGGCCTACCGGATCAGCCCGAGCTCGCGTGCCCTGGCGAGGGCTTCGGCGCGGTTCCTTGCGCCGAGCTTGCGGTAGATGTTGCCCGTGTGGCTCTTGACGGTGCCCACGGAGACGAAGAGATCCCCGGCTACTTCCGAGTTGGTCTTGCCCGAGGCGAGGAGTACAAGCACCTCGAGCTCGCGCTCGCTCAAGGGATCTTCGAGCCGAAGGCACGTCCCGTTGCTACCCGACCGCGCGCGTAAGGACACGGGGTCTTTGCCCGTCGATTCTTGCCTGTTGGGTTCGCTCAGGGCGTAGGCCACGATGCCTTCGTCCGTTTGCATCTCCAGGTGACCTTTACGGGCCAATTCGTCAAGCATCTTCGACGCCTCGTCTATGGTAAGCGAGGTCCGCATCGCGGCCGTTGCGGGGGTGAGCCCGCCGCGATCCTCCAGGGCGCCAAGGAGTTCTTTCTCCTTCTCTCTCGTGCCGGGAACGGAACGGCGGGACTCCTCGTGCGCTGCTATGGCGCGGTTTATCTGCCCGAGGAGGAGTACGGGAGCTACCACCCCGATACCAAAGACAGCCAACCAGACTATGCCCACGTCGGCCAGTCCCCTGTCTATCACGAACACCACCGAAACGAGCAGGATAAAGAGGCACCATATCCCGACGCCGAGCACCGCCAGTATCCGGGTCAGCATCCTTCGGTCCCTCCGCGGGTCTCTTTGCTCTGGCACCTCGTCAAAGACCTCTCCATCCTGATGCCGCACCCGGATGTGGAGCGGCACCCAAGAAAGTATACGCACGCCTGTACCTCGATGATTCATACCGAGTTTGGGTGTATGCCGACGCCACGACAGAGCCGGCCACTGCACCCGGGACGGAACCAAAGACCCCCGGTCTCGGCGACCGGAAGCCTCGGTACTCAGGCCAAGGAATTTCCTCAAGCCTGCTGCCTAGAAACCTACTTCTGCTCGAAATCCTCTCCGGGTGCGCCGCACACGGGACACTCTTCGGGGGGCTTGACTCCCTGCAACTCCTCGCCGCACGTGGTGCAGACCATGGTTACGGTCATGGGCGGGTGCGGGACCTCGCCATCTTCGGCTTCCATCTTCTCTCCTGTGTCCTTTGCGAGGTCCGCGATGGAGACCTTGCCGGTTATGACGTCCTCCATCGTGGTGCGCGCCCCTGTGAGCGAGTCCTCGACGAGGGCCAGGTCTATGTGCGCCGTACCACGCTCGCGGGCGAGCTTCTCGGTCATGTTGCGCGAGATGTTCCGCATGAAGCCTTTTGGCGCCCGCTCCAGGCGCTCTATGGCATCTTCGGTCCAGGTGAACTCTCTGGAGCCACCCTCGGGAACCTGCGCGCCGGCCTTCTGGAAGGCGCTGTGGTCGATGGGGCACGTGGCCCCGCTCGATTCCTGTACCTGCTGCTTGGCGTGGCTGACGGGACAGCCGCCGGATCTGACTTCGGGGGCCTCGCGGCCCGTCTCCTCGCGGTACTGCTGCTCGACGTACTCGCGGGTGATCGTGGTGTAGCCCTTCTTGAGCGCGCTCTTCTCGACCCGCGCCCTGACGCGGCGCTTCTCCTGCCACTCTTCGAGGGAGTCGAGGAGGGCCGTGGCCTCGTCGGTCCAATGCAGCTCGCGACCGTCGTAGACTTCCGAGAGGTTGAGGTTCTCGTCCCCTGCGGCCGTTGCTATATCGGCGTCGACGGCATGGAAGTGGGCTGGACCCGAGCCGCAGACCGGACACTTTGCGGGCTTGCCCTTGGCTACGTAGCGGCAGACGTCACACTCAAAGCGGTTCTGTCCCTGGGCCGAACGTTGGATCTCCTCGCGCACCTCGGCCGAGATGCCCTCTACGTCGCCCTGGTCCTCGCTCTTGCCGAAGCCTCCGCGACCAGCGTCGAAGATCTCCTGCTTGGCTGCAGCATCGTTCCCGTTCGCGCCGTTCTTGTGGCCGTTGGTCCCGTTGGCCTTCTCGGCGGTGCGCTCGTCGAAGTCCTTGAAGAGGGAGTCTATGGGTTTGTCTTCGCCCATCGCTTCTGCCGCGCGCATCTGGTCTCCGATGGCGCGCATCGATTCCATAGCTCCGGGCGGAAGTATGCTCTTTATGACCTCATCGATGACACCCGTCGTGATGACCGTGTAGCCCTTCTCGATGGCGTAGCGGATGATGGCGCCCGTAGCCATGCCGACGACGAAGCCTGGTATGCGGTCGAGGCGCTCAAGCGCCTCCTTCGTCCACGTCATGTGCTCTTCGGCGGTGTAGAGATCGGGGGCCTGGTACTCGTAGTTGGTTACGAGGATGTTAGTCGGCAGGTAGCGCATCATGTTCTCGGTGTTGCCGCCGATATCCATCTCGTCGTCCGAGTGGTAGCCGATGCGGCCCATAACGACCATCGTCGGGTTTACCTCGTTCACGTACTTCAGCGTCTGCTCGAAGGGTTTGCCCGCAAGCAGCGTCGTCTTCAGGTCCACGCCATCGTCCTCGGCGATCTTTTTGGCGATCTCCAGGTGCGCCGTGTAGATCTTGGCGAGTCCCGAGTCGATGATCTCCTCGTGCAGCTTCTCCTGCTCCTTGAACCGGAAGACCTTCTGGGCTTTGGTGGAAAGAACACCGGCTATGGAGTGGAACATCGCGTAGTGGAAGTAAGGGTCGAAGACGCTTATAGCCTCGACGGTTCCGCCGAACTCCCCTGCAAGCTCTATCGCCCTTTTGAGGCCACCGAGCGACTTGGCAGAGCCGTCCACGGTGACGACGATATGCTCGAAAGGACTACGATCCAGGTCCTTGACTATCAGGGTGTCGGCCTTCTTAAGACGCCTGACGACGCGCTCGGTAACGGTGCCGAGCACCGTATCCTTGACGGCGGCCATGCCCATCGCGCCCATAACGACGAGGTCGAAGTCGTTCTCGTTGACGTCCTCGACGATGACCTTGAAGTTCTTTCCTTCGAGCGAGCGCCTCACGAGCTCGACGTCGTACTTCTCACAAAGGGGCTCGAGCACGTCGATGTAGGAGTCGGTGATGATCTCCAGACCTTTTGTAATAAGCTGGTCGTGGATCTTGCGCTGCCGCTTCATCTCGTCCTCGTCGCGGAACTCCTCGGGGAGCCCGCTCTCCATCTGACGGAAGCGGACGTCGTGCATCTTGGCGGCGTAGGCGTGACAACCGGCGACCCTGCTCCCGAACTGCCGCGCCACGTCGACGCCGATCACGCACGCCTGGTTGGAGTAGTCCGAGTTGTCTACCGGGACGTAGATCTCTTTGTACATATACTCCGTTCTCCTAGCCTCGCAGGACGCCGAGAAGTCCACTGTTTCGTAACGCGCGTAGATAGTCCTTCTCCGCGCCACCGTAGCTTACCGTTTAGCCCCATACACCGCAAATAAAAGCGTTCACAATGAACTATGAACTTGGAATTTAGAATGGGCCGCGTGCTCCACGCCTTTCTTAATTCCTACTTCTCAGGGGTGACCTCGCCTGCGGACCCGTCCACGGTGATCCATCGTCCTGTTTCGATGTGTTCGGTGGCGTCGGGGACACCGACGACGGCGGGGATGCCGTACTCGCGGGCGACGATGGCGCCGTGGGACATCGGCCCGCCCATCTCCATCACGAGGCCGCCCGCCGTGAGGAAGAGGGGCGTCCAGCCCGGATCCGTCGAGGGCGCGACCAGTATCTCACCAGGCTCCAGACCGGCTCCGTCAGGTTCCAGGATCACACGCGCCTTCTGTGTCACCACACCACCAGAAGCCGGCGTGCCGTGCAGGACGCCATCCGCCCCGGTCGCATCGTGTGTCCCTGCGGTCGGTTCGGTGCCGTCGGATAGGAGGAGGCGCGGTACGTGCCTGCGTCTTACCTCCTGCTCGTAGATGGCTCGACGCCCGCGTACGAGAGAGCGGAGGTCCTCACCAGCAAGGGTCGCCCACGCCTCTGGCACGGAGAGGAAGAAGATGTCCCCGGCGCTCTCCAGATGGCCGGCTTCCGCCAGCTTAGCACCAACCGTCCACAGCAGACCTCTGGCACGCGCCATGAGCAGGACGATGCAGAACTTGGGCATCTCCCGCACCCCCGAAAGTTCTCTGGCACGTCCGAGCAGGAATCCGACCAGCGCTCCGCGCAGACGGCCTTTGCTGGCCGCGCGGCGGGTCAGCTCAGCGACCATCTCTTCGGCCTCGCGCATCGCCCGGTCGAACTGGACGTCCGGGGCAGACTGCGGGTTGTCGAGCCGCAAGTAGTTCGCCAACACGCCGATGATGTACGTCGGGTCCTCCGACCAGCGTGGCAGGCCGAGATCGATCTCCGCCACCCCGCGATGGCCGTAGAGGCGTAGGAAATTTGCGAGGCTCATCCGGAGCTTCGGCGGGAGTGAGCCGCCGCGATAGTCTTCCGCCAGATGCTCCGGCGGGGTTTCGTCCAACATTCTGGCGATCTCGGGGTCTGCGCTAGCCTCTCTGGCGAGCGTCCAGAGCGCCAGGTCCATCTCCGTCGTGGGGTTGTGCGGGAGCGCGCGCATCGCCACCCGCCGTTCGTCGTCGGTAGCGAGGTCTCCTAGGAGTTTGCCTGCGATGGCATTGGCCCCGAGGCCCGCGGCGAAGACCGGGGGCACGTCGGGCAGTATCTCCGGCGGACCGCCGAGCAGCGCTCGCTCGGCGGCGGCGAGACGTTCGGCGGTGCCGGCGTCGGGGGGCACGTCGCCCGCCGTGCGCAACTGCGCCTCGACACGCGCCACGCGGGCCCTCGCCTTCTCCGGCCGTGCGAGCGCCTCTACTACCCTCAGGGGGATGCGTCCCCGCACGAACACCGAGAGCACGGCGCGAAGTACTTTCGACCAGAGCGTCGGCACGGTCGCCAGGCGAGGATCAGCCACCAGGTGCCTTACGATGGGGACCGTCCGTGCCTCCATGTGGCGCATCGCACCGTTGAAGAGCCTTCGTCCTTGCGCACTGCGAAGCACGGGCGTTATATCCGCGAAGATGCGTCCGGCGGACTCGGTGAAGAAGGCCGCACCTTCGTAGGGGTTGCGCGGCGGACGGCCTGCAAGCGTAGCCAGCGCCGAGGTTATGAGGCGGAACGCCTGAATGCCCATCGGGGTCAGCGGGCGGTAGACGCCCTGGGCGACGCTGAACGAGAAATAGACGCGCAGATCTTCTTCGTTCGTCGGAGCTCCTTCCGGCAACGGGAAGAGGGTCGTGATCGGGCGCGCCTGCAGAAGCCAAACCTCACCGTCGTTGTCGATCGCCCACTCCGTATCCTGAGGCGTCCCATAATGCTCCTCGATCCGCGTACCAAGCTTCGCCAGAGCCTGGACCTGTCCGTCCGAGAGGGAAGCCCTGTCTTCGCCCGAGGCGAGCTCGACCAGCTCTGTGCCGCTGCCCGAGCCGGCCATGATGGCAACGCGCTTGTCTCCCAGGCGGCGCTCGACTATCTCTCCGGTCGCGGTGTTCGCAACGAAATGGTCGGGGTTGACCATCCCCGAGACGACGGCCTCACCGAGGCCCGGGTTGGCGTCTATGACGGCCTGGCGGCGCTTCCCCGTGACCGAGTTCGCGGTGAACAGGACGCCGGCGACCGAGGCGTCGACCATCCGCTGCACGACGACGGCGAGGCGCACGCTGTGTGGGTTGATCCCGTTCGTAGCCCGGTAGCTGACGGCGCGATCCGTCCACAGCGAAGCCCAGCAGCTCCGCACCGCGTCGAGCACGGACTCGACGCCGACGACGTTCAAATAGGTATCCTGCTGGCCCGCGAAGCTCGCCTGTGGCAGATCCTCCGCTGTGGCCGAGGAACGGACGGCCACAGGAACGGGCGCGTCGTCTCCCAGCTCCCCGTACGCCTCCGTGATGGCCCGCACGAGAACATCAGGTACGCTTGCATCCGAGAGGTGGGATCTCGCCTCTGTGGCTAGTTCGGCCAAACGCACCGTGTCATCAGGCTGCGTCCCGGCCAGCGCGGCAAGCGTGGGCTCCAGCCCTACATCCACCGCCACCATGTCGTACGCCGCCGTAGAAACACAGAACCCGGCAGGCACAGGAAAACCTGCCCGGACCAGCTCGCCGAGGTTCGCCGCCTTGCCGCCGGCCACCGCCAGCGCGCCCCTGTCTATCGCGCTGAAGGGCAATATCAGTCTGAGTTTAGAATTGTCCGCTCGCTCCACGCCGTCCTCCAATTCCTACTCGACTTCGCGGAGCGTGAGGGAAGCGAGCAGGAGTAGCGCCACGCTGTAGCCGGCGAGCACGGCCAGGCTACTTTGCACGTCCTCGAACGTCCAGCCCGATTCGATGACGTCCTGGATCACGTCATTGGCCCAGAACAACGGGAATGCGTGCCCCAGCCAGTCAGCCCAGGTCGGCAACTCGTCCACGTCGACGAGCAATCCAGAGAGGAAAACGGAAGGGAGTATGATCAGGGGCACAAAGGGGAAGACCTGGCCCTCGTGGCGGGCGAACGTGGAGATGAAGATGCCTAGCATCACGGAGGCTATGGCAAGGAGCCACACGACCACGAAAAGCATCGCCAGCGTCTCCTCGTCGTAGTCCAGCTCGAAGAGCCAGATCGCCTCGGCCAACCCAGCGACGGCCTGGAAGGTCGCAAGCCCCAAGAAGCCGATCACGTACCCCCCGATGATCTCCGTGCGCAGAAAACCGTTTATGAACATCCTCTCCATGGTACCCATCGTCCGCTCCTGCACGAGCGAGATGGCGCAGAGCAAGAAGGCCAAGAAATGGACCACAAAGGCAGCAACCGGTACGGCGTAGCGCGCCACGTCGAAGGTCGGAGGCAAGGTGTCGAAGAAGATCTTGAGTAGGTACACGATCACGAGCGGCGCCGCCACGGAGAGCACGAGGAACCTCGGGTTCCTGAGGAGTTGCCTGACGACCCTCCCGGCTACTAACAACGTCCGGCGCATTACCCTACCTCTTCTTTCTCGATCAGCGAGAGGACGACCGCCTCGAGCGTATCCGTCTCCACGTCGATAGCCGTAACCTCAGGCCGCAGACCATAGGGGCGAAGCGCGGCGGCCAGATCCTCGGCATGCCCGCCGATGGTCTCTTCTTCCTCGGTCCCGTCTTGCTCCACCCTGAGCCGGGTCCTGCCCATCTCAAGGATATTGCGGGGAGTATCCGCGGCGATGATCCTGCCGCCTCTGAGTATCGCGATGCGGTCGCAGAGCATCGCCTCGTCCATCAGATGCGTGCTGATAAACAGGGTCGTGCCGTCCCTGGCGAGCTCCCTGAACGTCTTCCACAACCGGCTCCTCAGCTGCGGGTCCACGGCAGCCGTCGGCTCGTCGAGGAAGATCACCTCGGGACGGTGGACGAGCGCGCAGGCTAGCGAGACCCGGCGCTTCATCCCGCCGGAGAACGTGTGCACGGGGTCGTTCGCCCGCCCCGAGAGCTCGGTAAAATTGATGACTTCATCTACCTTCTTCCGCAGGTCCGGCGTGCGGTGGGCACCGCCGAAGAACCCGACGTTTCCCCTGGCGGAGAGATCCTCATAGAGCGCGGGAGACTGGGGCATGTACCCGATCCTGCGCCTGAGCTCGGCCCTGTCCTTGAGCGGGTTCAACCCCATCACCCGCACCTCGCCACCGGAGGGCCTCAGCGCCCCGACGAGACCTTTGATCAGGGTGGTCTTCCCAGCCCCGTTCGGCCCTACAAGGCCGAACACCTCGCCCCTGCTTACCGAAAGGTCCGCGCCCCCTAACGCTTCGACCCGGCCGTACCTCTTGGTCAATCTGGTGACCTCTATGGCATTCACCTATCGTCCTCCTTCCCTTCGAGACCCCTCAAGAAGATGCCGACCACGGCCTCTATGTGCTCCTCGTCAGTGAGGCCATCTTCCCTTATGACCGCGAAGAACATCTTGCCCCCCGCCTGGGGGAGGAGCATCCCGATAAAAGCCCTGGCGCTCGCCCTCACATCATGCGGCCGGAGCCTGCCCAGCTCGACCTGGCGCGCCATGTAACTCTTCAGGAACCCGAGAACCCTTCTGATCACCGCGTTGCCGAATACCTCCGAGACCTCAGGCCGCCTCATGGCCTCCCCAACGAGAAGCCGCGCCATCCTTTGGGTGGCGCGATCGTCGAACGTCGAGAGGTATCTCCTTGCAATCGTCGGCAGCACCTTTTCCGGTGGAAGGTCGAGCAGGCCAGAAGGGTCGCGCACCGCACGAAGAACAGGGATCCTGGACTCCAGAACCTCCCTGAAAAGGGCCTCCTTGTCAGGGAAATACCAGTAGATTAGCGCCGGAGACTGCAAGCCAGCCGTCTGCGCAATGCTCTTGATCGTCGCCCCATTGAAGCCCTTCGCAGAGAACTCCTCGAAGGCCGCCTCCAAAATCTGCGCCCGCCGGTCTGATTCCTCAGCCACATAACCCCTTTATTGATCGTTTAATCAAGAACTATACAATTGATAGAACGTTCAGTCAAGAACCTCCATCCCGAGCCTCATCGTCGCCGGGCCTGGTCAGATCTACAACGGCCAGATAGGCAAGGGTGTGATCTTCATGATCATCCAGCTGATAAACGGTGCGTTGACGGCCGTCTTGATCGGCTGGTAACTGCTCCCTATCGTAGGCTTGTGGGCCATGATCGACGCGTACATGATCGCGAAGCGCAACAACGAACGGTATGGCTTCGGGTAAGATCCGTCCCATGGACGAACGAGAACTGCTGACGTTGGAGAGCGCCGTCACGGCCATACAGGAGGCGGCCTCAGCCGTTGCCCGCGAGGTCGAGCGCGATCGGCTGCGCGAGACCTCCCTCGCCCGCCTCTCCACGGTCGAAGCCGAACTCAACAGAAGCCAGCTCGCTCTGGAGAAGATAATTCAAGAGGAGACGGCTTAGAGTTAGTCAGCATTTCAGCACGCCGCCCTTCAGGCGGCGTGCTGAAATGCTGACGAGCGCAGGTGTCAGCCGGAGCGTGCTGACCAGCTAATTTGCACATCCCCCGGTGCTGACGGGGATGGTACGGCTGGCGGCGGCCTGAAGGTAACGGTGGACTATTCGGGAGGGGATCCCGTAGCCGGAGTTGTCCGAGTCGGTACGGCTGGCGAAGATGGTCGAGACGACCTGCCCGTTCGCGTTGACAGCGGGCCCGCCCGAGTTGCCGGGCCTTACGTATACGCGGAAGCTGGTGACGGTGCGCTCCACCGGGCCACGGTCGTAGGCGTCGCTCGAGACGACGCGTTGCGTCGTCCCCGTTCGGGCCGGCTCGATGTCGAGCGGACCGTTCTCGGGGAACCCGATCACGGCGGCGGGTTCGCCCGGCTGGGGCGTCGCGAGACGCAGCGGGGTCAGGCCGAGACGGTCTACTCGCAGAACGGCTA